>Ga0257125_1000148_pt1 | contig 105190 bp, 98 predicted proteins | sample SI106_200metaG_FD_190183 | JGI IMG/M metagenome (GOLD analysis project Ga0257125, IMG submission 190183) | Marine microbial communities from Saanich Inlet, British Columbia, Canada - SI106_200 | ecosystem: Environmental > Aquatic > Marine > Inlet | place: Canada: British Columbia | collected... | reverse complement strand
CAACTAAAACTTGATCTGCTAAGTTAGAAAATTTTTCTTCTAAATTGTCAAAAATTTTATCTTCTTTTGAAGCATGATGGTTTCTATTAAGTGTATCTTCTGCTAAAGAAGTTAAATATTGAACTGCGGCATTATCACCAAAAAGAGTATCTTGAACTTCAAAACAATTTTGATACTTTTCTGCAATTTTTCTTAATCTTTTAGGGTAACTTTTATTTGCTTGTTTTCTTTCCCAAAATCCTTTTGGTTCTAAACTAATAGTCTTATCTGCCATTTTGTATTTCATGCTTAATCCTATTTATAAACTTTCTGAAACATTACCTTCTCTAAAGTAGTCACTATACTTTAAAACATTGCGATAACTTCAACTCAATATGAAACATACTTTAAAAATCACTCTTATCCTTTTGACTATTTTCTTATTAGCCCAATTTATGGGGATCGCTACTTTGTACAAATACATTGATCCTCTAAAAACTTCTGAACTCGGAGAAACAACTTTTAAAGAATTACCAATTGGGGAACGACCCCCAATAGATGAAGAAACTTCTTATTTACCAATCCTTCTGGCAATACTTATTGGAACAGGTTTATTATTATTATTAATAAAATTCAAACTGATTTGGATTTGGAAAGCTTGGTTTTTAATCGCTGTCTTTATCGCCTTATTAGTTTCTTTTACTGCTTTTATTAAAGTAGAATTAGCGTTATTGTTAGCTCTGATCTTTGCTTTCTGGAAAATATTTAAACCAAACATATGGGTTCAAAACTTGACTGAAATTTTCATTTACGGCGGATTAGCAGCTATCTTTGTTCCGATGTTAAATCTTTTTTCCGTCTCAATTCTACTTATATTAATCTCCATTTATGATGCTTATGCAGTTTGGAAATCAAAACATATGATCACTCTTGCAAAATCGCAAGCGAAAGCAAAAGTATTTGCGGGCTTATTGATTCCATATCAATTGGGTAAAATGAATTCAAAAGAAAAGAAAATAAAACAGAAAATTAAGAAATCAAAAAAGAGCAAAGTTTCTAGTCTTACAAAATCAACAGCTAAAATAACAGCTAAAACGAAAACAATAACAAAATCTGTTCATACCGCAATTCTTGGCGGAGGAGATATTGCTTTTCCATTAATCTTTGCTGGCGTTATCTTAAAAGAAATGGGTTTATGGCAATCATTAATCATTCCTTTCTTTGCTTTAGCAGGTTTAGCCGTCTTGTTTTGGAAAGCTGAAGAAAAGAAATTCTACCCGGCCATGCCATTTATTTCTGCAGGATGTTTTATTGGTTTAGGAGTAGTTTGGTTAATTAACTTTTTAATCTAATAAATATGAAAATATTTAGAAAAAAATAAATTAAATATTAATTCCAGCTGCTTCTAACGTGGGAAGAAGTGCTTTATCTTTAATATCTTTCATAGAATCATAGTTTGTTAAATAAGATTCTAATGGTTTTTTCCCAGGAATATTCTTTGCTCCAGCTGTATGGAACCAGGTATAAATTCTAGACTTAATTGCTGTGATAACTCTTGGGATTATGGCTATCCAATGAATTTTGCTACCAATTTTTAATTTGATTATTGTTGGTTCAAAACCATTTATGGGTATACAATCTTTGTTTTTTTTGTCGAAAACAAATTCGTGTCTTTCGGCAGAAGTTACATGCCATTGAAATTTTCTATGAAACTCAGTCCAGTTTATTTTCTTTTTAGATATCTGAACATTAATTTTTTTACTTTTTAAGAAAGCTTGAATTTCTGCAATAAATATTTGGGCTTCATTTTTATATTCTTTTAAATGTCCTTGTAATAAAGCAATTGTTTTTTCATCGTAACTTGTTTTTAGCTCTTTTAATGAGAATCCTTTCATAATTAATCACCTCTTTTAACAAGTATTTCTTCAATACTTAAATAGTTTACTAATCATATCCTTTAACCGGACTTTTAGAACGTTCATAACTCTGCGGTGAGATTAACAATCCATCTTTGGCTGCAATTGTTTGTATTCCAGTAATACGTTGTATTTCTCTCGCTTCTTGGATTGGATCTGCTCTAAGCATATCTAATCCAAAGTGAGTGATCACTGCCAATTTTGGCCGTACATGAGAAACAATTTTGATTGCTGCTTCTGTATCTAAGTTCATTCCTTTACCATTACTTCCCGGATATGGAACGTTTAAAATTAAAATGTCTGTACCTGTTAATTCTTCCAATAATTGAGGAGTTAATTTTGTGTCTCCAGTATAACTTAACGTGAATTTCGGACAGAAAAATTTGAATCCAATAGCAGTTTCATCCGTATGTTCAACAGAAAGGGCATTAATTTCAATTAATTCAATTCCCACTTTATGATTCTTTTCCATAGGGATAATTTTTTCTGCTAAATTTTGATGATACTTTGTTAAGTAGGGATGACTATTTTCTTGAGTTTGTAAAACAGATTTACTTCCTAAGATAATTCCTCTTTGTTCGATTCCAGAATGGGTCATCGCATCAATAACGGAGTTTAAATCGTTACAATGGTTAAGATGATTATGAGAAACCAAAATGGCTGTATTATGGTGCAAATTAACCCCATATTCTCTGGCTTTAGTTATTGCTCCAGGTCCAGGATCGATAAGAAACTGTAAATCTTCTACATGTAAAACAATTCCACCTGAAGAACGTAATTGTTTAGTTACCACTGCTGAACTCCCTGCTGTTCCCAAGAATAGTATACTAGCCATATTAACTCCTTTAAATGCTAGGAGTAAGAGGACTTAATAAAGATTATTATCCTCAAACATTAATTTTCAAGTTATTTTGTCTACTTATTCACTTCATGACAATAATATTTATATAAATAATAAGATTAAAAAGATTTGAAAATGAAACTTACAAGAGAAAATGTTGGAGAGTACATTAAAGAGTTCAAGGAAAAGAACAAAGATATAATAAAAAAAAGCATTAAAGATGATAAAAAGAAACATAATCAAATAGCTCGACACGTTTTAAAACAGGCAAAAGAAGATTTAAAATTGGCTTTAAAATTAAAAGATATCAATATTTTGGAAGAATGTGAATTAAAATTAATTAAAACATATCTTATTAAGAAAAGAAAACCTTTTTATGGTTGTTTTGCTCAAAGTTTTTGTGACCATAAGTTATGGGAAACATTTTATAATCTTGTTCCTGAACGAAAACCAAAATATTGGGGTGCGAGGATTAATTTTTATGTGGGTCCAACCTTTGAAGAAAAATTAAAAGAAGTTAGAGATTTTTTAAAATTTGTTAAAAATGAAATCTTAAAAACATAATAATTATCCTAATCAACAAAAACCTTTTAAAACATTCTTTATTCTTTATTTATAATGAACATCGCTAACTTAATCGCTTTATTTAGAATAGCAGTTTTACCAATCATTGCTTATTTGATTTATCAAGAAACAGCTACTGCTTTATTCTGGGCAATCGTTCTTTTAATTCTGGCTATCATTAGCGATATTGTTGATGGTTATGTAGCCAGAAAAAGAAATGAAGTCACCAAAATCGGTTCTTTTTTAGATCCGTTTGCAGATAAAATATTAGCTTTAGGATTACTATTTGTTTTTGTTCTCAAAGGTACTTTTTCAGCTTGGATTTTTTCATTCTTTATTTTTCGAGATTTTATTATTGCCATTTTCCGTTGGTTTGCTTCTAACGAGAATTTACAGATTGCAGAGAAGTGGCACGGCCAATTAATGGTTTATTCAAAAATAGCGATTGTTTTAGGATTGTTGTTGGGAGAGTTTTTTGTTTACCAAAGTTGGTTTAATGATAATTTTTTAATTTTCATTAATCTATTTACTGTTTTAGCCATACTTTTAGCTTTGTTATTCGCTTTACTATCAATCATCTATTATGGTGCTTCTTATTGGCGAGGTTTGTATCGAAGAAAAAAAGTTGGTAAAGAATTAGAAAAAGAAGATTTGATTATTCTTGCTAATCGGAAAGCGAGAGGATATAAAGACAAATATCGGAGAAGGTTGTTAGAAGTTTTTGTTAAGAGAAGGAAAGCAACTATTCATTATTTGCCTAATCATCAGAAAAATATGTTTGTTGGCAGTAACCAAAAGGTAAAAAAAGTTCCTCATGTTATGATTGCTGGCGGTGACGGTTCTTTTGAAAGTGCTCTTGATTACAAACCGTTTCATCAGAAAAGTTTAGGTTTCTTTCCTCTGGGAGCAGGTAACGCTTACTATTCTTATTTTTATCGTGGCAAACGTTTTGAGTATCTTCGTTCCAGGTTTAATTTTCGTGAAATCAATTTAGACATTTTAGAAGTTGAATGGGAAAAAGGTAAAAAACAAACTACCTTTTTAACTTTGGGAATTGATTCTGAAGTTGCTCGTTTAAGTCAAGAGAGAACACAACACGGTTTTTCTGATTATATTCGGGCTAGTACAAAAGCGTTAATGAGGTCGAAAGCTGATTATGATTTTAAATGTAAAATTAATGGTAAGAAATTATTGTTAGATAATTGTTCCAATTTAACTTTAGCTAAAATCCCTTATTACGGTTACGGAATCCGTTCTTTGTTGGGAGAAATCAAGTCTGACGATGGACAAGTTTATGGTTTAGCTGCAATTAATACTCATTCAATTATTTTTAATAAAGCTGCTCGTTTATGGGGTTTAATTTTAAGTATTTTTAATTTAGAAAAACATCCTTTGTTAAAATTGAAAGGGAAAAGATTCGAGATTAGAAGTGACGTTCCTTTCCCTATCCAAGCTGGTGGAGAATTTCTGGGCTATACCGAATGGGTTAAAGTCCGTGTGATTCGGAAGCAGAAAGTATTGGTGATATAGTTTTTTGTGTGATAGTAAAATCAAAGTGTAATTCTAAAAAGTTCCATATGGAATAATTTATATATCATTACTATTTAATTAATGTTCATGGTAAGACAAACAGATTACTATCATTTTATGGTTGCTCTTGATCATATGTTTAACGAAAAAAATGGCATAGTAACTGTATGGAACATCGAAAGGAACAAATTGTTTCAAAAATTTACTGAGGATCTTAATATTGAAGTTCGTTTTCAGGGTCCTCGATTTAATCGCTTGAAGAGTAAAGCTTTTTATGTTATTAACGATTTGTTTGCCGAAAATAATTATAAAATTAATTCTTTAGTTGCCGGGGTTCAGAAATGTCTCCAAGATTTACAAGTACCTTACTTAGATTCTTATCATTCGCAAGAAATTCCTAAACATGCAGAATCTTATCGAAAAAGTATCATGACTATTATTGAAGAAGAGAAGAAACAAATGGAACAATTATTTTCTGACATTAACGTTGCTATGCCAGGTTCAATGCCAATAAATATGCCTACAGGTTTACCGGGACTTTTTGATCAATACTTTCAATTGTCTGATAATGTTTTAAGAGATTTAACAGATGTGCAGATCAGTTTAGAAACAAAAGGATTGGTTCAACGATGGATTTCACATCATAAACCAGCAGTTGAATTACATAAAAAAATTGATGGAAAAAAAGTCTCGGTTGAAGTTCATTATAGTCATGATTTAAGTGATCAAAAAGTTGATGCAGTTTATAGAAATCATGAAATTAAAATTTTTAAAAGAAAATATCCTCTAGCACAAGCTGAAAAGATGATTAAAATAATTGAAGATCTTCGAAGAGGAGGTAATGCTGGTAAGAAATTTTTAGATCATATCGCTAAGATGCTTCTTGATATTTTAAGAAATGAACCTCGTTTTATTCAAGTTCCAAATGTAACATATCATTTATTAATAAGGTCAGTGGATAGAAATTGGCCATCTTTTGCTGGAGCTTGTTATCATAGTTCTGATTCTACTCCCAGTGAAGTATGTTTGAATCTTGGGGAATCTAATGCTCTTAGTTCTTATCTTTTAAATAAAGATGATCTTAGAGGTTTAATAGTTCATGAGCTAGGACATATGCTCGATAAGCCTACTGTTGATAAAAATTCGCAAGCTAATAATTTAGCAAAAAAATTGATAGGAAAAGAGATTAATGAGACTGATGTCTTCTTATTTGAGTTTTTCAATATGTGTAGGACAGAAGGATATGCAGAAGTTATTGGGAACTTTCATAAAGAATATAATCAAAACAACCCGAATGAGGTTTCTTTTTTCTTCTTTGGTCCTAATGGTTTTAGGGGTTCACATAAAGTCAACTACTCACAAGAACTAGCACAATTTAATGCTTTCTTAGAGAATGTAATGAATGATAAGGACCCAAATCTATTTGAAAAATATTTTCAAAGCAATGAATGTGTTCATTTGAGATACCGATTTGGTTATTTATTATATTTATTTACTATCTTAGGAAAATTAAAAGAAAAAAATAGAAACTTAGTAATTTTACCTGAAAATAGTTTTAAAAAAATGATGGGGATAATCTCAAAGAAAGATCATTCATTCCTTGAAGAACTTAAAAAAAGTCATAAAAAATTATTATCTTTTTGTGAATTATTTAAAATTAAAACCATTAGATTAAAAGATTTGTATCAATTTTGGTTGGAGTCCGGAAAAGAAGTATACATCTTTAGGCCTGCAATTTCTGATTTTGAAGAAATTATGACAGGACTTCATCATCTTTCAAGTCATAAATTATATCTTGAATATTTTAAATCTTGTAAACAGTTAGGTATTCCAAGAGATAAAATGATTTTTTCAATGGACCAAATTTCTAGAGTTGTTAAAGTTACATCAAGAGTATTAAAAAACAAAGATTTGATGTTTAGGTCACGTTGAAATTTTTTAATTAAATTTTTTAGTTACATTTTTATAAAATCAAAGAATATCTTTATTACAAATGACCTTGAAGTTAAGAATTGCAAAAAAAAGTGACATTCCTGGCATTGTTAATGTTATGGATAAAGTTGGCTACACCAAATTTAGATTTAAAAAAATGTCTTTGAATAAAGTACAAGCTACCCTTCAAATTGAGTTTTCTAACAGAACTTTTTTGGTTTGTGTTGATAACAAAAACATTATTGGTTATGCTATTTTTGGACCAGCAGAAGCTTTCTTAAATCCTCCATTTGAAATTAAGAAGAAAAATTTTGCTTATCATTTAGGGATTGGTATTGATCCAGATTATCAAAGAAAAGGAATTGGATTGTTATTAACTGAATTTATGGAAAAAGTTATCCATGCTGAAAAATATAAAGGGATTTACTCAGATGTTAGTTCTAATAATACTATCTCTTTAAAATTACAGAAAAAGATGGGTTTTGTAGAAATCAAACGTTATAGTGATAGTAAAAGAACAAAAGGAACGCGTAATGTATTATTCAAAAAAGAATTTTAAAATCATTCCCAAACCCACATTTACCTCCAAAACATTTAAATATATACTCTCTTCTAGTATAAATATGAAAGCAGATACACGAGTTGATTGTATTCATTGTCGGTAATTCTTATTTAATTAGTTCTAACTCTAATGATTCTGGAAAGTTTTTTAAAAGAAATAAGTTTTTAATAGATTATAATGGCGGCCGTGGTGAAACGGTTATCATGGAAGCCTGTGGCGTAAAAAGTAAGTTTATTGCGCAGAGAGCTTCAGTTGGGGGTTCGATTCCCCCCGGCTGCCCTTTTTTTTCTATTGTTTATCATCATTAGTTCTAACTCTACAATTTTTCTTAGAGAATATTCAATAAACAATAAGCTGACGAGCTTAATACGTGGAGATAAAAATATGAAACAAACAAATGTAAACGAAACAAATGAACAAACATTAGAGGCTCAGGCACAACGAAGTGCTGATTGTATTCACTGTTTTAATTGAACAGATTAAAAGAGAAAGATATCTAGATAATGATTATCTTACCCCAGAGCAGGAAAGTATTTTACAAAAAGTAAAAGATATAGTCTGTGAATATTATCCAAACAACCAAAGAACATACACTTTTGGCAGTATTTACAAGTAAATTATATAAACAATAAAAAAATAAGGAGAATATACAAAATGAAAAATCAAAGATTTTTATTGTTTACTGGAGTAAACAAATGAAACTAATGACTGCTAGAGGAGTGCAAGACTCCCCACCTGAAGAAAAGATTATCAAGAATCAAGTAGTCAACACCCTCAAAGAAGTTTTCGAATTATATGGATTCGCTCCGTTAGAAACACCAATCATAGAACGTTACGAAACTTTGGCCGCAAAATTTGCTGCTGGAGAAAGTTCAGATATCATGAAAGAAACATTTACCTTAACTGATCAAGGAAAAAGAAATCTGGGGTTACGATTTGATTTAACTGTTCCTTTAGCCAGATTTATCGCGATGAATCCAACTTTAAAAATGCCTTTCAAACGTTTTGAGATGGGCGTTGTTTTCAGAGACGGACCAATTAAAGCTGGCAGAGTAAGACAGTTCTGGCAATGTGATGTTGATACAATAGGATCAAAATCTATGTTAGCCGATGCAGAAATTCTTGCCGCTATTGATACCGGTTTTAACAAACTAAAATTAGACACAGTCATTAAAGTCAATAACAGAAAGTTACTAAACGGAATTTTAGAACAAGCAAAAATTGAAGATAAAGAAACTGCGATAACTTCCATTGATAAGTTAGCTAAGATTGGAGTGAAAGGAGTTACAGATGAACTTCTTCAGAAAGGTTTCCAAAAGAAACAAATCACTGCAATTTTCAAATTAATTCAAGAAAACATTTCTTTAGCGAAACTAAAAAAACAAATCAAGACTGAAGAAGGTCAAGAAGGAATTAAAGAATTGGAAGAATTATTTACTTACTTGAGAAACATGGGCATTAAATCAGTTAAGTTTGACGTTTCTCTGGCCAGAGGTTTAGCTTACTATACCGGAACAATCTTTGAAGCGTTCATGAAAAAAGGTAAAATCACTTCTTCGTTAGCTGCTGGTGGAAGATGGGATAAAATGATTGGCGACTTTATGGGTGGTAATAGAATTGTTCCTGCTGTTGGCGGTTCGTTCGGAATTGTTCCTATCATTGAATCGATTAAAGAGAAAGAACAGTTAACCAAAAAAACTCTTGCTCAAGTTTTAGTAATCCCCATTAATACGCAAAAAGAATCTTTACAAATTGTTGAACAGTTGAGAAAAGAAAATATTAATGCTAGTTTAGATCTTAACGGCAGAGGAATGAGTAAGAATTTACAATATGCCAACGCTTTAGGTATTCCATATGCTATTATCATCGGTAGCGATGAACTAAAGAAAAATAAAGTTCTTTTAAGAGATATGGTTACTGGGGACCAGAAATTGCTTGCTTTGAAAAGTGTGGTTACAAAACTAAAACAACAATGAATAATCCTCAAAAACTAAAATTAACTGGATACTTTATTCTAGCGATCTTAATTGCCAACTTAATTCTTTTTGCTTTAAGATTAATCAACTGGATAACTTTCTGGGGAGTAATTCTTCTCGGATTCTTGTTTGTTTGGAAAGTATTACCAAAACTAAAACATAAACTCTCCATTAAATAAATACTTATAAGTAATTCATTTTTCACTTTAAATATGCCTAAACAAATAGCTTTACTGTACAGGGACCTGTTAAAAGATTATGTTGTTAATGAACGAGGTAATTTAATTTATGAACCTAGAAACTCTGAAATCTTTCCAGAACTAAATGAAGCAAGAAATTATATTCTGAAAAATTATGGTGGTAAGAAAACAAGAATTTTGATTGATGATCATTGTTTGGAAGAAGGCGGTTCAGAATTAGAAAAAAAACTTAAGAAAGCAAAAATTAAGATTGAATAATCTTACTCTTCATACCAAGTAGTCACAACAGGTTTCTCGAAAACAATTACTGTATGTTCTGCTTGTGAAACCATTCCACGATTTTGATCAAACAAGGGTGGGTGTTCTTCAACACAATTAGCTCTTTTTAACATTCGTAAAGCGAAATTAGTTTTTGCACTGCCAAACTCTTTTTCTAACCATCTTTTAGCAAAAGGCAAACCATTATTTTTTTTCAATTCAATTAAAACTTTCCTTGAAATCGGATCTCTAACTCCGGAATCGTTAGTTAATGTAAAAACTGTTGCTGGTGAACTTTCTTGCACAATCCCTGCTCCAGTAGAAGCGAAAGGTTCAATCGCAATTACATCGCCCTCTTTTAACACATTCTCATTACCATTGTCAAAGTTTGGAACTGATGGAGGGACATGAATTTGATATTCGCCTAATCCATGACCAGATAAATTTTTTACTGGTGCAAAACCATAATTGGTAATTGTATCATGAATAATTCCTCCTATTTCACCAAGAGTAACTCCCGGCTTAATTATTTTCAAAGCATTATTCAAAGCGTCACGACTCGCTTTAACTAAATCTGAATGTTCGCCAGATAAATCTACAGTTAAAGCATTATCAGCAATAAAACCATCAAGATGGACACCCACATCCAATTTAATAATCTGATCAGACAAAACAGTCTCATCATTTAAATCTGAACAGGAATGGGCTGCAAATTCGTTTAATGAAATCTGAGCTGGAAAAGCTGGCTTCCCACCTAATTCAACAATCTTCTCTTCAACGGCGTCAAGAATTTCAATTACTTTTGCTCCTTTAACGATTAAAGATTTTCCGTAATGTAAAGCTTCTGAGGCAATCTTGCCAGCATCAATGTACTTTTGTAAAGTTTTCTCATCCATTTTTATTGATTAATCTTTATTTGTTTTAAATGTTTTGTCAAAAGCTTTATAACTAACTACTATTCAGGAAGTAAAATGACTGATCCAAATAAAAATTACCAACTAGAAAACATGGCTAAAAATTGTGAAACTCCAGAGATTTATGATAATCTTAAATCTCATCGTGGAACCATTGGTTACGAAGCTTTATCTATTGCTTTTGAAGCTTCTCAACAAAGAAATGAATCTTTATTAGGTAAGGCATTAGATTTAGTTCGAGATTATACTTCTTTGAATGGAATGACTATGCCTAATAATTTACCTGCTGAATTATATCTAAATTTAACTTTTAATGAGTTTACTAAAAGAAAAAAATCCTCAAAGAAAAGAAATTTGGAAGATAAATGTTCAACATTAGGGACAGTAAGAAAAAATAATCGTTTCAGATTAAATCATTTTTAATTTTTTTAATTAAAAAATTCTTTTAATTTATTTAACGTATCTTCAGGATTATTAACTGCGATACAATCAACGACTTTGGAAGCAGCAAAATCGTTTCCTCCAGGATGTAATTTATCACCAAAGAAGATTATCTCTGAATGATCTATTCCTCGATGTTCAGCAAACTTTCTGATACCCCATTCTTTATCAAAACCTTTCTTGGTTATATCTACGGAGGTTGTCCCACCAATTTTCATGTGATACTTCTCAGAATCTAAATGCTTTTTCAAAAACTCAATCCATTCTAATCTTATTTTTCCATCAGGATCATAAACTGCTTTCATTTCACTAGAAGCATGTCTACCAATAGCAGACAAAGTTATTTGTGAATCTCGGTCTTGTACTTGATCTTCTTTAGTAGTCATTGATTGAATGTTATAATTTGAAATTAGTTTATCAAAAGCATTAATAATCTCTTTCTTCTCATCATCTGAAAGAGAATATTTATAGATTACTTCAACAGAATTATCATTTTTCACAAACGTATAATTTGTTCCTGTCGTTCCTAGAATATGATGTTCTTTCTTTAATTTTGAAGAAATCATCCTTTGTAAACTTTCACTTTTTGTTCCACTGATGAAAGCGAAACTAAAACCAGCATCAACTAATCTAGAAATTTCAAAAGCCATCTCATCAGAAATTAATTGACAACTTTCACAAATAGTATCATCAACATCAGCAATGATGACTTTCTTCTCATTAGAATTGATATTTTCTACGATTGGCATTTTTATAACAATGGCCTATAACTATGATAAGCGTGTTGATATTTATCTAAAGTGTCAGTAGGAAACCATTGATTTTTATGGATATGTGCAGATATTTCTCCTAACGGTGCAATTTTTTCAAAACAATCTTTTTCCATGGAAGACTTTCCTTCTGGCAGAATTTTAAGACATTCGGGTTCAATAATAAACCCGCCCGCGTTAATCAAATTGCTTGGCGCTTCTTCCCGTTGAGGTTTTTCAACAAAACTAACAATCTTATTTTCTTTCAAAGTAGCTACTCCGAAATTTTCTACATCTTCTCGAGGAGTTAAAGCCATTGTTACTTGCGGTGCATCTCGTAAAAAATCTTTATACATAGTATTCAAATCAATGTCCATTAAGTTATCTCCCCATAATAAAGCGAATGGTTTTACTAATCCAGCAGCAGCTTGTTTAATTGCTCCTCCAGTTCCAAGTGGTTCAGTTTCAATGGAATAAGAGATATTTACTCCTAAATGGGATCCATCTTTGAAATGTTCTTTGATGTCTTCTGCTCTGTAACCTACAGAAAGGATAACATTTTTCACACCATACTTTCTTAAATTATCGATGATGTGTTCGATAATTGGTTTGTCTTGAATGGGTAATAATGGTTTAGGTGTTTTATCAGTTAATGGCCTTAACCTTGTTCCCAGTCCTCCTGCCAGAATAATTGCCGTTTCTATCATTTTATATTTTCCCTCTTTTTGTGTGTTAATCAAAATGATTCTTTCTCTTTTTTAAAGGGTTATGGAATAAGAATCAAGAATTAACAGAAACTTTTATAAATAGCTCCAAGAAATAGCTTAATGGACGGCCATAGGGGCGCGGTTCACCTGTTCCCATTTCGAACACAGAAGTTAAGAGTGCCTCCGTACCGGGGTGTACTGCGTTTTTGCGCGGGAAATCCAGTAAGCTGTCCACTCTTTTTTTAATACCTCTCTTGCACAACACTTTTAAACACTTTTTCTTTAGTTTCTATTAATTAAATATATCATAATCAAAATAGGTGATCAAAAATAAAAGCATTAATCTTAGCTGCAGGGTACGCAACTCGTTTATATCCTTTAACAGAGAATCAAGCAAAGCCTTTGTTAAAAGTGGCAGGAATACCTATTGTTGAACATATTTTAAAAAAATTAGAAAAACTTGATACTATTAATGAAATTATTATTGTAACTAATAACAAATTTTATGGTCATTTTATGGTTTGGTTAAACGATTATTCTTGTTCTAAAAATGTAAAAGTGATTAATGATGGTACAATTAGTAACGATGACCGTTTAGGCGCTGTAGGTGATATTAATTATATTCTTAAAAATCAAGAAATCAATGATGATTTATTGGTAATTGCGGGAGATAATCTTTTCGGATTTGAAATCAACAATTTTCTTAACCATTTCCAGCAAAAAAATAGTTCCCTTGTTGCTTTACATGATTTAAAAGATAAAGAAAAAATAAAAAACAAATTTGGTGTTGCTATCTTATGCGACCAATTATCTAAAGTGATTGACTTCGAAGAAAAACCAGCTGAACCAAAAAGTACTTTAGCAGCAACTGCTTGTTATGTCTTTCACAAAGAAGATTTAAAACATGTTGAAGCTGCAGTTGAAAATGGTAAAGCAGACAATCCTGGTGATTTAGTTAAATATTTAGTAAAAGAATCCGAAGTTCATGGATTTGTTTTCGATCATCATTGGTTTGATATTGGTAGCATGGAAGGTTTAAAACAAGCAGAAGAGGTTTACAGAAAACTATGAATTCAGAATCTTACATAATTAGAATTGGTGGAGAAGCAGGTTGGGGAATAGCTTCAGCAGCAGACATTATTGCTAAACTTTTCATTAAATTAAACTATCATCTTTTTTCAAGTAAAGAATATATGTCTCAAATTAAGAAAGGCCACAATTTCCATACTATTAGAATTTCTAAAAAAAAGATTCATGCAGATATTGACAGAATTGATTTGCTTCTTGCTTTAGATCAAACTACATTTGATACTCATTATGATTTAGTTTCAAAAAATGGAATCATTATTCATGATGATAAAATTAAAATTGATCCTCAACAATTAAAAAACAAGAATTTAATCCAGATCCCTTTAACCAAGATTGAAGAGAAACTTAAAGAAAAAAATATTCATAATGCTGTCTTTTTAGGGGCTTTAGTAAAAGCAATCGGAATTGATTATGCTCTATTGAGAAAAATAATTAAAGAAAGGTTTGTAGGTAAAGAGAATCTTGTTAGTAAATTACTTTTAGCAGCAAAAGAAGGTGATGATTCCGTTAATAAAGTTAAAGATTTTCCTCTTCAAGAAGAAAATCAAGAAACAAAAACCATTCCGGATTTCTTAGATGGAAATGAAGCCATCTCTCAAGGAGCATTAAAAGCGGGGTTAACATTTCACGTTCAATATCCCATGACTCCGGTATCAGGAATTCTTCATTATCTTGCTAAAGAAGCAACAAAAAATAAAAGTCTAACAATTATTCAACCGGAAGATGAGATTGCGGGAATAAATTTTGCTCTTGGTGCATCTTATGCTGGAGCAAGAACAATGACTGCAACCTCGGGTGGGGGATTTGCTTTAATGGTTGAATCTTTTGGTCTCGCTGGCGTAGCAGAAATCCCTTTAGTTTTAATTGAAGGGCAACGGCCTGGTCCAGGAACTGGATTGCCTACAAAAACTGAACAAGGTGATTTAAAATTTGTTTTATCTGCAGGAACAGGAGATTTTCCTAAAATAATAATCGCTCCTGAAACTGTTGAAGGCTGTTACACTGAAACAAAACGTGCATTTTATCTGACAGAGAAATATCAAATTCCTGTAATTGTTTTGGTTGATAAACATTTAGCAGAAAGTTCTAAAACTTTTAACTTAAATGAAGAAGAAAAGAATTTCACTTTTGATTACGAGCAAAAAATTAATACCATCAATCAAGTTGACTCTTCTAAACTAAATTCTGACGGACTATTCAAACGTTATGAGAAAGAAGAAACTCAAAGAACAATTCCCGGAACAGAAAATGGAATATACACTTGTGCTGGAGATGAACATGATGAAGTGGGAGTGATTACTGAAAATAGAGATATTAGAAATCAAATGATGCAAAGAAGGATGAATAAACTCAATCTTATCAAAGAAGAACTTCCAGTTCCAACACTTATCGGACCCAATGATGCAGATTTAACAATTGTTTCTTGGGGAAGTAATCACGGAGCAATCATTGAAGCCATGGAACTCTTAAATTCTGAAGAAAAGAAAGTCAATTTCCTTTCCATAAAATATATGGCCCCTTTCCAAGAGAATGAAATTCAAACAATCTTAGAAAAAGCAAAAAAATTAATCATTATTGAAAATAATTATTCTGCCCAATTAGCAAATCTTATCAGAGAAAAGACTGGAATCAATATAAAAAACAAAATCTTACGTTCCGATGGCAGAACATTTACTGTTGATGATATTTACAATCAAATAAAACAAAACCAAAAATAAAAATGACAGAATTAAAAACATTCAATCGAACTGAAATCCCTAACTGGTGTCCTGGTTGTGGTAACTTTGGCATTATTGCGGGTGTAAAAAAAACACTCGCGGAATTAGACTTTAAACCAGAAAATACTGTGTTAGTTTCCGGAGTAGGCTGTTTTGCCAAACTTCCTTATTGGGTAAAAGTCAATGGTTTCGTTGGTTTGCATGGCAGATCGCTTCCAGTTGCGCAAGGAATTAAATTAGCAAATCAAAATTTAAACGTTATCGCTTTTGGTGGTGATGGTGATGGTTATGGGGAAGGTGGCAATCATTTCACTCACGCTTGTAGAAGAAATATTAATATGGCTTATTTTGTTCATAATAATGGCGTTTTCGGTTTAACTACGGGGCAATATTCTCCTGCTTCTGAGAAAGGAAGGAAAAGTAAATCCTCTCCATTAGGTTCAACAGAAAAACCAGTTAATCCTCTTGCTTTAGCAATCTCTGCTGGGGCAACTTTTGTGGCTCGAACTTATGCTGGAAATTTGAAAGAAATGGTCGAGATCATGAAGAAAGCAATTCTTCATGATGGTTTTGCTTTTGTAGATATTATTCAACCTTGTGTCACATTTAATCCACAACACTCATTTGATTATTATAATGATAAAGTCTATTATCTAGATGATAAACATGATTCAAATAATAAGCTGCAAGCTTTAGAAAAAGCTTTAGAATGGGAACAAGAAGAAAAGTTTGCTTGTGGTATATTCTATCAGGAATAAATAGTGATTATAACAATAAGAAAATAAAAAATGAAAATTAGTATTTTTGGAACTGGATACGTTGGACTGGTAACTGGAGCAAGTTTAGCTAACTTGGGCCACGATGTTTTATGTGTGGATATAGACCAAAAAAAGATTGATTTAATCAATTCTGGAGAAATGCCTTTCTATGAACCCGGATTGAAAGAATTAGTTTTAAAAAATAAAGAAAACAAAAGAATAACATTTTCAACTGATATAGAAAAAGCAGTTCATTTTGCTGAAGCCATTTTTAATTGTGTGGGTACGCCAATGAAAGAAGATGGTTCTGCTGATTTAAGTTATGTTTTTGAAGTAGTTAAGAGTGTAGTAAAATATTCTGATCAATATAAATTATTAATCAATAAAAGTACTGTTCCCCCTGGGACGGCAAAGAAATGTCAAGAATTAATAACAATCACGAACCCAAACGCAGAAATAGATGTAGCTTCTAATCCTGAATTCTTAAAACAGGGTAATGCTGTTTATGATTTTAATCACCCCGATAAGATTGTGGTTGGAGCCCAATCAGAAAAAGCATTTCAATTAATGCGTAAAGTGTATCACGGTTTAATCAAGACTTATATGCCAATTATTGAAACTAACTGGGAAACTTCTGAAATGATTAAATATGCCAACAATTCTTTTCTAGCAACTAAAATAAGTTTTATTAATGAAATTGCCAATATCTGTAATAAAGTTGGTGCTGATGTGAAAACAGTTTCTAAAGCCATTGGAAAAGATTATCGGATTAGTCCTAAATTTCTTAATGCGGGCATTGGTTATGGGGGAAGTTGTTTTCCTAAAGATGTTCAGGCGTTAATTAACACTGCAAAAAGCTACAATTATCAACCCCAATTCTTACAGCAAGTTGAAGAACTTAATGAGAGACAGAAAACTATTCTTGTTCCTCAAATCATTGATAAACTTAAAGAGATTAATGGCAACCAAGTTACTATTTGGGGATTAACTTTCAAACCAAAAACTAGCGATTTACGAGGAGCGACATCATTGAAAATTATTGAGGAATTGATAGATAATGGATTTAAAGTAAATATTTATGATCCTATTGCGTTAGAAGAAGTAAGAACTATCTTCTCAGACAAAGTTACTTATTCTAATTCTGTAAAAGATTCCGTTGTTAATAGCAATTTAATTGTTCTTGTAACCGAATGGGACGAATTTAGAAATGTTGATTTCTCAGAATTAGGAAAATCAATGAAAACCAAAATTCTCTTTGATGGCCGAAATATTTATGAACCAGAGACTTTAAAAGAGAACGGATTTGAATATTATGGAGTGGGGAGGAAAAATAAAAATCAAAACTTTATTTAATATTATTAAAAAAAATGCTAAATCTGTAATTGGAGTAGATATTGAAAGCTCAGATATAGAAATAATTAATGGAAACGTGAAAACTATTAAATTAAATAAGAAATTTTACATTATTGTGGCAGGAGATCTTATTGAACAATTATGTTGTCCCAGACCATTTTTAAATAATATCTGTTTGCATTTAAAAGATAAAAGTTCAATGATTAGTGTTACTCTTAGAAGAAAAAGGAATAAGTTTAATTATTTATTTAGACTTATATTTGCAAACCATTTTCTGATAGTGTGTCATAAAAAGAATAGGGGTGAAATCTTCTCAGATGAATGATAAAAGAATCAGGCTTGCTATAACACCAAGACATTTAGAGAATAGAGATGGTGAATTTTTTTCAGTACAAAAGAATTATTTAGATTTTTGGTCTAGTTATGGTTATGAACTTATTTTAATACCATTTATTGAAGATATGGATTTTGAGTCATTTTTTAATGAGTTAGGTATAAAAGGATTATTAATTGCTGGGGGTTATAAATATTATTCTGAAAAGATTAGGGGATTTGAACATAAAGTTATTTCAGCGGCTTTAAACAAAAAACTTCCAATTATTGGTGTTTGTTGTGGACTTTGGAGCATTAATGGTTTTTTTGGAGGAAAATTAAAATGGAACGAAAGACATAGTAAAAGAAATATTAAATTTGTTTCTCATTTTCTTTATAATAAAATTCTTGGAAGAAAGTATATTCCGAAACACAAAATATTTCTCACTGGTGATATAATTAATAAATGTGAAGCAGAAGTTAACAGTTATCATAGAAAAGTAGTTAGTAAACTTGGTGATGGTTTAAAACCTTTTATTTTATCTGATGATGGTGAAATTGAGGGGATTTATAATCTTGAGAAAAAAATTATTGCGGTTCAGTTTCATTTTGAACATGGTAATTGTAGTAAGTGGCTAGAAATAGATTGTATAAATTATATTAATAATCTATTTAATTTTAAAAATAATGGTGAATAATTATAAATTGAAATTTTTTGTTATAATTGAGATCTGTTTGAGGTTATATTAAAATTATTTTCATAGGGTGTTGGGATTTTAGAATTATTGACTATTATGGATTTAAAAAATTAATGAGAAATAAAGTTTTGTTTAATATCCAAAATATTTATAAACTAAACGCTTTAAAAGAGAATGGATTTGAGTATTGTGGGGTAGGGAGGAAATGATAGTATCTATTGTGATTATTTTTGATGAATTGAGGAAAGAGAAGCTTAATCGACTAATTAATTCTTTTAAAGATCAATTAAATCAACACGAATCAGAAGTAATATTGGTCCATGAATCTATAGAAAAAGATAACAGTTTACATTTACCAACAAATTTCAAATATTTTATAGTTCCTCCTAAAAGGGGGATAGCATTTAATCGGAATAAAGGCATAGAATACTCTAAGGGGGAAATAATTGTTTTTATTGATGATGATTGTTGGGTTCAGGAGAAATGGTTATCTTCTTTACTTGAATCTTTTAATGATAACAAGACTTTAGTAACTACTAGTGGAACAAGAATTCCCAAATCTAATCTTGTTGGTAACTGTATTTCTGCTTTAGGTTTTCCGGGCGGTGGTAATTTGGGCTTTGAAAAAGTTTGGAAAGTTTCTAATGAGGGTTATACCAATCATCTTGCTGTTGGAAATTCTGCTCTTAATAGAAAAGTTTTTGAATTAGTTGGCACTTTTGACGAAAGTATGACTTTTGGAGCTGAAGATGCAGAAATATCTTATCGTTTAGAAAAAGCAGGAATATTAATAAAATATGTCCCTAATGCTTACGCTTATCATGAAGCGAGAACTACTTTATCTTCATTTTCAAGATGGCAGATAAGGAGAGGAAGAGCAAATTATTATTTTAAAAAGAAGGTGGGTAAAGTGGGTAGTTTTATTAAATTACGTCTGTGGTCGACTAAGAATATTTTATCGGAAAATAAATTCAATTTAAGACTTCCTTTAATTTTAATATTGTTATCTTTTAGTTTTGTTTTACAACAGATGGGTTACATTTATGAGAGGTTTAAAAAATGAAAGTAATATTAGTGAATCCAAGAATTTATGATGTACCTAATCATCCTTTAGGTATACTCTATATCGCTGGTTATTTAGAAAAAAATGGTTTTGAAGTTGAAGTAATAGATCCTAATTTTGATGAATCTGCAATCGAAATTGCAAAAAAAATAATCTCTCTCAACCCCGACGTGGTTGGGATTAGTACAAGAACTCCACAATTTGATCATGCTAAAAATATTGCCTCTCATCTAAAATTATCTTCTGATATTCCAATTGTTTTTGGGGGTCCACATCCAACAGTTCTTCCTCAAGAAGTATTAAAAGAAAATTGTATTGATTTTGTAGCTATTGGTGAAGGCGAAATAACTTTTTCGGAACTTTGTGAAGCTTTGAAAGAAAATAAGGGATTTAAGGATGTAAATGGTATAGGTTATAAAAAAAACGGAGAACTAATCTTTACAGAATCAAGGGAATTAATTCCAGATTTAGATTCAATACCTTTCCCTGCAAGACATCTTCTTCCTTCAAAATGGTACTTTGCCCCTCCTAGAATAAGGGGGATATGGACAAAAAGCACCGCTACTATTATGGCTTCAAGAGGTTGTCCATATCGGTGTATTTTTTGCGGAAGCCACCGTATTTTTGGAAGAAAAACTAGATTTAGATCTCCAGAGAATATTATTGAAGAACTTAAACATTTAAGAAATAAATACCATATTGATGCGGTCTGGTTTGCTGACGATACTTTCACACTTCACCCCGCTTGGGTAACCAAACTTTGCAGTTTAATAAAACAGCAAGGGTGGAACGATTTTAAGTGGGTAGCGCAAGCAAGAGTTAATACTGTTAGTTATGAATTACTTAAAACAATGAAATCTGCGGGATGTGTGCAAATAGATTTTGGTGTTGAATCTGGTTCGCCAAAAGTGCTAAAAATATTAAAAAAAGATATAACACCTGAAAAAGTAATTGAGGCTTTTAATATTGCTAAAAAAGCAGGATTGCTTAGATATACTAGTTTTATTATAGGAACTCCGGGAGAAAAAGAAGAAGATTTGAGATTAACATTTAAACTCTTAAAAAAAATAAAACCTGATTATGTGGATTTTTATTTTATGACGCCTTATCCAGGTACAGAAGTTTACCAAATTGCAAAAGAATTAGGTGTTTTTGAAAAAGGTGTTTCTTTTAATAAATGGCTTCTTGGAAAACACAGTGATAAGCCAGTTATGTGTACAGATTTGTCTGAAAAAAAAATTATTGAATGGAGATCAAAATTGTACAACGCCAGTTTTATTAGGAATTATAAAACTTTGATGAGAAATCCTTCTTTTATATTTGGGGGGTTGATGATAGCTTTTAAAGGAATTGGTGGTTTAAGAAAAGGATTAGGCCGTTTTTTTAAAACTGGCAAAATAGATAGTATTTTTGTAGAATTATTAGTAAATTATCGTATGAAAACAAAAAAACAATTTTATAAATAAAAATGCAAAAAGTAAATCCTTTGATAAGTGTTATAATCCCCTCATATAATTCAGAAAGATTTATCTCAAAATGTTTATTTTCTTTATTATCTCAAAAAGTTGATTTTGATTATGAAATCATTGTTGTTGATAGTTCAAAAGATAACACTTCAGAAATAATAAAAGATAAATTTCCTTCCGTTAAACTTATCCACTTAAAAGAACAAACCTTGCCGGGAGCGGGAAGAAATATAGGGATTTCAGAAGCTAAAGGTAAAATAATAGCATTTACGGATTCTGATTGTATTGTTAATAATAATTGGCTCCAAACCGCTTTAGAAAGTATTAATAAGGGGTATAGTGTTGTTGGTGGATCTGTTAAAAACGCAAATTCACAGACACTAATTAGTATTGCTGATTACTTCCTTACATTTAACGAATTTCTTCCTACAATGCCAAAGAGAGAAGTTTTATTTATGCCCACATGTAACCTTATTTGTAAAAAAGAAGTTTTTGAAGATATCGGTGGTTTTCCTCCCCATTTAGCAGCAGGTGAAGACACTATTTTTAATTATAAAGCTTCCAAGAAGTATAAATTATTATTTAATCCAAGAATAAAAATTAGTCACAATAATCGTGATTCTTTTAAAAAATTCTTTAAACATCATTATAATTTTGGATTACATGCAGCATTACTTCGAAAAAAATATAAATTACCAGGTAATATATTTGTTAAATATCCCCCTTTGATTGTGTTAATTCCTTTTGTTCGTTTTTTTTTAATATCTTTAAGAATGGTCCGTTGGAATTGGAAAATGTTACCTTCTTTTATTGTTAGTTCTCCATTAATTTTCATTGGAATATTGATTTGGAGTGTGGGTTTTATGAAAAACATGTGGTGGTCTTAATAACACAATAAAATCATTTCATCATAAGTTTTTTAAATGATACCCTCTGCAATCAATAAATGCGAAGATCCTATCTTAATTTGTTGAAATACTATTTTATTAAAAATCCTAAAACCCCTATCCAATTAATTCATTTTGTAACTTCAAAATGCAATGCTAAATGTAAACATTGTTTTTTTTGGAGTAAACTTAATTCTAAAGATGAATTATCTTTAGAAGAGATAGATAAATTTAGTAAAAGTTTACCTGATTTGATTATTTTAAACATAAGCGGCGGTGAACCTTTTATTCGTCAAGACTTTGCAGAAATAATAAAAACTTATTATCGTAATACTCCGGTTAAAGAAGTAGCTGTTCCGACTAATGGTACTTTTACAAGTAAAATTGTAAAAGATTGTATTGACATTTTAGAAAATTGTCCTGATTTAAATTTAAATGTGGTTATTTCTCTTGACGGCCCTGAAAATATTCATGATGAGATTAGGCAAGTTAATGATTGTTTTAATATGGCAATTAAAACTTTTAATGAATTAAAATTATTACAAAAAAAATATTCTCACCTGCAACTTTCAGTAATTTCAACTTTAACTTCTATTAATCAGGATAAATTAGAAGAATTCCATAGTTATGTTAAAAATGTAATGAAACCAGATGTTTTTGGGCTAAATTTAATTAGGGGAGAAGCAAGGGTGATGAATTTATTTGGAGTTGACTTAAATAAGTATAAACTTTTTTTCCAACTTCAATCTAAATCTTCTAAAAAAGGAATTAAATCTATAATTAGAGATTATATGAATAAATTAAGAACTGGAATGATAATAAAGACTATAGAAAATAAAAAATTTATCATTCCTTGTAAAGCAGGAAGTTTGATGGCGGTAATATATGAACAAGGAGAGGTATATCCTTGTGAACTTTTAAATAATAAATCTTTAGGTAATATTAAAGATTTCAATTATAATTTTAAGAAATTATGGGCGTCACAAAAAACTAAAGAGACTTGTAAGTTTATTAGAGAGACAAAATGTTATTGTACCCATGAATGTTTTCAGAGGTTTAATATTATTTATAATCCAAAATTTATCACTAAACATGCTAGTAAAGCAATATTCAGAAAATCAAAAATAATTAATGCTCTTAAAATCAATTATGAAGAGAAAAATAATCAGCAAGAGATGGTTGAAATAGGACAATTAAGAGGAGTAAGACATGATTACAAAGAAAATTACAAAGAAAAATAGGGTGGTTTAGAAAATTAATAATTTTTTAAATCAGTTTATTTTCATATCAAATAGATTTAATTATTTATGTCTCTGATTATAATAATCTTTATAAATTACCTATTAATCATAACACTAATGTTACATAAACTTATGAATAAATATAATCGGTTTTCATTATTTCGTTATTTATATCATGGTTTTTTCCGGTTGTACTGTGATCATGTTAGTGATTACGTGATGATATCTTTTCCTAAAAGTGGCCATACTTGGTTAAGAGTTATGCTTGCCAAAGCATTTTCACTTCATTATGGTCTTTCTTCTCTTAATCTTGATCTTATTTTAATGGCAAAAGAAAAAAAAGGGATTCCAAAAATTGCTATTTATCATGAAATATCTCCATTATTCTCAGTTAACTTCAGTTTAAAAAATAAAAAATTTTTGGGTTCATACGCAGAATCTGAAAAGGTTTTCATACGCACTCCTCTTAAAAAGAAAAAAATTATTTTTCTTGTACGAGACCCCAGAGATGTTGTAGTGTCGTTATTTTTTCATTTGACAAAGCGAAACAATTTTTATTTTAGAAATGAGATGTCTCATTTTCTTAAAGAACCATTTAGTCTTACTAAAATCTTAAATTATATGAATCTTTGGTGTAAGGAAATGCAACGACGCCCAAATGAATTTTTATTTATTCGTTATGAGGATATGAAAACAAATACTGCAGAACAGTTAAGAAGAGTATTAGATTTCTTGGAAATAAATGTATCATATGATATTTTGAATGAAGCTGTTGCTTTTGGTTCAATTGATAACATGCGTAAGATGGAAAAATGCAATTTGTTTGCCGATTATCGTTTGCAAGCAAAAAATCCAAGTGATCCTGAATCTTATAAAGTAAGAAAAGCTAAAGTGGGTGGTTATACTGATTATTTAAATCCTCAAGACTTGGAATATATAAATTTACGAATAAGTAAAGAGCTAAATTCTGTATTTGGATATTAACTTGATTTTTTTAAAATTGATTTTACTAATTTTAGGTCTTTGATTGTGATTTCATTTAGAATTATGAGAATTAAAAAATAAGTTATTAACCATACCCCATAGTGGATTAATAGTTTCCACCCTGAAGAAATAGTTCTTGTTGCCATTATATAAATAATGAATGAGGATATAACAATTCTAATGAATGACTTAGCAGTTATAATGACGGTTCTAAATCTTTTATATATGTAAATTAATGATAATAAAACACTTAAAATTGCAGTTATTAATAATGAGATGGCAGCTCCAATGGCGCCGTATATTGGGACAAAGATTAATGTAAGGGTGAGAGATAAGAATACACCTATCGTGGTTATAATTAGATCTATATTTGGTTTTCCTGCCCCATTGATTATAGAAGCGAATACTCTAAAAATAGAAAAGCAAGTTGTACTTATAATTAATATACTTAGAATGGCCCCCGCTGATACAAATGAGGAGGTATAAAAAAAGGTTACTAATTCATCTGCCGTTGTTGCAACAATAATCATGATCGGGGTGATAAGAAGTAGTAAATATCTTGTTGATTGACGAATGTATTTTTGAATTAGTTTATTGTTTTTTTCCGAAATGGCTTTTGAGATTGAAGGCATTAAAGTGAGGGATAAAGGTTGAAAAATAAGAAAAGAAACATTTGATAATGCTGCAGCAGCGGTATAGAATCCAATTAAAGAATAATCTATACCTAAAAGTTTTAGAATGAATGGATTTGCGTTTTTAATAATTGTAAAGTTAATTGCAGTTAAAGTAATTGGTATTGAAAAATTAATGAGTTTTTTATTTTTAAATTCTCCAGTTGATTTCATTTTATCTTTAAGATAATAATGGCTAAGCCATATTGTGAGTGTAACTGAAATAAAATAACCCACTAGTATCCCCCAAATCTTAAATCCCATTAATACAAAAAGGAAAACTAATCCCACTCGAAGAATATGATGAACACTTTTGACAATGGATTGTTCAGCGAACATACGTAGACCATTTAGATATCCGTTTGTGTAGAGTGAACGAATAGCTATTGGAACAACCATTATTCCCATGAAAATTATATAATACGTGAGGGAAGAATCTTTTAGTGCTTTAGCAATTAGTTTGGAAAAAATAATGTAAATAAATCCAAAACTTAATGAAGAATAGAGTTGTAATCTAAAAGATTTTACAAAAATATTTTTAAGACCATTTTTAGATTCTGCGATAAATTTTGAGACCGATCTTGGAATTCCGGTGTTAAGAAATGAAGTATTTAAAAGATAAAGAGACATAAGTACGCCAAATATACCATAAATTTCCGAACCCAAAATTCTTCCAATTCCAATATTAATACTATAATTTGCGAGAACCGCTAGGAACTGAGCAATTATTAAATATGCAGTTCCACTAGCCAATTTTTTCTTCATTTTTTAGCAAGAAAAATAACTGCGTTTCCAAAACTGAATGGTCGTTTTTTAGAATCACTCCATTTTTGTAATTTTAATGATAGTTTTCTTGGAAGTATACTATAGTTACTATAAAATCCTCCTGCTCCACATCTACAAATAGTGAAACCAGCTTTTTTAATGAGAAATCTTAAACGTTTTGGTGTTATCAAGTTTTTTCGAGGAAGTTTTGTTTTTTTAATTAATCTGAGTTTTTTTTTACTTTTAAGATTGAATATAATGGCTATGAACAGAATCCAGTTTAAAATAAATGTATTTCTGATATAGAACTCATATTTCCCCCCAGTAATAATTGTGTAAATGACTTTAAATAATCCGAAAGGATTATCAAGATAATGTAACCCATAAAGATTTTCTTGACCGATGATAAAATATCCTCCTCTTTTAAGAACACGCTTTGCTTCACGAAGACATTGCAATGGTGATTCCATATATTGCAAGAACCCTATGCCAAATACAACATCAAAGTAATCATCTTTAAATTGTAAATTTTTTGCATCCCCCACATTGAGACTAAATTTACCTTCAGTATTCGTAACTTTATAACAATTTTTTCTTGCAATTTTACAAAGGGTTTCTGAAATATCAATACCATGAAGATAATAACCTTTTCTTATAATTTTAGCTGAAGTTATTCCTGCTCCAAATCCCAGTTCCAGAATTTTTGATTTTTGTGGCATGTTAAGGCTATCTAAAAATTTTATAACCTTTTGTTCTCTTGCTTTTAGTCTTAAACCCTGAAAATCTTCTTTATAATAATAATCTTCCCATTTTGATTGTTGATCTGAATTCCACCAATCTTCCGAACTCTTTTGATTTATATTTGAATCCATAATTTAATTATCACTCCATAATACTTTAATTTATTGTTTTTATTTTTTGTTTGAAAGTTTAGTTATTAATTTATTTATAATTAATATGGTTCTTTTATCTGTTTTAAGTTACTTTTTGAATTTATTGACTTTATTTGTTTTTCTTAAAACAAATAATCCCTTACTTTTTAGTATTTTTCCCATAATATCTCTATTTTTTGTCGGTTTAAAAATATTATGTAACTATCAAGTTAAGTTTCTAATTTTACACTAAAAAGTTAAATTGGTATTACAGAGATTCCTTTAAGAGATATCTTTTTATTGTACCATTTCTGATACTTCTTTAGTGTTTCGAATAACTATTCTAAGAATATCTTTAAGTAGTTAAGAAACTCTTCTGCAATATTCCGGATTGTTCTTTCAACTTTTTATTTACCTTATGGATAATACGAGTGAGCAAATATTGGTTCTATATCATAGGCTTTGCATAATTTCTCCTATTTTTCATTTTTTAAAAATGTATACCTCAAAAGTTTACTTAATAAATTCACAACATTTTTAAAGTAACAATTTTTTACTAAAAATAGATATGGATCAAAAAAAACATATTATAACTATAGATGGTTCAGGTTGGACTGGCAAATCTTCTACTGCAAAAGCATTAGCAAGAATTCTTAACTTTAAGCATATTAATACAGGCTCAATGTTTAGGGCTGTAGCTTGGAAAGCAAAACAATTAGGTGTTTTATTAGAAGACAATCAGGAAATAATAAAAATTACTAAAAATATGGTGATTAACTTTAGAATAGAAAATAATTCTCAGCAGATTTTTGTTGATGGAGAAAATATAACTGCATTTTTATTATCTTCTTCATTGGTACCTTTAGCAGGAAAAGTTGCTCAAATTCCCGAAGTAAGAAAAGTTCTTTTGGAGCTTCAAAGGAAAATGGCAAAGGAAGGAAATGCTATCTTCGAAGGAAGAGACATGGGAACAGTTGTTTTTCCTAATGCTGATTGGAAATTTTATCTTGAAGCGTCTGTGCCTATTAAGATTAAAAGATTTCTGAAGATGCTTTCAAATGAAGAAAAAAATAAATATACTCTTGAAGAAGTAAAAAAGATAATAGAAGAAACAGACGAAAAGGATAAAAATAGAGAATTTGCTCCATTAAGAAAACCAAACAACGCAATCTTTTATGATAATAGTGAAAGTCCAACCCCTGAACAAGATGCAATTGTATTATGGTATTATATCACCCATCAAAAAGAAATTATTGATAATGCTTTAATTTTACAATCTAGATTATGAATGAAACAAAAACATTAACAACAAAAGAACTTAGAGTTAAAGGAAGAAAAAAATGCTGGAGTCCATCCCAACGTTTTTGGATGGAAGTTTCTCTTTATTTAACTACACCGTTCTTAAGAACTTCCATTACTCCTAATATGATTACTGTTACTTGGATTATTTTAGAGATTTTTGCATTTTATCTTTTTACTTTGGGCGAATATTGGATTAATGTTCTAGCTGTAATTTTGTTCAATTTTATTGCATTAATTGGGGATCATATTGATGGTAATCTTGCAAGGATGAAAGAAAAGTTCAGTTTACTGGGACCTTATTTAGAGCAGTTAGGAATTTTCTTTGGTACACCTTTAATTTTTCTAGGATTAGCGATTGGAAATTATTTTCGTTATCAAAATTTTCTTTTTTTAATAATTAGTCTTGTAGGGGTATTGTTTTGGCTCTTTGAGAAGATTATTAGAATAAATCCTGTTTGGTTCAGTGAGAGGCAAGAAGAAATAGTAAAGAAGTTTTACGTTAAAGCATCATTTAGATCCGCTTCAAAGACAAGAATATTTTTTGAGATATTTCGTAGAGGGCAACCTTTTAATTTCCTTTTCTTTTGTGTTGTTTTTGATTATACTCAACTTGCATCTTTGGTATATTCTTTTCTTTTTCTTTTTGAGTTTTGTAGAAAACTTTATATTAATATAAAGAATCTAAATAAAAAAGTGTAAAGATGCATGATTTGAATTCTAACTTTTTCTTTTATAATATCTCAAAAAAATTTATCATTAAAAATCGTCTACTTGTGAAAATACAGATTTTTCATTAGCAATATATTGGGTAATTATTTTTCTTACTAGTTCTAGAAAAAAGAATAAAGTATAGAGGATTAATGTGTAGTTTGGGTATCCAAAAACAACTCCCCAAAACAAAATATTGAAAAAGTGTTCTAGTCTAAATAGGGCAAAAACATTATAAATTAGTTTATGTTGGAATCTTAAAAGAGACTTTTTCCCAGTATCACTAATTAAGTTTCTTTGTTCTTTTGGATACCACATTGGATTAAGCGTTATTGCTTTATTCAGTAAAAAGAATATTACTGCTAAGATTCCGTAGAGCAAGTAAATTGCATTATTATACCACCGAAATACTCCAATTGAAAATGTAAGTAATAAAATTGAGTTGGCAAGATAGTGACCAAGCTGATCAAGGTAAATTCCATTAATGGAAAATTGTTTTCTATAACGGGCAACAATGCCATCACTACAATCTATAATAAAGAATGCTTGAAAAAATATAAGGGAGATAATCATAGTTAATTGATCTCCTGTTGCTAGAAATAATGCCGAAATTATTTGTCCAATAATCCATATTATTGTAATTTGATTCGGAGTTAAAGGAGTATAAAGAAATAACTTTGCTGGATAATAAGCTAAATTATTCATCAACCGATAAATTGGGTCTCCTCTCTTTGCATTTGCTTTTTCTTTAAGCTCACGAATCGTCGGCATTTTTATATGTTTATTGCTTTCTTTTAAATATTTTCCGAAATAAGGAACATTTTTTAGAGTAAATTAATTTATTGTCCTTTTAAGAATAATATTAATTGATTAACACTTTCATTTAAACTAATTTGTTGGGTTTCTAACTTTATGTCTGGACTATCTGGAATTTCATAAGGATTACTTTCTGCAACACCAATAAAATTATTAATTTCTCCGGCTAATGCTTTTTTGTAAAGTCCTTTCGTATCCCGCCTGATACATTCATCTAAGGAAGCATTGATGAATAGTTCTTTGAAGTTTTCTCCAACAATTAAACGGACCATCGTCCGATCTTCTTTGTAAGGAGAAATTATTGGTACTAAAACAAAATCATTATTTGCTGCTCTTTCTTTAGCTAATTCCGCAATCAAACGATTATTTTCTCTTATATCCTCTCTAGAGAATCCAAGATCTTTGTGTAACGTATCTCTAACAACATCACCATCAAGAATTTCAACTTTATTTCCAAGACTTTCAAGTTTCTTTTTAAGTTCTAAAGCAATTGTTGTCTTTCCAGATCCAGACAAGCCTGTAAACCAGATTACTTTTCCTTCTTTGTTAGATATGTTATTTATTTTATTATATTCATTATTTTCATTTGGCTCAACTTTCTTCATTTCTTCTCTAACAAAAACTTCTTCTCCATTTTTAATACTTTCAACAATTAAACTGGAGACTTCTGGACGCATAAACCACTCTGGTGGAACTTGACCCAATTCAAATCTTTTTCTTGCTTCTGTTCCACTAATATGAAGCGGTTCTAACTCTTCGCCACTCTCCGTTTCTTTTTCGTGGACATGATGATTCAATTTATCCGAGTAGAATACTTTTCCATATTTTATAGGCTTAATCCCGATTTCAGGAAACTTATCAAAGATTTGATGCGAAGCATTAGGATGGTAGTAATCGCCTACACCTGTATGATCTCTCCCAACAATAAAATGGCTACACCCAAAATTTTTCCTGCAGAGAGCAGTAAATATAGCTTCTCTGGGACCAGCATAACGTGAGAATGTTGAAAATGTTGAAAATACTACTTTATTTTTTGGATAAATATTTTTCATCATTTCTTCATAACTTTTAATTATAAATTTAGAATTATAATCCCCAACTTTCTTTTTCCCAATAATGGGGTGAACAAATAATCCATCACAATTTTCTTTTTTCATTGCATCTAATTGAATGAACTCATGACCGCGATGAATAACATTTCTAGTATGGAAACCCACTATTTTAACCCACCCTCGATCTTCAAATAATTTTCTGACTTGCTTTGGAGTTAGTTCATATTCTTTATGTTCAGATTCTCTTCTTTTAATCAAATTAATTTTTCCTCCAAGCAAAACAGGTTTCATATTAAAGACTATTTTTGCCCCAGGATGATTTTTATCATCAGTACAATACAATTTACTGATTACTTCTTCTTTATCATAATTATACTTTTCTTTAACTTTCATCGTTGCAACAATTTCATTCTTATCATTGGTTAAAATAATAGTTTCATCTAAATCAATTTGACTAGCAATCTCTTCAGAAACATCTAAAGTTACTGGTAATGGCCATACAACCCCATTTTTAAGTTTCATATGATCTAAGATCCCTTGAAAATCTTCTTTACCCATAAAACCTTCAATCGGACTAAATGTCCCAATAGCTATCTGTTCTACATCCATTAATTGTTCAGCATTCAATTTAATCTTTTTTAAAGAGTTTACATTTTCTGGAATCTCTTTGACAAATCTTTCAACTAATTTTCCTCCGTGTGGTTCAATTAAAGAACTAGTTTGAGAATTATCAGAGAGGTATTCATGATGGCTAATATTCTCAATATCATCGACATACTTTGAATGTTCAATCAGTTTATTTAACATATTAACACATTCCATTGGGTTTTCACCAATGGCTGTTTCTGCAGAAAGGATTAACCCACTTGCTCCGTCAATTATTGTATTTATTACATCATTAACTTCTGCCCTAGTTGGTTTTTTATTAACAATCATAGATTCTAAAAGATTAGTTGCAATATATACAGGAGTATTTCTTTCTTTGGCTTTTTTAAGAATAATCTTTTGAATCAGAGGTATTTTTTCAATGGGGACTTCTTTACTCATATCTCCCCGATCCATCAATACAGCATCAGATTTCTCAATAATTTTATCAATGTCATGTAGTGATTCTTCTGCTTCAACTTTAGAAATAATATACATAGCATTATTAGTTACTTTCCTAACTTCATCAAGATCTTGGCTTTTTCTGACAAAGGACAAAGCTAAATGGCCAATCCCCTCTTCTAGCCCAATATTGATTGATTGTTTATCCTTTTCAGATAATACTGGTAAATGATAAACTTTATTGTTTCCAGGACTAACAATTACTGCTTTATTGTTTCCTAAATTACCTTCAGTCATTATTCTTGCAGAAATGTATCCCTCTTTAATAGTTGAAATATCAGAAATTTTAAGTATTAATGTATCAAAATCTACAAAAAGTAAATCACCTGTCTCTAATTGTTCTAAAATGTGCCCTGGAGTTAAACAGATCTCTTTTTTGTTTCCTATAATTTTATTGCCATAAATTTTAATAATCTCGCCTTCATTATAATGGATGATTTTCTCCTCTAAATCACCAGTTCTTATTTGTGACCCCTCTGTATCAATAATAAATGGAATATCAACTTTCTTTGCAATTTTAATGAAATATCTCAAGTCTTCAATACTAGAATGAGACATATTAATTCTAACAAAATCTACGCCCTTATCTTTTATTTTTTTCAAATCTTCTTCAGTATTTGTTGCTGGACCTAAAGTAACAATAATCTTAACATTTTTTTCTTCCACTTTTTTCCCTCTTAATTAGTATTAAAATTCAGTGAAGAATTAGTTTAAAAACATTATGGAAGATAAGAATCAAAGATAGATTGCTCTGGTTTTTTTTATTTTCCTCCATTTTTTTCACTTCTCCCAAAACAATTCTCTATTTACAAAAGCTCTCACTAATTTATCATTAAAAGCAGTATCACCTAATTTTATTCTTTCTGGGTGCCAAGTTACTGCTGCAATTGGATAATCCGGATGATAAGCAGCTTCTATTGTTTCATCACTAGAACAGACAGCAAACGCTTTTAATTGCGAAGATAATATTTCGGGAAGAATTGCTTGGTTATGATAGGAATTCACTAAAACTTTTTCCAAGCCAAAAAATTTTTTAGTTTGATCATCAGTTAAAATAACCTCATGTTCGGCGGCCACATGTTTAACTTGGCTGTTTGTTTCATCTTTTATACTTTGTAATAAACTACCAGCAAAATGAACATTAAGATAATGTAACCCCCGACAAATACCTAAGATAGGAAGTTTTTTTTCAATTGCGTAATCGACAATTGCTTTCTCAGTTCTCTCCCGATCTAATGACCATTTGTTAGGAAATTTCATTTCTTGTCCGTACAAGCTGGGATGGACTCCGTTACCTCCGGTTAGAATTACACCTTCAACACCTAACTCTTCTAAATATTCTGCTGGATTTTCTAAAGAATTAGGAATTGGCACTAAAGTAATTCCAAATTTAGGATAATATTGAGTATATTCTGTTTCCAGGATATCAACTGTTCCACCATATTCTGTTTCCAGTTGTTTTGTAGTAATTGCAACTCTCATTTTAATCTAATAAGTTCAAATCAATAAACTTTTTAATTTCTCCGTTTTCAGTCCATTTAAGTGCATTTTCATAATCTTCATTTGTGTCAAATTCCATCCATCCCCGTTGAATCTTATTAGCCATTACTGTCCATCCATTATCAATCCAACTTTGAAGAAGATTAGTCATATTAATTTTTCTTACTGGCTTCCCATCAATTAAAGGTGTATCCCAATGTGAAGCTTTGATTTTCCTCCAGTGTTCCAAGACTTTTGGAACAAAATTTTTAGAGATGAAAGTTAAACTTGCATCTCTGCCATGTAATCTAGCTTCGTCAATAACATTTTCCTCTCCAATCTCAATAATAGAACCGTCTGGATTTAAAGTACAAGATTCAGAATCTTCTTTCCAATCACCATTACGGGCGGTCCAATAATCTTTATAATCAACATCAATTGCCTTACTAAGACTGAAATTTTCTTCCATAATTTGTTTAATAACTTTTGGTTCATGAATTGTGTCTGCGTAAGCAATTAATATGTCGCTACTGCCATCAAATTCTGCTTCTGCACAGAACAAAGAAGCAACCATATTTGTATTTTCCCAATCAGGATTATTATAATATTTAATTCCTGGGAAATTTATCTTTTCTGCGTTGAAACCGCGGACAATAGAGATATCAGTAAGGCCGGCTTTTTGAAATGTTTCAATTTGTCTTTGGAGAAGCGGTTTTCCTGCTAAAGGCAGTAATCCTTTCGGAAGAATTTCTGTATATTTATGTAATCTAGAACCTCGTCCAGCAGCCAAAATTATTACTTTCATTTTTTTATTCTTTAGTGTTTCATTTTCTTTATCTTCTTTTTTTTCATTACCTTTCAAAGTAGTAATCGGTCTAACCTGCAATAAATGTAGTTCATTATTATAATAACACCATTCGCATTCAATTTCTTTGCCATAATCTTGCCGTAAACTTTCTCCTAATTGAACTAACTCTTTAATCTCATCTTCGTTAAGCACTCTGCCAGTCTTTTTAGAAACTTCTAATGACCCATCCATAATATAGGAGTAAGCTTCCCTTTCTTCATTAATTATATTAGCTTCAATTTCACTCCCATTGATAAAATATTGATCAGGTTTGACTTTACCGGATACCACCGATTCACCAACACCAAAATTTGCATCAATCCAAATTCCTTCTTTCAAACTATCGCTAGGGTTTTGTGAGAACAAAACCCCTGCTTTTTCACTTTGCAGAAATTCTTGTATAACAACAGAAATGTAAAACTTTTCTTGACTTATTCCTGATTGGTGAGCATAAAGCAAAACATTTTCTTTAAATGCAGAAGCAATACATTCTTTAATTGCTGAAAACAAGCTTTTTTCTTCTATTCCTAAGAGGGTCTTGAATTGGCCAGCAAAACTTGCTTTACTAGAATCTTCACTAGAGGCTGAACTTCTTACTGCTACCGCTTTTGTGTTTAATTGTTTAAACTGACCCAAAACTTCATTCTTGAATTCGTCGCTAAATTGATAATCATTCACAAACTTTCGTAATGCTTTTAATTTTTCTTGTGATTGTTCTGGATAATTAAAATCAATGATGTAATCTTCTTTGTCGTTTAAGAATGAATTAATAATTTGGTCATAAGCTCTTCTTGTTACGCTAAACGCTTTTGGAACATTATATCTCATCGAACATTTGGCAAGATTCTTTCCTTTCCCCCCTACCAAAGAATATTCCTCTTCATTTATCTCATTTAGACTTGATGTGTATGGGATGCTTCTTAGAAAAAGACTTTTTTTAATTGTTATGAGGGGTTCTTTTTTATCTTCTGTTTTCTTTAAATCTATACCCTGAATATTTTTGGCTTTAAATTCTTCTGTTTCTCTTTTAGTTAATTTTCTAACAAATTTGTTATAAGTATCCACTTCAATAAAATCTCCTGTTTTAAAGAAACGTGTTGAGATTCTCGTTCCAACTAAACAAGGGATATTTAATTCTCTGGAAATAATTGCTGCGTGGCTGGTTATTCCACCTTCATCTGTAATTATTCCTTTAGTTTTGTGAAGAATGGAAACCATTGCTGGATGAGTCATTGTTGTAATATAAATGTCATCAGAGGTCATTTCTTTTTTTGTTTTCATTAGCGATTTAATACTATCATCAGTTACTACTAAAGCTCTCCCTTTAACTCTTCCTAAATTTCCGACATCTCCACTTAACCCTTTAAGATTTTCTGGGATAGTATTAACTTCTTTTGAGTATTTTGGAATAAAGCTATACTCGGTAGATTCTGGGGATATTTCTATGTTAAAATATTGTAATCTTTTCTTAACTTCTTCAGGAGTTAGTTTCTTATTTTCTTCTAAGAAATCTTTAACATCTTTTATCCTATAAGAAAACAAAAAGTCTTCAATATTCAGCTCTAATCTTTTTGCTATCTCTTTGAATAAACCTAAGAATAATAATTCATAACCTGCCCAGATATTTTTATTCTCTAACCTTATCAAAGCAATCTCTTGTAGATAAAGGCATAGTTCTTTTAGTTTATTTGAACTTTGTCTGGCAAGACATTCTTCCTGTTTTTGCTTTAGAATCTTGCTTTCATTTATTGTTTTATTAATTTCATTTTCTAATTCTTGTGCATTAGTCTCGGAAATTTCGTTTTCTAAAAATTGATTGATAATTTCCCATGAATATGTGTTGATAAATCTCCAAGAATATTTTAATGCATACTCTTTAATGGCTTTTGGACCAACATTTATTTCCCTAATCAGTTTTAATTTGTCTTTTTTTTCTTTCAAAAATAAATCTTCTTTTGTTGGTGTTGTTAATAATTGTAATAACTCTTCTTTATTATCTGCAATAATCAAGGAAAGAATTCTGTCTTTTACTGCTTTTGTTGGTTCTTCTCGAGAGTATGGAAAGAATGAACCATTTTCCATCACTAAATTTATCAGTTGATTATAAATGGGAAATAGTTCTTTATTTGTTTTTAAAATATAATTGATATTTTTGTTTTTTTCATAAAATGAGAAAAACTTGGCGATTTGTTTTTTATTTTCTTCGACTACCTTTTCCTGTTCACTTTTATTGATTAATTTAAACCCTTCATAATTCCAGCGTTTAATATCTTCTTGATCAAAATAAACGGTGTGGTGTTTATCTCTAACTTCTGTAAAGATTTTCCCAATAATACTGTTACCAATTTGTTCCGGGAACATTATGTATCTTAATGTGTGACATTCCAATGATTGTAATGATGTTGTTCCACCCCAACCATGGTATAAACTTGTAAATAAAGGTTTAACTTGAAAGATAATTATTTCATTATTATTATCAATTACGAATTCAATCTTTAACTCTACTCTTGGAATTAATTCTTCAATTTCTTTTACTGCAAAGAATATTTGTTCGGCTTCTGGAAATAATTGAAACTCTCCTTTGAGTTTTACTTCCTCTAGATTCGAAACATTAATTGTCCCTTTACTTTCTTCTGCGATTGTTTCATCATTTTTACTTAGAGATGTGTAACTATAATTGATGATATATTTATTAGGATTATTTTTAATCAGGGCTGAACCTACCAGTTTAATATTGTTTGTTTGATTTTGCACCAATACTTGATGGAAAGAACTTTCTGGCGCTTTATTTTTATAAGAAGCGATGGTTTCATTAATTGCTTCTTCTACCTGAAGATTATCTTTTGGCTCTACATCCAACAAACTTTTAAAACAACCACTTAACGTTCTTTCAGTCTGTTCATCAATTACAGAACTCCTAACCACAATTTTTTCTGGAAATTCTTCTTTAATTTTTTCCAATATTTGTTTTTTATCATTTTTCCAATCATTAATGGTAAAAGAAAACAGTTTTTCTACCTTTGATTTAGTTAAAATGGGTTGGAGTGTTTTTAATGTATCTGCTTTAGTTGAAATGATGTTTTTGTTTTTCCATTCTTTAGCAAAGTTTTCTTTTGTTTCATTATCCTCTTTATTTTCTTTAATTACTGAAGCAAAATGTTTAATATCCTTAAACTTATCTTTGTTTTCTAATAAGTAATTTATAATTTTAAAATTTGATAATCGTGAATAATAAGGGTGTTGTAATAATTTTCCACCAATACTTTTAATGTACTCTGCTCCTGGAATATCTCCCCAGTTATCACCATGAATCAGAATTATTTCTGCATCTGGATATTCTTCATGGATTTTTTGCAGATTATCTGTGGGGTCTCGATGATATTGAACTAAAACTCGATCTACAACTTTTAAATTTTCAATTACTGCTTTCCTTTCTTTTAAGTTTGAGATGGGCTTAACCCTATATTCTTCCACTGCTTCATCAGTAAAAACCCCTATAATGTTATAATCAGAGACAGACTTAGCAAATTGGATAGACTGCAAATGCCCATAATGAAATAAATCTCCTACTACTCCCACATAAGAGATCCGTTTAATTCCCGACTTTTTAATTTCTACATAATCTCCCTCTTGCATTTCAGAATTTTTAGGGATAGTTACACATAACTGATCATTAGATTTATTTTTCCATACAACTCTTTTCATGATAAAAACCTCTACTAGTGAGACTAGTACAATTCATTTCTTTAAATAATTAATATATAAGCTTTATTTAACAAAAGTATAGAACGGGTTCATTTATGTAACATATCAGCAAAAAATCCAAATAAAATGATTTGAATTCCTGTTAACATTAAAAGCATACTTAAAATCACTCTGGGAATTCCACCAACGACTCCTGTAAGAATAAAAGTGATGGTGATGTAAATACCCAACAGAAATCCCAATAGAAAAAAAATCCCACCAATCTGCCCAAAAAACTTTAATGGTTGATAATCACGATAAATCCTGAATATATTTATCCAAGCTTTAATTGCATACTGGAACGGATTATTAAATAATCTACTTTCTCTGGTTTTTCTACAAACAATTGGTACTTCACAGATTTTAAAACCTTGTTTAGCTGCTTTAATAATTTGTTCTTGAGTATAAGTAAATGTATTAATGTAATTTATGTCTCTGGCAACTTCTGCAGTAAATGCACGATAACCAGTTGTGGAATCAGTGATTTTAACTTTAGTTAAAGAACTAATCACTTTAGCAAAAGCCAGATTTCCAATCTTTTTGAGAAACGGCATATGTTTAATGTTTCTCTTAAATCTACTACCTAAAACAAGTTCATAACCAGATTTAACTTTTTCAATCATTTCGGGAATATGTTGTGGATGATATTGTCCATCAGCATCAGTATGGACAATAATGTCTGCTTTTCTTTTTAGGCACTCTTGCATCTCTTTTTTGAAAGTTTCCGCTAAACCCAAATTTCTTCTGTTAGAAACCACTATTGCTCCATCTTTTTCTGCAACTTCTTTTGTTCTATCTTTAGAACCATCATTAAGAATCAAGAATTCGTATTTATAATTCGTATTACTCATTACCTCTTTAATCTCTTCTAAAACACGAGGTAATGTTTTCTCTTCATTATATGCTGGTATGGAAATAATTATTTTCATTGGTTTCACTTCTTACTCATTTTAATATTTGAATTATAAAGATATAGCTTTTTCATTAGATACTTTCCTCATTGTGAGTGTGGGCTTTAACAAGATTGTAAAGTAACATTGTAACCGTCATTGGTCCGACTCCTCCTGGAACAGGAGTAATAAACGAAGTTTTTTCTTTAACATTCTCAAAATCAACATCTCCAACAATCTTACCTTCTTCTGTTCGGTTCATACCCACATCAATGATTATTGCTCCTTCTTTAACCATTTCTGCAGTGAGTAATTTTTCTTTACCTACTGCAACAACAATTATGTCTGCAGTTTTAGTATGTTCAGCAATATCTTTAGTTCTACTATGGGCCATGGTTACAGTAGCATTTTTCATTAACATCAATTGAGCCATTGGTTTTCCGACAATATTACTTCTCCCAATAATAACAGCTTTTTTTCCTTCTAAATCGAGATTGTAGTGTTCAATCATTTTCATTATTCCGTAAGGTGTAGCAGGAATCATATCTTTCTCTTCATCAGACAATCCTAAGAAAATTTTGCCCATATTTATGGGATGAAAACCATCCACATCTTTTTTCGGATTAATACTATCAATCACTTTATTCTCATTAATTTGTTTTGGTAATGGTAATTGGACAATAAATCCGTCAACATTTTCATCTTTATTTAGCTTCTCAATCAAACCCAACAATTCACTTTCTTTTGTTTCTTCATTTAGTTTGTAATGTCGCGCTTTTACTCCAATCTTTTCAGCAGTTTTAAGTTTTTTTTTAATATAAATTTTAGATGCCGAATTTTCTCCTACAGAAACAATTGCCAATGTTGGTTTGTCTTTTAGCTTTTTTACTTTTTCTTTAAGTTCTATTAATATTCTCTCAGATACTTCTTTTCCCGATAATAATGGTCTCATTTTATTTTCTTTTTTATTCTGATTAGTTTTAATAATCCTCTTTTCTGTTATAATATAATCCACCGGCACATCATGGCTTTTAACTTTTATGGAATCAACTATCTGGAAATCGTAAGCAATTCCCACTTTAATTCCTTTAAAATCTTTAAGAAATCGGTCATAATAGCCTAAACCATGACCCAATCTATTTCCAGCTAAATCAAAAGCAACTCCAGGAACAAAAACAATGTCAACCTCTTCTTTATTAATCTCTAAACAATTTTTCTTTGGTTCCATGATTTCAAATGCGCCTTCTTCCAAATCTTCACTTAAATTATTTATTTGATAGATTTTCATTGAAAAATCATCTTTATTTGTTTTTGGAAGAATTACTTTTTTTACTTGGAAATTTAATAACGAATTCATTAAACCATTCAAGTTAGCTTCATTTCCTTTTTGATAATAGAACATTGTTGAATTAGATTGATTGAAAAAAGAAAATGAGGATATTCTTTCTATAATCTGTTTACTTTTTAACATTACTTCTTCATCACTCATAGAATCTCTTTCTAACTTAATATTTTCTCTTAATTCTTTCATTTTTAACTTAAACGAACAAAATCACTTTAAAAACTTATGATACATTAACTTTAATATATTAATCACTCTTCCAAAAAGTATATAAAATAAAAGATTAGGGTTTCTTTGAAGAAATGGAAAAAGAAATAGAAAAAACAATAGAAAAAGAAATAGTGAAAGATATAGGGAAAGAAGTAGATCATTCAGAAATCGAAGTTTCAGTTATATTTCCTACCTATAACGAAGCAGAAAACATAATCCCATTAATTCAGAGAACACAACAAGCTTTAGTTAATCATTCTAAAGAAATTATTATTGTTGATGATAACAGTCCTGACCTTACCTGGAAAATTGCAGAAGATTTAAACTCTTTTGATGTAAAAGTAATTAGGAGATTAGAAGATCGAGGTTTAGTCAAATCAATTTCAAATGCCATCAAAGAAGCAAAGGGTAAATATGTTGTTTGGATGGATGCCGATCAATCAATGCCTCCAGAATTAATTCCGCGAATGTTACAGAAATTTAATAATTATGATATTGTTGTTGGTTCAAGATATGCTAAAGGCGGTAAAGATAAACGGCCTTTGTTAAGGGTTGTATCAAGTAGATTTATCAACGTTTTTACTAATATCATCCTTAACTTTAATGTGTTGGATTATGATAGTGGTTTTATTGCTGCAAAAAAAGATCTTCTTGAAAATATCACTCTTTCTGATTCTGCTTATGGAGAGTATTGTATCGAGTTTCTTTATGCTGCAGGAAAGAAAGGTTACAAAATCAAAGAAGTAGGATATCCTTTTGTTGATAGAAGAGCCGGACAATCAAAAACTGCTGATACTTTATCTGGCCTTTTCAAGTATGGGATGTTATATCTGAAAAGAATAATTGAACTGAGATTTAAAAAGATTTAATTTTTACAAAAGTTATCATTTGATAAACAAAAGATGAAAGATATTATCGTTTTCACTCAGAATACAATGGCTTCTATAGTGGCTACAAGAGAAGTCTTAATAAATAATTCAGACAGAATCAAAGCAATTGTCCTTGCCAGTCAATTTAAAGGAGAATCATTTACTGATCAACTAAAAGTTGCCTATAAACTTACAAAAAAATCTTCGTTTAGTTTTTTCTTTTACAAGTTATTAGAATCAAAAGTTTATAACTATCTTTTGTGGGGTCATAAATTAATAAAAACAAAAAATTATCAAAATGATTCTGCTAAAACTATTGAAGATCTCGCGGGCCAATATAATATTCCTATCATTAAAACAACCAACCTTAGTGATAATGATTTCTTAATTAACATTAAAGAATTAAATCCAACATTTGTACTTTGTTTAGTGGCACAAATTTTGAGAAAGAATGTTTTTGAAACTCTTGGCAATAAGTTAATTAATGCTCATGGTTCTTATCTCCCAGAATATAGGGGTGCCGCTCAATATTTCTGGTATTTATTTAATGGGGATCGGCAATATGGGGTGACTGTTCATTTTATGGAAGCTGGATTGGATACTGGAGATATTATTTTTCAAAGAAAATTTGATTATAATCAAAATGTCTCGATGTATGAATTACATCATAAATTAGCTACTTCATTTGGTTTTATGTTAAATGAGTTTATCAATAATTATGCTAATGACAATGACGACGATCATAATAATGAACTGATCTCATTTAAACAAGATGAAGAAAAAGCTACGATGACTAGGATGCCCACCAAAGAAGATTTTAGTCAGTTAAAGAAAAAAGGAAACAAGTTAATAACTTTTAAAGATTTTTTTAAATATATATAATACATACAAAAAGGTGAACTATGAATTTGGAAAAAAATAAGAAAATTGTTTATTTGATTTTATTTCTAATTGTAATTTTAGGTGCCACCTTACGTTTTTATGATTTAAATACAGAATCTTTATGGACAGATGAGATGGTTTCTTTGAACCACCTTAATAAAAATAGTCTTAAAGGGTTGGTTGATTCTGTTATTTACATGGAGTTAATGCCTCCCGGTTATTTTATTATCTTAAAAGGATGGGTGGATATTTTTGGCAATACTGAATTTTCTTTAAGATTCTTATCTGCTTTTTTTGATAGTCTATCCATCATCTTAATTTATCTTTTTGGGGCAAGACTTTTTAATAAGAAAGTGGGCCTAATTAGTGCTTTAATTTTCTCAACAACAATGTTACAAATTGTCTATGCTCAAGAAGCAAGGCCTTATGCTTTATTTGGGTTTTTAGTTTTGCTTTCAACTTACTTGTTTGTTATTTTGTTCAAGAATCCTCTCAACAAAAGAAAGAAATTTTCTCTTCTGTTTGGCTATTCATTAGTAAATGCCTTACTACTATATACTAACTACATGGCTTTATTTGTAATTATTTTCCATTCTTTAATTTTATTTCTTTATTACAAGAAAAACAAATCTTACCTGAGTTTAAAAAATCACTTTTCTTCGGCAATAATTTCAATCATTCTCTTTATTCCCGGATTGCAAATATTATTTATTCAAACAATGATTCGACATCCCAGTTTACAAGAAAGTTTAATTTTAAGGGGTGTACCAGTTTTCTTAAGTAACTTAGGTGTCGGTTTTTATTTACTCCCGTTAATTTTACTTTTATTATTTACGTTCATCATTTTCATTTTATTTAGAAAATATTCATTTAAAATGCCTAAAAATAAAACATTTATTTGGGTTACATTTATTTCTTTAGCACTTATTAGTATTGCTCATTTATTTTTAATAGATACCATCACAAGATCTTTTGCTTTAGTAAGACATTCTTTTTTTATTATTCCTTTTTTTTATATTGTAATTGCAAAAGCAATTAGTTTATTAAAATCAAAGAGAACTCAAACAACAATTGTTTTTTTAATCTTAATTTTTAACCTTTTTACTCTAACTATATATTACCATGAAACTACCAAAGCCCCCTGGGATAAAGCAGTAATCAAAATTAAAGAACATTCTTCAAGTAAACCTTTGATTTTATTTGATCGTTCTGGTTCTAACATTCTTTTGTTCGATTATTATTGGAATCATGAATTGTATAGTAAATATGACCAGATTAAGCTTACTTGGGAAAATAAAAGAGAACTAATGAAAATAGATGAGTCTCAACTATTTAATTTATTAAATCAGAAAAAAGAATTCTGGCTTGTTTCTTCAAGAAATATAAAAACTGGCGATTATTATGTTAATTTATTGAAAGATAAATATAACTTAATTTATTCGGAAAGTTATAAAGAATTAGATTTATATTATTACAATTCTATAATTTGATTATTTCTTTTATATCTTCTAATTTAATTAACTTTATATACTCTTAATAACATAGATTCATTTAATTTAAAAAAAGAAAAAATGGTTAGTATAATAACAATTATTTTGTTTTTCTTGTATACTTGGGGCTTAGGTTTTACAGTCACCTATTTCGTAAAACAATCTGAAAATACTTTAGAAAGACATTTGATGAATATTGGGATTGGTTTAGGTGTTTTCGCAATATTATCAATCATTCTTAACTTTTTTCGAGTTCCATTGGATTGGAAAATATTTTTGGTTTTGAGTTTAATCATTCCGGTTTACGATTTAATTAAGAAGTATAAGAATAAACAATTGTCTTTTCCAAATTTTAAATTAACTAAATCAAATCTTGCAATTTTGATTGTACTCTTAATTTTCTTAACTTCTTTTTACATTTATACTAAAGGTGCTTTTAGTTATCCTTATTTAGAAGATGAAGACCCTTGGGGCCATGCTATTGGAGTAAAATATGTTGCATTAGAAAAAGATGCTTATGACCCTCCATTAATTGGCGAGGACCTTCAGGGACAAGATTTAGTTCTTTCTTATATTGATCCTTATCCCCCCGCTTATGACGTTTTTTTAGGAATATTGCATCAAACATCTCCAGATTTGACTTGGACCATGAAATTTTTTAATGCTTTAATAATTTCTTTGGGTTTCATTTTTTTCTTTTTTTTTGCCTGGCAATTTATAGGAAATAGGAATAAAGCTTTATTTGCAACTTTTATTTTGGCAGCAATTCCTTGTTATTTAAGCCATTTTATCTGGGCACATTCATTGGTTGTCACATTATTTTTTCCGACAATGTACGCTTTTGAAATGATTAAAAAAGATAGAAAGTGGATGTTTGTTGCTTTAATTCTGGTTGCTGCAATTTGGGTTTCTCAAAATTTATCACAACCAATAAAAATCACAATGATGATTCTATTATATTTAATTGTTATTTCTATAGTTCAAAAGAAATTTTTCACAAAAGGTTTTATTGCTTTATTTGGAGGTATGATTTTGTCCCAAGTTTGGTGGGGCGCCATGGTGAAAAAATATACATTAAAAGGTTTTATTAGAATTTGGCAGGGGAATTTGTTAGATTCTGGAGGAACTTCTTCTTCAACTTTGATTAGCTTATCTAACAAACTCATTTCTGTTCTTCAATCAATCGTTAATCCTGGGGGAAGTGGATCAAGAGCTTATCTTTTTAATGATTTTTTTATTGCTAAATCTCAAAATATGATTAATAATCCAATCGGTGTTGGGATTGTTATTTCATTATTGGTTTTAATAGGATTTATCTTTGTAATCTGGAAACACAAATCTGCTATTGTTAAATCAAAACAGACTTGGGTTATTGTTACTTTATTTTGGTTAATTTTCACTTTTTGGGGTGTAAATGGCCAAACTTTTCCTATCTCTGTTGCTCGAGGACCTTTTAGGATTTGGATGTTAATGGCTATTCCAATTGCTTTAATTTCTGTTGAAGGGTTGTACTTTGTTAAAGCATTATTCAAACAAAAACATTTGAAAATTTTAGTTGTAATTTTAGTTGTTACTGGAATTATTTTTACTTCCGCTCAACAAAAATATGAACATAATACTTCTATTTGGCCAACTTCTGGTTCTTATTCTGGTGCTCATCAGTCTGAACCTTTTGAATATGGTTTGTGGTTCAATTCAATTCCAGATACCACTTCTGTTTTTACATATTCTCCCCGAGATAAATTAACTATTGGTTATGGAAAATATAGTTGTGCTTGGTGTCAAAACATTTTGGATTTTAGAGAAAACATACTACATGAAAATGCAGAAGAACTTCATCAATTTTTAAAAGAAAATCAATATCAATTTTTAATAATTAATGCTCGAATGGAAAATAAATATTTCAAGGGTATATTTGGAGAAGAAGAAACAAATAAATTGCTTCAAGTTCGTTATAATGAAATAATCAATTCGGAACTTTTTATTCCGGTTTATCAAAAAGAAAATATGTTTGTGGTGTTTGAAGTAAAATGAATGAAAAAATAAATTTATGGCAAAAAGGATTGTTGATTGCGTTATATGGTTTAATTATTTTAATGGTTATATTTTCAATTGGAGCTACAAAAAATCTTGGTGAAGATGGCTATAACAATTGTATTCAAAAAAAATGTGATAAAAAAGGAGAAGATTTTTGTCATAAATTTAGAGAAATAAATAATTGTTGTTTAGGTGCGGGAGGAAATGTTGCTCAATCAAATAGTGGTTTAATTTGTATTTTTGATAAATAAACATAATATATAAATTAAAGCTTTATAAAAAATAAAATCATTAAACTGTAATATGAGATTTAATAAAAATAATTTTTACTTGATCTTAATTTTTTTGTTAGCATTAGTTATAAAAATAATTACTGCTTTTTATACTCCTCTTGATACTGATGAAATGATTTATTCTCTTATTCCTCTTAATATCATTTCTGCAGAAAGATTAGGTAATGTTTTTCAATCTCATCTTTATTTTTATTTTGCAGATATTGGATACCAAATCGCAGGGGGTTTAAGTCCTTTTACAGCAAGGTTACCTTCGATTATTTTTGGTTCTTTTTTGGTATTTATTATATACCTGGTTGCTTTTAATTTGTTTAAGAATAGAAAGGTTGCATTAACTTCTTCTTTTTTGTTTGCGCTTTCTGGATATGTGATTAGATACAATATTGAAACTGATATGCCCGCATTTTTTTTCAGCCTGTTAAGTATTTTATTTTTTATAAAAGGTTTACGTGGAGACTATAGAAATTTTTATTTATCCTCATTATTTCTTGCTTTTAGCGTACTTATTAAAAATATTGTGCTTATATTTATTCCCGTATATTTACTCATTTTGATATTTTATTATTTTAAGAAGAAAACACCCCATTTAACTTTGAATAAAGCAATTAAAGAATTATTTTTTAATAAGAAAATAATTTTGAGATCTCTCATATGTTGTAGTATATTTGTTTTAATTATATCACCCGTATTAATATATAATTATCTGATTTACAAATATAATGGATTTACAGATATTTATTTTGCTTCTTTTGGATTTGGAAAAGATCTTTATAGTAGTATTCAAAATAAACCTTGGAATTTATTAAAATTGACGGCTTCTGCTTCCAATTTTATTGTTAATTTTTTTAAGAAAGATGGAATTATTTTTATTTTTGGTTTATTTGGGGCTTTTTTTTCTTTTCGGAAAAATAAATATTTTACCTCTTTACTTTTACTTTCTTTAGTTACATTATTTGTTTTTGTTGGTGGAATTACTGGTGTTGGTTCTCACGCTCTTTGGGTTCCTATAGTATTAAGTATTTTTTCTGGTTATTCGTTAGTGTTAATTTCTAAAAAAGTTTCATCATTTTTTAATATTAAATTCTTTCTCAAAGGAATCTTAGTCATTGCTTTAATACTTAGTATTTTTTCTATTAAAGAAGTAGTTGAATTGAGTAATCATTCTAGTACTCTTCAACTTTGGGATGTGGTTCACGAACAGATTCCTTCTAATGCAATTGTGGTTATGGATCCTCGTATTTATCGAGGATCATATGCTTGGGTTTTTAATGACCGAGATTATCTTGAAGGAACTCAATTCTTTACTTTTTTAGAATATATTGAAAGTTCTTCTGAGGAGAAACAGAATATTCCTTTTTATTATATTGAGTGTAGGCCGGGAAGCTATTGTGGATGGAAGCCAGAAGATTTTAATAATATTGAAAGTTATAGTAAACAGTTAAGTGAATTTCTATTGCCAAAAATGAAGAAAATAGCAGAAATAAAATCAGAACATAATTATTGGATTTATCAAGGTACAATTCTTGCACCAAAATTTGTTCATGAATCAATTATTAAACCGGAATTTTGGTTTTATCCAGTTGGGTGGTGGAAAAATAGTCAAATTATTGATGATTACAATCCTGTTGGAATAGACATTTTATTTAATAAATTTGGATTTGTAATTTTTTATCTTACTGTTTTTTGTTCTTTATTAACTATTTTCTTTGTAATTTACTTAGTAATCACGGAAAAATGATCGTTAAAATACTTTGTTGATTCTTAAAGAAGATTTTTTTTGCTGTAATTTAAAGTTTAATTATTAAGTTATTTTCTTTCGCGATTATCTTCTTTTACAGTAGCTATTGCAAAAAGCCGATCTCCAATAGGAAAAATAAAATGATTTTCAAGATATTTATACCACCAATACATTAGTTTGTTAACGATAGGATTTAGTTTTTCATAAGGGTACTCGTCTTTTTTTGTGATCTTTAAATAAATACTTGCAAAAAGCATTAAGAAGTTATAATATTTAAGTTTAATATCTTTATATCCTGCGGATTTTAATTTAAGATATAACATTTTTTTTGTATAGCGTCTAACATGACCAATACGCCGATCCCTTTCGGTGAATAAACAATTAAATGTTGGTTTATCAGTTATCATAATTTTACCATTATGTTTTAATAGCCTTCTAGCTGCTGCCATCATTGCGACATCATCTTCAATATGCTCAAGAACACCAGCAAATAGTATTCCATCAAACTTATCTTTAGTTTCAAATTCTTCTATTCTCTTAATCTCAAAATTAATTTGAATACCATTTTCTTCTGCTTTTTTTTTAGCTAAAGCAATTAAAGGTTCACTAACATCTATTCCCGTAACATCAAATCCACTTTTAGCTAAATGCACTGTTACTTTTCCAAGACCACAACCAACATCAAGGACACGATTTATATTTTCTTTTTTAAGAATTTTAGCAATAATTTTAGCTCGTTGTTCATTATAAAAAGGTGTTTCTTTATCTAAACTCATCTCTGCAAGTTCAGTTTCATGTTGCTCTTTTTCATTCATGGTTTTTTCTTCCTAAGTTAAAGTATTTAAATTTATTGGTTTAATCGTTTATGTTTTTAGGAAGAGAAAAGAACATTTTGATTCTTAATATCTTCTCCATTCCCACAACCTTTTTATATAAAGATTGGATTGAGACTTTATTGATTAGGATATTTATTAAAACATTAGTGTAAAGATCAATTAAAATTGGCAGTTTAAAGTGGAAAATTCAATAGAAAGAATTGAACGTAATGGTAAGATTCTCGCAATTGTTACTCGAGCAAAAGCATTGCAAGAATTGGAACAATCTGGTAAAAGCATGCTATTTGTTAGTCCGGACGAATTTTCATTTCAAGTTGGAATACATAATCGACCAAAGGGCGATATTTGCACTCCTCATGTCCATATTCCTTTCTCTCAACTTACAAACTTTCCAGTGCAAGAATTTTTTTATATAATCTCAGGTAGTGTTAAAATTGATATTTATAATCCTGATGATAACAATTATGATCTTAAAGTTTCTGAAGTAACAATCAATGAGGGAGATTCTATAATTCTTAATTGTGGCCATGGCTTTACTTTCTTGGAAGATAATACTAAAGTGATTGAATTGAAACAAGGCCCTTATCGGGGCCGAGAGAACGAGAAACGAGATGTTAAAGAAACAAATAAAGAAGGTGATTACATATGAGTCAAGATTTTATCCCTGTTTGTGAACCCACTCTGAGTGGAAATGAATTAAAATATGTTACTGAAGCTGTGCAAACTGGTTGGATTTCTTCCGGCGGATCTTTCTTAAAACAGTTTGAAGAAAAGTTTGCTGCTTATTGTGGTGTCAAACATGGAATTAGTTGTACAAATGGAACAACTGCTTTACATTTGGCGATTGAAGCTTTGGGTATTGGTAAGAGTGATGAAGTTATTACTCCTACATTTACCATGGCTGCCTCTTCCAATGCGATCATTTATTCAGGGGCTAAACCCGTACTTATTGATTCTGAATTAGATACTTGGAACATGGACATCAATAAGATTGAAGAAAAAATTACCGAGAAAACAAAAGCAATCATGGTGGTCCATACTTATGGCCATCCTGTTGATATGGATAGAGTAAAAGAAATTGCTGACAGATACAATTTGTTTATTATTGAAGATGCTGCTGAAGCGCATGGTGCCGAATATAAAGGAAGAAAAGCTGGCAGTTTAAGCGATGTGGCTTGTTTTAGTTTTTATGCTAATAAAATTATTACTACTGGAGAAGGTGGGATGGTTATTACAAACAATGACAAAATTGCCGAAGAAGCCAGAAAATTAAGAAACCATTATTTTGGCGAACCAAGATTTTTGCATCAGAAAGTAGGATATAATCATCGCTTGACAAATCTTCAAGCAGCTATTGGTCTTGCTCAAGTTGAGAAATTAGATGATTATGTTGGGATGAGAAGAAATAATGCTCATCTTTACAATGAACTGCTTAAAGATGTTCCAGGGATAACTTTACCGCCAGAAAAAGATTGGGCCAAGAATGTTTATTGGATGTATGGAGTTTTAGTACAACCAGAATTTGGAATGACTATGCCCGAACTTTGTAAAAAATTAAAAGAAAGAGGAATTGATACTAGAACTTTCTTTATTGGGATGCATAAACAACCTGCTTATTTTGGCGATGATCCAAGATTTCCTGACACTACTGGAAATTATCCCGGTTCAGATGAATTAGAAGCTAAAGGATTCTATTTGCCTTCTACTAGCCATTTAACTAATAAGCAAATAATTTTCATTGTTAATCAGATAAAAGAGATTCAGGAAGATAATAGAGAAAGGAATAGAGAAGAGAATGCAACTAAACAATAATCTTAACGAATTTAAAGTTTCTGTAGTTCTTCCTTCTTATAATGAAAGAGATAGTATTGTAGAAGCGATTAATCGAATCAACAATGCTGTTGGTGAGCAATTATTAGAAATTATCATCGTTGATGACAATTCTCCTGATTTAACTTGGAAATTGCTTGAAGAACTAAATCATCCAAAAGTAAAACTTATTCGTAGAATTAATGAAAAAGGTTTAGCTTCATCTTTAGATGATGGGATCAGAGCTGCTCAGGGTGATGTAATTGTTTGGTTAGATGCTGATTTAGGATTATCTCCAGAAGAGATTCCGGGCTTGGTATCTCAATTAAATAAATATGATGTTGCGATTGGTTCGAGGTATGTTAAAGGTGGTAAAGACCCTCGACCAGCATTTAGAGTTTTTGTTAGCATTCTAATAAATCTTTATGCAATGACTTTTTTAGGTTTTGGAGTGAGAGATTATACTTCTGGATTTGCTGCTGTCCGCAAAGAAGTGTTTGATAAAGTTCATTTTTCTAGGAAAGGTTTTGGAGAATATTTCATTGATTTTGCTTACAAATCAAAAAAAGCAGGATATAAAATTATTGAAATGCCTTGCGTTTATCAAGTTCGTTCTGGCGGAGTATCTAAATCAGATGGTGATTTAGGAACATTATTTAGCTTGGGAAAAGATTATGGTTTAAGAGTCTTAAAATTAAGATTTGGAAAAGATTAGCTTTGGTTAAAAATATGAATTACACAAAAAGCAATGAATTAGGTCAAAATTATTTTAATCCTAAGATATTAAACTCAAACTATTTTCGTTATTTTAAATTTTTAATTGGCGGAGGATTAAGTTTACTTTTAAATTTATTTATCACTTTTATTTTAACCGAATATGTTCATATTTGGTATATGGCTTCATTTGCAATTGCTTTAGGCATGGAAATATTTTTTTTATTTTTATATCACTCTGTAATCACATTTAAGAAAAAAGGTAATTTTATTTTATTTTTTCTTATCATCTTATTTATCAGCGACTTAAATTGGATTTTAGTTTATTTAACTACTGAATTATTAAATTGGCACTATTTATTTGCCATTGTAATTGTTGCGGGCACTGTTTCAATTATTAATTTTCTATTTAACAAATATTTTGTCTTTAAAGTGTGAAACTTTCCTAAATATTCTTTTTAAGTGTTAGAGAACAGAAAACTTTATAATATTTAGATAAGGGTATGTCTTTAATATGGACAATCAACAAAACGAGGTTGGAAATGAGACTAAATTAAGTCCTGATAATCAAATCCCTACTGCTTATACTACAAGAACAACTTGCCGAGTTTGTAATTCAGATAAGTTAACATTCTTATTCACTCTTGGAGATCAATACATTAACGATTTCCCAAGAAAAGAAGATTTTCACAAACTTAGAAAAGCACCTTTAGAAATGATTTTTTGTGAGAACTGTTCATTAGTACAATTGAAACATACTGCTCCTCAAGAATTGCTTTATACTGGTTTTTATTGGTACAAGTCTGGCGTTACAGAAACGATGATTAAAGCGCTTAAAGAGATCGCTAATCTTGCTGAACAAAGATTCAATCTTCAGTCTGGTGACGTTATGCTTGACATCGGCAGTAATGATGGCACTCTTTTGCGACAATTTACTGTTCCGGGATTAATCACTGTTGGTGTAGAACCAGCAACTAATTTGGCTGAGGAAGGTAGCAAAGGAATAACTCATTTAATTAACGATTTTTGGATTTATGATAAATATTTTTCCGTTGTGGGCAAGAAAGCTAAAGTAATTACAGCTTTAGGCATGTTTTATGATATGGAAGACCCTAATCAATTTATTGCTGATGCTGAAAAAGCTTTAACTGATGATGGCGTTTTCATTGCGCAATTAATGTGCCTAAAAAACATGTTGGATAGTAATGATGTGGGCAATATTTGTCACGAACATTTAGAATATTATTCTTTTGCTTCTCTTGAATATCTTTTCGGACAGAACGGTTTAGAAATTTTTGATATTGAAATAAATAATGTTAATGGTGGTAGTTACAGATTATATGCAAAAAAGAAAGGTGCAATGATCAATATTCCAGAAGGGGCTGCAGAAAGAATAGCTCAAGTTAAAGAAGAAGAAAAAGACTTTCAGGATAAGAAAGTTTATCAAGATTTTTTTCAGAGATTAGAAGATAATAAGAAGAGATGTGTTGATTTTATCAAACAGGAAACTGCTAAAGGCAAGAAAGTTTGGGTTTTTGGCGCTTCTACTAAAGGCAATGTTATTTTACAATATTATGGTTTAGATGATTCATTGATTACTGCTGCTTCTGAACGAAGTCCTTGGAAATTTGGACGATATACGGTAGGAACAAATGTCCCTATTGTTTCAGAAGAAGAAGCTAGGAAAGCTCAACCTGATTATTTTTTAGTATTACCTTATGCTTTTTTTAATGAGATGTATGCTCGTGAAACAGAATGGAGACTAAAAGGTGGGAAATGGATTGTTCCTTTACCAGAATTTAGAGTTGTTGATTAAAAATGGAAAGACAAAAAATAGACATTATAGACAGAATAAAAATTGTTGAAGCACAAAGGAAAGATATTTCTGGAATTGCAAAAGTTTTAGAAGGAACTTTAAAACAAGATTTTGTTTATGGGCCTCATGATTTTAATGAAAATGTTGATTACTCTTTTTCTGCTTCTCTCGAACGTGAACATGAACGCGTTTATGTTGCCAAAGAAAATGACGAAGTAGTAGGTTTTGCTTGGTTTATGAATCATCCTCCAAATAATGGGACTGCTATTTTAGAGATGCTTGCAGTTGGAAAAGATTACCAACGTCAAGGGATAGGATCATATTTAATAAATGAATCTAGTAATTTATTTGTAGAATCACAAAGAGAAGCAGGTATAAATTTAAGAACATTACATCTTACTACTAATTTGTCTAATCAAGGTGCCCAGGATATTTATACTAAAGCTGGTTATGAAGTTGCTGGTGAGATTAAGGGGTTTGTTGGCGATGGTAATGTTGAGGTTGTTATGGTAAAGAGAATTAGCGATGAACCTTGTCCAATTGAATATAAAACTCAATAATAATAATAATAATAATAATAAAAAAATGGAAACAAATCAAAATATGGCACAACCAGAACAAAACATAGAACAAAGAAAAAAGAAAGCATTAATCTTAGGAGTTACTGGTCAAGATGGATCCTATCTGGCAGAAGTTCTTCTTGAAAAGGGTTACGAAGTGCATGGTTTTATTAGAAAGTCTGCCACTGGAAATACTGTTAACATTAATCATTTAATCAAAGACAAAGAAGAAAAGATTACTTTGCATAAAGGTGATTTAGCAGATGCAACTTCTGTTTACAGAGTAATTAACGAAGTCCGTCCAGATGAAATTTATAACGAAGCGGATCAGGACCATGTTACTTGGAGTTTTGCTTCTGTAGATTATACTTGCGATATTACTGCGGGAGCAGTTGCTAGAATTTTAGAAATTATTAAACAGATTGATCCGAAAATAAAATATTTTCAACCCGTTTCATCAAATATGTTTGGTCAAGCTGTAGAAATTCCTCAGAATGAAGAGACTGCTTTTAAACCGCAGAGTCCTTACGCAGCAGCGAAAGCTTTTGCTTACACTCTTTGTCGTTTTTATCGGGAAGTTTTTGGGATGCATGTTTGTACAGGTATATTTTATAATCATGAATCTCCGCGTAGGACAGACGACTATGTAACTCGAAAAATAACCAAAGCTGCTGCTCGAATTAAGTTAGGGTTGCAAGATAAAATTCATCTAGGCAATTTAGATACTAAGATTGATTTTGGTTATGCTAAAGAATATATGGAGGCTGCTTGGAAACTGATGCAAGTAGAAAAGCCGGATGATTATATTATCTGTACTGGCGAGGTTCACTCTGTTCGAGAATTCTTAGAAGAAGCTTTTTCTTGTGTTGGATTAAATTGTGATGACTATTTAGAATTTGATCAAAGATTTGCTCGTCCAAGTAAGACTAGTACACTTCTCGGTGATATTTCTAAAGCCAAGAATGCTTTCGATTTCGACCCTCAAATCAAATTCAAAGAACTAGTTCAGTTAATGGTTGAGCATGATTTAAAAGATGCTCAAGAAGAATTGAAGATGCGAAATGCTTCTAATAGTTAGTTTTTTCTTACTAACAAATAGTTATTGTTTCAAAAGATTTATAAACTAAAAGTTTTCTAATTAATTTATGGTTGAACACTCTAAAAAACACGATGTTTGTGGATATATTCGAAGAATATCTGGAATGGATGATAAATTAGAAGAATTCTTAACAAGTACTGAAAGAGAACAGTATAATACCCGTAGACAAAGAAAAGGTGTAAACAAAATTGCTAAAGAAGTATTTAAAGACTGTGGGTTGGGATATCAACTGAATAGATGTTTTGGATATCCAGCAAATAATACTCGGATTTTACCTTTAGATGATCTTGCTAAAGTTTTGTATCAAGTTGGTGTTGCTTCATCTGTTGAAGAAGGAAAAGAAATTATTCCTGAACTTACTAAACTTCCTGAAAACACATTAAAATTTAGGGAGGGTGGTCCTCGCTTACTTTTTAAAGAAGCAACTACTTCAAATGGTTTAGAAGGAGAAGTGAAGTATGGGGTAGTAATAAGTTCAGACCATCTCGAATAAATTATCATTAAAGAAACATTCTATGAGGTAAATAAAAATGACAAATACAAATGATTTTCAAGTTGAAGAAGTAAACTATTTTGATTATGTAACGACGGTACCTATAATTGAAAAACGGTTAAGAAAAAGTTTATCAAGAGAACTTATTAGTCATTGGTGTGTTGATCACATGTTCACAAAAGAGGGATTATGTGCAGCTAATCCTGATGACATTTCTCAATCAAGAGACTTTCAATGGCATATTGATAATGTTATTAATCCTCTGGTGAAGAGTGGAGAGATTAGTGATGGTAGTGATTCTCCATTTGATGATCGGAAATTAAGATATAATACTCCAACACTTATTCCATTATCATCAGTCAGAGATCGAACTTCATTTACCTTACCTTTTGGAATAACTCACTACAAAGCTTTCCAAGCCGATCAAAATAGAAGTGATGAAGAAAATTTAGCTCTTCAAAAGAGAGGTGAAGAATTGTTTGGTGATAAATACGCTTTCTTTTCCAGAGCACCAGGAATTGCTGTTCTTCCCATAACTAAAGAAGGTTCTGTTTTTATTGGAGAAAGAACAAATGAAGATGCTAAAGGGTTACTAAATGCAGTTGCCGGACATTTAAAATATCGTCATCCAGAAAAAGTTGATTTGAATGAAGATTTATTAGCAGAAATGGAAGAAGAGTTTGGATTATTAGAATCCTCTTTGATTGAACGTCCATTTTTTGCTGGTGTTTATTCAAATCCAATTAAAGGCGATTTAGATTTCACTTATATTGCTCAAACAGATGCTCCTGATGAGTACTTTTCTTCAGGTAGATGGATGGAAAAAGTTTCTGAAAGAGAACATAAACCTTTAATTCAATTAAGTTCAATGAGTGATGTTCAACGTATATTAGATACTGGTAAAGTGCCAGATGGTAGAGAATTTGATATCATGTACTCTACTCGTGGAGCTTTAATGAGTCTTAAACCAGGAGAATTAAGAGACTAATAATCTTTGATAGTAATGAAACAAATAAAATCAATTTTGGCCGACGCCGATGGTACTCTGATCGAAGGAGGAAAGTTTCATAACTTTCCCGAAGAATTAAAAAGAGCTATCGCTGATATCCGTTCTGATGGAGTATTATTCAACTTAGCTTCTGGGAGACCTTTCTTTGAACAAGAGATTCTTTATGACCTTCTGATTGGAGATGAGAACAAAAACCCTCAAGAAGGGATCCTTTATGAGGGGTCATCATTAAAATTGTTTGATAGAGATGAACCTTTTGTTCTCGGGGGTTTAACTAAAGAACAAGTTCAAGATATTAAAACTTTTATTACAAAACATAATTTGTGCGATGGATTAGTTCCACAATCTAATAACGAGAAATATGAAACTCAAACTGGTTATGTGACTCCAACATTTATTTCTGATGGGAAAACTGATTCAGTTTTATTACAGAGCAGATTCCCAGCAACTAAAGATACAATTGAATCACAGTTCCCATACGCAGAAGTTTCTATGTCTGCCGATGCAATTGATGTTTTTGCGAGAGGTGTAACCAAAGCCAAACCAACCGCAAAATATTCTCAAGTTACGGGCATTCCTTTAGATCAGATTGCCGTATTTGGCGATTCTGGGAACGATATGCCTATGTTTGAGGTTGTTGGTAAAGAAGGCGGATTAACTGTCTATGTGGGGACAAATCCAGAACAAGAAGAAACTATTCGATCTTACAAACATCATTTCATTCCAGAACAACGGGGACCTTTAGGAGCCGTGAAAGGGATAGAATACATTTTAAAATTAAATAAAGAATAAAAATTAAAAAACTTTCAACCTTTCAACAACTTTTTCCAAGTAGATTTCTTTTTCTTTCCTGCTAATTTCTTCCCACCAATTGCAGCCGCTTCTCTCTTAGCATCCCTGGTAACATTCCGAGCAATAACATCCATTCCATGCGGGAAACTTGGCGCGTCCCAAGGGAAATTTTCTCCAGAAGTAAATTTCTTCCATAATCTCAAATCAGATTCTACCATCATTTTTACAAGTTCTTTAAATTTAATTTCTGCTTCCCAACCAAGTACATCTCTCGCCTTTCTTGCATCTCCACATAATTGATGAACTTCCATTGGTCGATGTAATTTTTGGTCAGATTTAACATATTTTTTCCAGTCTAAACCAACAACTTTGAATGCTTCTTCTGCAAATTCTCCTACAGAATATGTTTCCCCAGTAGCAATAACAAAATCATCTGGTTTATCATGCTGCATCATCATCCACATCATCTTAACAAAATCTCCAGCATAACCCCAGTCTCGTTTAGCGTCTAAATTTCCAAGAACTAATTCTTTTTGTAATCCTAATTTGATCTTTGCTACAGAGTTAGTGATTTTTCTAGTAACAAACTCTAATCCTCTGAGTGGACTTTCATGATTAAATAAAATTCCATTACAAGTGAAGATTCCATAAGAATGACGATAAATTTTTGTCATGTGATAAGCATGCAATTTTGCTGCCGCATAGGGTGAGTTTGGCATCATTGGTGTTCTTTCATCTTGTGGACATTCTTTTGCTCCTCCAAACAGTTCTGAGGTAGATGCCTGATAAAATTTGATGTTTTTATTCAAATGCCTAATAATTTCTAAAAAACGAGTTGCTCCACTTGCATCAATTTCTGTTGTGTGTAAAGGCTGATCAAATGATGCTCCAACAAAACTTTGCGCAGCTAAGTTATAAATCTCGTCTGGATTGGAAACAGTAACCGCTTCTAATAATGAGGACATATCGCTTAAGTCAGCAGGAATCAAAGTAATTTTTTTCAATATGCCTAAATGTTGTAATCGCCAAAAGTTTGGTGAAGAAGTTCTTCGATAAGTTCCGTAAACTTTGTATCCTTTGCTTAATAATAATCTTGCTAAATATGGCCCATCTTGGCCAGTAATTCCCGTAATTAATGCTCGTTTCATGGTATTAATTGTCTGGGGAATGAGCGTTTAAAAAGCTTCTGGAACACTGAAATCATTACTAGAGAATATAAATGATGATTGTTAGAAGATAGTATCAATAACTTTAAAAAGTCTCATTTGAAGTTTTAATTGATGGCTAATTATACAAAAAAAGCAATAAAAGGGGCAGGGATAACTTTAATCATGAGCATTCTTGCTGCAGTTGTTGCTTATGTTACCAGAATAATTTTAGCAAGGAATCTTGGTCCTTATGAGTATGGGTTGTTTTCGGCAGTCTTCACTTTTATTATCTTCTTACTTTTTTTTCGTGATTTAGGATTGAGACAATCTTTATCAAAACATATTGCTGAATTTAAAGCAAAACAGGATTACAATCAAATAAAAACTGCTATTAATGTAGTTCTCTTATTCCAACTATTTAGCTCATTAATGTTTGTTTTGATACTTTATTTCTTATCAGATTATCTCGCCATCAATTACTTCAAAGACATCAATGCTTCTTTAGTATTAAAAATCTTTTTGCTTTATGTTCTTTTTAGTATTTTCTTTATTGTTTTGAAAGGAATTTTTCAGGGCTTCCAGAAAATGTTTTTTTTCTCTTCAGTTGAGTTTTCTAAGAATCTTATAATTCTAATATCTGTTTTAATTCTTTTTAAATTTGGATTTACTTTGCTTGCTCCCATCATTGCTTATGCTTTAGTTAGCTTAATCCTTTTCATGATTTATTTTTATCCAGCATTAAAGATGTCACAATACTTTAAACATAACATTATCAATTTTAAAATCACTACAAAAAAAGTTGTTTTGTTTGGGATACCTCTGTTGGCAGCTTCTTTTGCAGGAAAAATTATTGGTTATATTGATACTTTACTTCTTACTTATTTTGGAACCTTGACAGAAGTCGGGGTTTATAATGTTGTTTTGCCAACAGCACTAATTTTACTCCTTTTTGGCAGGTCTATTTCCGCAATCATTTTTCCCATGGCATCAGAATTGTGGGCTAAGAAAGATTTAAAAAGAATCAATGAAGGATTACGTTTAATTCATAAGTATTCATTCATCATTTTAACTCCCATAATATTTTCAATTTTAGTTTATTCTCAGATAATAATCAGAACATTTTTTGGTTCGGAATATGAATCTGGATATTTGGCGATGCAAATTCTATTAGTTGGAATGGCATTTTTTATCGTTGCGATGATTAATAATCAAGTTATTTCTGCTCTTGGTGAACCTAAATATGTAGCAAAGATAATTGCGGTCGCAGCATTTCTTAACATTGTTTTAAATCTATTTTTAATCCCAAAATACAGCATTAATGGTGCGGCTATAGCTACTTCCATCAGTTATTTTTTAATCTTATTTCTTTCTATGATCAAACTAAAGAAATTAATTAGAACAAAAATCCCTTCATTGATTTGGATTAAACAATTTATTTTAGCAGTTCTGTTTGTCATTGTCGTTATAATGGTAAAAAGTAATTTATCAGTTAACATTTATTTAGAAATCATAACTTCTGTTTTGTTTGCTAGTTTAATCTATTTTATAACTACTTATCTTTTTGGTTTAATTAACATTAAAGAAATAAAGTATTATTTGAGGATATTAAGAAAATGAGCGTTATCAATATGATTAAAGATGTACTTGAGAAACTTAACACAAATAATCTTTCTTATTGCATTCTAAGAAACTATGACTTTTTATTAGAAAACAGAGCCCCAATAAAAGATTCTGAAAGAAGTATTGATTTGGTTGTTGCAGAAAATGATTATCTTAGATTCTCAAAAATCTTAAAGTCATTTGGTTTTAGAAAAAGAAAACAACAATTCTCACTTAAACATAAAGCCTTCTTTAAAATTAACGAAAATTTGGATGTAATCAGTTTTGACGTTCAAGTAGGAGGCGTGCATTGGAACGACATGTGTTATCTTGAAGAAAAAATTATTCTAAAGAACAGACTCAAAAAATCTTTCTTTTACATCCCACATGATAATGATACTTTTGTGATGCTTCTTGTCCATTCCATTTTAGGTAAAAGATATTTTAAACCGGAATACCAGAAAATATTGCTTAACTTAATCTCTATTGTTGATTACGATTATGTAAAAAAAGAATTATCTAGAATATTTAATAAAAATATTGCGGAAAAACTATTTAAATTAATAAAAGAAGATAACTTTGAAAAAATAGATTGTTATCCACTTATATTTTTTTACATTATCAAGAAACCAAAAAACTTTTTCATTTTTACCACTTTATCCTGGCGTTATTTCCTGCAAAGAAAAAATCCTTTTCGAATTGGACCATTGATTAGTATTCTTGGTCCTGATGGCTCAGGAAAATCTACCCTAGTTAGAGAATTGAATAATCATCTTGTTCAACAAAACAGAAAAACTTCGCTGATTTATACTGGCAGAGGAAGAGACCATATTTTGCCAATCACTCATTTGGGTAGATCCTATAAAAAGAAAGAAAAAGATTCTTATGGAGATAAAGAAAAACAATTGACAAATAAAACTTCATTTAAAACAAAGTTACTTTATACTTTTGCTGCCCCCGTTTTTACTTTGGATCTTTATCTCAGATACTGGTTAAGAATTTTTCCACAAAGATTTAAGAAAAAGATAGTAATTACTGACAGATATTGTTCAGACATCATTTTAATGAGAAATGTTCCATTCTTCTTTAAAAGATTTCTTTTAAGTTTGTTTCCAAAACCCACTATTTCAGTTTATCTTCATAACGACGCAGAAATACTTCATCAAAGAAGACCAGAAGAACCAGTTATGGAATTAGATAGGCAAATGAATATTTTCAGAAAGTTTAATTATTCTTTAACTTTAAAAACTGATGATAAAAATTTGACTAAGGAAAAAAGTATTAATTATATTTTCTCTAAACTTCTTCGTGATTGGCGTTAATAATATTAATTTAATTTTTTTTATCTTTTAATAATTCTTCATATAATTCAATAAATTGTTGAGTTATTTTCTCAACAGAGAATTCTTGTGATTTCTGATATGCTTTTTCAACCATCTCCAAATCAGGATTTTTTAAAGCATAAATAATTGTTTCTTGAAGAGATTCGACATTTCCTGGCTTGGCCATAAAAACACAACCATCTGCAATTTCTCTTAGCTCAGGCAAATCTGTTGTTACAACTGGAGTTTTACATGCCATTGCTTCAAGTAAGCAAGAAGGATTTCCTTCAGTTCCTTCTAAATGTGGATAAGGTAAGATAACTAAGTCTGCCATGGCCACATAATCTTCTATTTTTACTTCTTCTGCAATAAAATTAATTTGTCTTGCGAACCCTTTCATTTCAAGATAAGATTTGTATTTTAAAGAATAAGTAAAATTTCGTGGAATGCAAATAAATATGTTTTTTTCATGTTCTTCCAATATTTTAGGTATTGCTTTTATAAGAATATTTGACCCTTTTATTTCCCATAGTGCTCCATAGTATAAAATTATTTTATTTCCTTCGTACCCATACTTCCTTTTTAAGGAAAGCCTTTTCAGAGGCATGAACTTATTATGATCAATAAATGATCTCACAACTCTTATCTTATCTTTTGGAACACCTTTTTTGATTAGTTTATCAGCATGAACATTTGTTGAAACAGTAACAAAATCTGCATATTTTAATAACCAGTAACATGAATTTGCAATATAGCTTATAAATTTATTTTTTTTCTTAATTTTTATATCCCTTATTATTGGATACGATTTTAAAGTATGTACTAATAATGGTTTTTTTGTGAACAGTTTTGTTAAAAGACTTCTTATAAATAATGCAGGTGAGGAACTAACGCTGTAAATAATATCAATTTTTTTTTCTTTTCTCAGGAGAAAAGCTGGGCTGAATAATGTATGTAGGAATCCATTTTTGAATTCAATTATTGGAATATTTTTTGTATCGATGGTATGCCCTTTTTTCCCGATTATTTTTACATTATGTCCTTTTTCAATTAATTCTTGAGCAAGTTCTACTGTTGTAAGAGAAGTAGCTTCTTTTTTCATTAGTCCAGTAGCAAGTATGATGATATTCATTTTATTTACAATTTAAATCCATCTTATAACCTAAATCCTCTTTTTCTCTTATTAAAAGAATATTGGAACTATGTTCATTATTGAACAATATTCCGAAAGTCTTTTAAATAATATTGAATAATAAAAAATCATGCCTATTAGTCCTAAAACAGTCAGTAAAATAACTCGCGTTGGTCTTTTAAATAGAATTTTTGGGAATATTTATTTGGGGTTAAGATTGTTTTATCAAGAAATGAAATGCGCTGAATTTCGTAAAAAATATAATATTCATCCCTCATTTCGTTTTAATGGTCCAGGAACAATTTTCTATGGTGCTGGAAAAATATTTGCTGGTGAGAATTCTTATATTGGGCGTTATAGTGCAATTTCTACATCTAAAGGAAATAAGGTGATTATAGGGAAAGGATGTGCTATTAGTCATTTTGTGATGATGTATACTACATCAAGAAAAACTAATCAAGATTTTTCTCAGGTTCCGCACCAACAAGAGTTTGGAGATATTATTATTGGACCTTATACCTGGATTGGCGCTCGTGTTTTTATTAAACACGGTGTGACTATTGGAAAGAATTGCGTAATTGGGGCTAATAGTGTAGTGACAAAAGATATCCCTGATTTTTCTGTTGCTGTTGGTTGTCCAGCTAGAGTTGTGAAAAAGATAATTATTTAATTATTTCTCTAATCAACATAAAAGTCTCTGCAGCTTCTAAACATACTTCATTTCCACGTTGTATGGCTTTTATTTCAGCTCCTTTTAATGATCGTGGATGAGGATATTCTCGCAATTCTGATTTATATAATGACATTGCTTCCCCTTTCTTTGCTAACTCTTGTGAGATGTCAATATAAATATTAGGTATAAATGGTGTTGTATATGGTGATGATTGCTCAGTTTCACTTATAACTTCATAACTAAATATTTTTTTAATAAATGGGTTTATTTTTGGTTTAGCTGCAATTAAAGCACATTGAAAAGTTATTTGATGGTCTTTATGTAAATCCCCTTGATGTGGTATAAATAACTCGTTTGGTTGACATTCTTCAATAATTTCTTTTAATTTATGATTAATTTCGTTTTGAGGTACGACATCTAGACTAGCAGCGATAAAATCACAAAAGAATACTTTTTTTATTCCAATTAAATTTGCTACTCTTAGGACTTCTTTTCTCTTTTCTTCCAGGACTTCTTTTCCATAGTAAGTTTCTTCTCCTTTAGTCATAATACAAAGAAAAACTTCATTTCCTGCTTTAATATTTTTAATTATTGTCCCTCCACAGCCAAGAACTTCGTCATCGGGATGGGGTGCAATTACAAGTATTTTTTTCATTAGTAAAATCCTCCTGAATTTTTAATTATCTCTTTGCTTTCCTTTCCTTTGTTAAAGAGGAGATCAATAATCCCCATATTTGGAAAAAAATTATTATTATCACTGAATCTTTGTTCATATTGAGGATGTTCAAACCGCTGGTATACCAAAGAGATTCCTGCTTTATTAAATAAATTTTCATCTATATATCCTTTACTTCCTGGTCCGGATATGTAGGTGTTGGCATTGATTGATTTACAAATGTTTATTAATCTTTCATTAGATTTACCACTGATTTTTAATGATGATTCAGTTACGATTTTTATGTTTATTCCTAGGTATTCTAATAAGTATTTAATAAGTTCTAAATCTAATTCATGTAATGTTAAGCTTTCTTTGTTTATTATTTTTTTTATTTTCGGAAAAATTTCATTAAAATGGGGTGAATTTTTATAATAACATTCAATTGACTTAAGATGTTTTTTTCTCCAAGGTAGCTTATTATTTATTTTAATGTTTTTAATGATTTTACTTTCTTTAATAAGAGGTATTGTTAACCACATATATCCATTTGGAGTTATAATTTTATTTCGATGTATAAATCCTTCTTTATTAAACTCAGTGTTATCCATAACTACATAAACATCAGCCAATGATAATTTGTGGAAAAAACCAATGTAAGGGAAGTACTGTGGTTGATGTATTACTATTCTCATCTTCTTTTCATTTTAAGTATGATTTAATTATTAGTTGACATATTTTAGTTGTTGCTTTTCCGTCAATTAGTTGTTGTCCTTTTTTTGACATTTCTCTTCGGGTTTCTGTATTTAATATCAAGTTTCTTAGTTTCTCTTCTGCTTTACTTATAGTCCATTCATTCTTGTGTCCTAAATATATACTTACTCTTGCATCTTCAAAGGCCTTTGCAAAGAATTGCTGGTGATCATCATGATTAAAATCATAGGAAGCTGTTAAGCATAAGGTAGGAACACCACATCTCGCAAATTCATACAACACATTTCCACCGCCAGATATGCCAATATCTGCTTTAATCATTAATTCTTTTATTTCTTTGACATTATGTAATATTGTGGTATTATCCACTGATTGATAAGTTTCAATTACTTCTTTTCTGTTTTGTTCACTTATTCCTGGTCCAAGAACCAAAGTAAAATTTTGTTCTGGAAATTTTTCAATTACTTCTTTTAACTTTAAAATCTGGAAACATTGATCACCCCCACCTAATAAAACTAGAATCTCTTTAACATCTTCAACTATCTTTGTTGATACATCTTCAAATCCTTTCCTTAATGGCATGTAATTCAAACCCGAATAGTAGTTAGACTTTGTATTAGAAAAGTTTATTGGGAATGAGTTGATTATAAGGTCTCCTCTAACATTTCTTTCTTTCTCACTGTCGATGAATCTGACTCTTAATGATTTACCAAATCTCTCGGAACTTGTATCATCTAAGTATTTTCTTAAATCAGTCACAATAATATCTGGATCTTCTTTAATTATTGATTCTTTGATTTTTTCAGCAGGTAAAGAGGAATATCCATATTCATTCAGGAAGTTTCTTGCTTCTTCATTTGAAAAGAATAATATTTCTACTTTTGGTAACATTTCTCTTAATGATTCACAAATAGTAATACCTCTATATATGTGGCCCATACCTATTTCACCATCTCCATCAGCTCTCACAAATATTTTCAATCTTTTTTTTAAAATTATTTCTGGATTAGCGCGTAAAGTTGAGAGAAGGTCTTCAGTTTTATAATAACCATTGTTAACCGGTGTTGTCATATCTACAATTGTTTTCATAAAGTCAAAATCATCTTGGGTGTCAATAGCAAAACTTATTCTAAAACTTCTTTTTTCTTTAGGAACACTAACCTGTAATATTTTATATTTATCTGGGTGTTGAAGTATCCACTCGTCGAGATGTTCACGATGTTCATCGGTTTTAGCTAGTTGAACAGATTCTTTAAATGCTTTACGTGAGATAACTTCTGCTCCGCAAGGAAGCCCTTCCAAATGATAATAATTAGTACTTAAGTCGCAACCCTCTTTCTCGTGTGCTTCAATCAGGTTGTCAATCTCTTCATAGTCTAGGAAAGGCGAATCAGCACAAACTCTAACAATGTTAACAAATTCAGGATTAAGATTTTCAACTATATCATTAAATCTTTCTAAGACGTTATCTTCAGATCCAAAATGTATATTTACTCCCAATTTTTGAGTAACATTTTCAAGAACCTTATTTTTCTGATCTTTAGAAGTGGCAAGGCAAATTTTATCAATTCTTTTACATCTCTGTAAGATGCTTAAGGCATGTTCAACAATGGGTTTTCCTCCGATTTCCATCATAATCTTATTTGGTAACCTAGTTGAACCCATTCTTGCTTGGATAATTGCAATTGTTTTTCTGGGATTATTAGTATACATTTTTATGTCCGTTCAGTAATATCTTTCCACCTGATGAAGTCATCTTTTGCAATATCCTTATTAACTTTAGCACCTAGTATGGCCTCGTAATGTTGGGGCCAAATTCCTTTTCCTGGTCTTTTCACAATAGTATTATTTTCAGTAAGAACTTCACCTTTTTTGATATCTCTCCAGGCAATAAAGCTTTTTCTGAATCCTTTGGCAGTCTTTTTTTCTCCATCTAGTATTTTCTTTTCTGCTGAACCCAAAGCAGCTTCTGCTATTCTAATGCCTTTACACATTTCTCTGAATTCATTTGGTTCTAAAGCAAAGAAAGTGTCTGTCCCTGGGTCATTTCTGGAAAGGCAAAAATGTTTCTCAATCATATTTGCACCAATTGCAGCCGCAGCAATTGGTGTATAGATGTCTGCTGTATGATCTGAAAAACCAACTGGAACGCTAAAAGCAAGTTTATACATTTCCATTACTCTTAAATTTGCATCTTTGGGGTCATTCGGATAAATAGAAGTTGTTTGAAATAATAAGATGTCTTTGTTTCCTTCTTCCTTAATTGCCTCAATTGCCATTGAAATTTCTGTCATTGTTGAAATTCCAGTTGACATGAAGATGGGTTTACCTTTTCGTGCAATATACTTTAAAAGAGGGATATTTGTGATTTCGTCTGCGCCAGTTTTGTAGGCATCGGTCCCTAATTCTTCTAGAAAATCAGTTGTTTCTCGACAACTTGGTGTGGAAAATATAATCATTCCATTTTCTCTAGCGTAATCAAAAATTTGTTGATGTGACTCTTTATTTACTTCAAATTTTTTACACACCTGGTATTGGTCAATTTCTCCAAGGCCTTTTACTTCAAATCTGGATTGTGGTTGGGCAATCTTATCTGCAAAGTAAGTTTGTAGTTTTATGGCATCTGCACCAGCGTCTTTTGTATAATCTATCATTTTTTTAGCTTGCTCAATAGTCTCATAATTCCCACCTATTTCAGCTATTATAAAAATAGGTTGATTTGGTCCAATTATTCTATTAACAACAGTGACTTGTTTCATTTTAATCTCTTTTATTTAAAATTTTTCATTTAAATATTTTATGAATAAGAATACTATTTTTTTAACAATAGACTTTTCATAATTCATTTAAACTATTTTTTTAATCAATTTTTCGTTTCTAATGTTGCTTTCATCAAGATGACCGCCTTTCTTTTTTATTTCTTTCATATTTTTAAATTCAAAACCTAAGTCTCCACTGACAACTTCCCGACCACTAATTTTAACTTTTATTGTTTTTCTCCTATCGCCATCAAAACATTCAGTGCAAGCTTTTAACTTTAATCTTTCACTTTTTAATATTAATTTACGAACTTCTTTTAATTCTTTGCCGAGCCATATTTCTTTAATTGTTTGTTTATTTAAATCTCCAACATAATTACGATCATTGAAATCATTAATGCATTGAACAACTTTACCATTCCAGCAAATAACCATCCTTTGCCAAGGTACTGGGCAAAAGTAGTAAGGATTTTGATCTTTATTTTTAAGACTATGATCTTGTGTATCATTAACAGCAATTTCATCAACTATTGGGCCTAATGCATTATAAAACTCTTCAGGATTGTCTTTTATTGCTGAAAATACTGATTGAACTTTTAGAATTGGTTTTTTGGTTCCTTTTTCTTTTTTAATTCTTTGAATAGTTTTTAATCTTTTTAAAGATTCTTCATATTTAGCAGGGTCTCTGATGGCTTCATAAACTTTACCAGTGCCATCAAAGGAATTTGTAATCCAATCAACTCCAGCGTCTACTAGTTTTCTAGACATTTCTTCACTCATATTTAGACCATTTGTAAGGAAAGAAACTTCTTTAATGCCTTTTATTTTAGCATATTTTATCATATCAACCACTTTTGGATGAATTAGGGGCTCACCCCTCCAACTGAGACGGATAGAATAAACTTTATTTTTTGATGCTTCATCAATAATCTTAGTAAATAATTCCCACCTCATAAAACCCATTGTTTTATCTTTAAAATTAAATTGTTTTTTCCAGATATTATCTCTATAACACATTGGACATTTCATATTACATGAATTTGTTGTTTCGAGATCTAAATGGTCTGGGAATTTAGGTAAAATTTTTAATTTTGGATAGATATGCCACTTAATCCTGTTTTTTATAAAAGGAATCATGTGGCCTCTACCTCTATTGATAATAAATTTAAGTTTAGTTTTCCAATCAGTAACACTATATTGCATTGAGTGTTTTTTATTATTTATATCCATTTGATATTAACTTCCATATTAATGATTTTATTACTTTGATTGTTTAGGTTTTACTTATAAAAGTTGTTGAAAAATACTTTTTTTAAATTTCATTCTCTTTGATAAAAACAACTTTAGTTCCAATACTCTTTTCAATTTGTTTTTTCCGTTGAAGTAAAGCATCAAGAATAGGTTGTTCATATTTTTCACTATAAATTTTCATGAAAATTGGGCTTGGTTGTCTAGAGTTAGTTATTACATTTCGGAGATGAAACAAATCTTTTTCAGTTTCTCCTTTTTTTTTGAGAAAGTAGCAAGGGCGACCCGATCCAAACAACTTTTTTTCCACTTTAGTTTTAATTTCGATTCTAAGTGTTTTTTCAACTTCAGATGAAAATTCATTTAAGATTGTTAAAAATTTTATATTTTTTTCTTTTAGTTCATTTAATTCTTTAAATGTCATATTGTCACCTTTTTGGCTTTAAGTATCATGAAGCCACCTTCTAGGTCTTCTATTTTATCTAAATATACTTCAAACATTTTTTTAATAACCGGTATCCATATTTCTTTCATAGTTTTTCCTAAATCTTTATTTTTGTATTCATCATATTTTTTTATAATATCTACAGAGAAAGCTCTAGTCCCAATATCAAAGAGTTTAATGAGGTCAGGAGAGGCATAGGTAATTACTTTTTCTAAAATAAATCCTGCTCTTTGTAATTCATCTTTCCATTCTTCTAGTGACTTTTGGGTTGCGCTATAAACAGATCTTCCACGATCATAATTTACAAACAGTTGTGCTTTTTTTAGATCATTTTTTTCTTCTAACTTTTTAGCTTCATTAATGAAGAAAAGATTTTTTTTAAATTTGTTATTTGGGGTTGTTAGGATAAGTTGGCCATCTTTTTGTAGGACTCTATTCACTTCTTTTAGGATTGGTTGTACATTTTCAAAATCTTTTATTACATTTGAATATACTGTTCTGAATGTTTTTGAAAGATAAGGTAAGTTATGGATGTCACCTTCTAATATCTCTTTATACGTATTAAGCATTTGAGCTTTTTTTACTAAACTTTTTTTGATATCAATGCCGGAAGAAATTTTCTCCTCAATTTGATTGGTTAAAATAGGGTGATATTCTTCTCCAACGTTATCATAAATATCTTTTTTGTCTAGTTTTACACCCTGAAATGTATCAAACTCTAAAGAAAATTTGTTTCCCTTTGCAATTGATAAATTAATCCCATCCCCACATCCGAGATCTAGTAGTGGTTCTTGTAAACAATCCCACTCTTTAAGTATTTCTGCTTCAATTGTTCTCCAAACAGCTGTTTCTGGACGAAGCCAGTAGACATTAAGATACTGGTCAAAGAAAAGTGAATCAATGATTTGTTTTTTCTTTTCAATTACTTTTTTTTTCTTTTTAGCAACAACATTCAATAACAATGAAAGAATGAAATCCTTATCTTCTTCAGTATAATCTGAAATTTTTCGAATATTTACTGGACTAACACATTTCTTACAGAAAAGAACAGTGTTTTCATTTTCTTCTTCACAAACCGAACATTTTTCAAGCATCTTCTCTTCCTCTTTGCATAAACTCTTTAATCGAATTAATTATTAAATCTAATTCTTCTTTAGGTATTCCCGGATACATTGGTAATGTTAAAATTCTGTTTGATATCTCTTCAGTTTTTGGAAGTTCCCCTTTTTTACATTTTTTTTTTTGATAAAATTTTGTAAGATGAATTGGTGAATAATAAATTCTGCTCATTATTTTATTTTCTGTCAAATGTTTTTGTAATTTGTCTCTGTTTTCTTTATTTTTTAATTTGATGGTGTACATTTGATAAAAATGATTAGAATTTAAATATGGTTTTGGAACTTCAATATCTTTAAACTCACTTAATTTTTGATTTAGATATGATGCGCTACTAATTCTTGATTGCATAATTTCATTGAAATGATTAAGTTGTGATGACCCTAATGCAGCATTCATTGAAGACATACGAAAATTATGCCCCACTTCAAGATATTCCATCTCATCAGTTGTAGAAAAATAATCTTGACCATTATCAACTCTTCCATGGGATCGTATAAGTTTCATTTTTTCGTATAGATGTTGAGAATCAGTAATAACTGCTCCCCCTTCACCAGTTGTAATTAGCTTGTTTTGACAGAAACTTAAGATTGATGCAATACCAAAAGTTCCGCACAATTTTCCATTTTTTCTGACACCCAATGAATGAGCATTATCTTCTAAGAGATGGATGTTATGTTTGTTTGCAATTTCTTTTAATTTCTCAATATCTTTTGAAACGCCACCAGCGTAATGTAAAGCTACAATTGCTTTGGTGTTTGCTGTAATCTTTCTTTCAACATCTTCTGCATCCAATCCTAATGTTTCTTCTTCAGACTCGGCAAATATTGGAATTCCTCCAGCAAGAATAATGGCATTAGCAGTGGCAATAAATGTAAATGAAGGTACAATAACTTCTTTTCCTTCAACTCCAATTGCTTTATACATCGCAAAGAGGGCAGAAGTGCCAGAATTGAATGTTAAAGCATATTTGACTCCATTAAATTCAGCTAATTTTTTTTCAAATTCTTCTATTTCCGGTCCTGCAGCCCAATGCGTCCCTCTTCTGATTACTTTATTTACGGCTTCTACATTATCTTCTGACCATTCTGTTTTGAACAAAGGAATCTTCCATTGATTTGTTTTTTTAATTTCTCCCCCATTATTGTTGTTCATTATTTTTTTCAAAAATTTAGCAGGGCTACCAATCCAAACTTCATTTGCAGGAATATCTTTATTAACAAAACTCATTGCCCCAACGATAGAATTCTCTCCTATAGTGATTCCTGGCATGACCACGCAATGTGAACCTAATGAACTATTTTTTTCTAAAATTATTTTTCCTTTTTTATTGTCAATATCTGTTCTTGAATAAAGTGAACAATGTGAACCAATCTTGACATTTTCCCCAATGGAAATACTTTCAGAAGCATCAAGTAATGAAAAAGCCCCAATGTCGGTGTTTCTACTTAATTTTAAGTTCTCTTTATGAAGCACTAACCAATTATATTTATTAAGTTCTCTATTTTTTATCTCTGGTTGTTGCCAATTATTGTTTTCGTCATCCATTTTTAATAATTCTCCGGATTTGAAGCAATTTCTTTTGCTACTTGAGTTAATCCATCTTTAACATTTACCTTCGCTTTAAATCCCAATAATTGTTCAGCTTTAGTAGTATCTGCTTGTCTTCTGGTAACTAATACTTCACGATCTCTAAAAATGGGTTGGATATCTTTGTCAAGTGCTTGGATAATTATTTGTGCTAGTTGTGCTATAGATGTACTGATGCCAGTTCCTACATTGAAAACTTCATTGACTGCTTCAGATTCCATGGCGGCAATATTGGTTTGAACAACATCTGAGACATGAGTAAAATCCATTGATTGATTTCCTTTACCATCGATTATTGGTGACTCATTATTTATAATTCTCTGGATAAAATGAGTTACAACAGTAGTATAATAAGCATGAGCAGCTTGTCTTTCTCCGTAAACATTATAGTAACGTAAGGAATTGTATTTTAATCCTTTTGTTGCTAAATGTTGAAGTAAATGTTCACAATATAATTTTGCAGCCCCATATGGTTCTTTAGGATAAAGTTGGTCCTCCTCGTGCATAGGTAATCTCTTTGGGTCACCATAAACGCTTGATGAAGAAGAGAAAATAACTCTTTTCACACCATGATCAAGGGCAGATTTAAAGATGTTATAAGAACCTTGAATGTTAACTCCTAAACAATCATCTGGAGATTTTACACTCGCTTGAATATGAATTGCTGCTGTATGAAAAACATAATCAACGTTTTTCATAGCTAAATCTACAATGTCTTTGTTCCTAATATCTCCTTCAATAAATTCTACTTTCCCTTCATCAATTAAATATTGTATAGTTGACTTCTTTCCTTTTATTAATGAGTCCAAAACTTTTACATTTATTCCTTTTTTAACTAAAGCTTCAACTAAATGACTGCCTATAAAACCAGCCCCTCCTGTTACTAATGCTGCTGTCATATTATCACCCTCTTAATATTATATAATGATTCTTCCAACGGTTTGAAAATAAAACCGCATTCTTGTTCTGTAAAAGTACAATCTAATGAATTGTTCTTAGACCGATAACTTTTTTCTTCACTTTTTTTTATAATCACTAAATTAGTATTAAAACTAAAAAATTTAGCTACCTCTATAGTAAAATCATAAATAGACCTCGTTTTTCCTCCTGCATGAAAAATTCCTGTTTTCTCTTTTTCAATAATGTTTTTTGTAAGTAGTGCCACATCTTGTACAAAAACTGGACTTTTAATCTGGTCAAAGTGAGCTGTAAATATATCTCCTACTGAGAGCGCATCATAAATATAATTAAAAATGGTTTTGTGTTGATATTTTTTTGGTAATCCAAAAATAAGGCACGGCCTTATAATCACATGATTCTTCAATTTTCTAATTATATTTTCACATTCTAACTTACATTTGCCATAATAGTTTATTGGATGACAAGGATCATCTTTACTATAAGCACCCACTTTCGTTTTATCTCCACCAAAAACTTGACTTGAAGATAAGAAAACGTATTTTGTTTTTGGGTTTCTTTTACAATACTCAACAATGACTTCAGTTGGTAAAACATTAATCTTTCTACATAATTCATGATTCATTTCACATTCATCAATGTTTGAAATAGCAACACAGTTAATTATTAAATCTGGTTTTTTATTTTCTAAAAGTGAATTTAATATTTTATTACTTGTTACATCCATCTGTATTAATTCGCAATTTTTGATTTCTGGTTTGTTATGATAATAAGTGCCAATAACTTTATTCTCTAAAACTAATTTTTTTGCTATTTCTAATCCTGCAAATCCTGAGATCCCTAAAATTAATATTTTTTTCATTTTTTTCATTTTTCACATTAAGTACTCATTTGAAAACTGTGTCTGCTTTGATTATTTACTATTCACAAGCCGGAGGCAAATTCCTTTTATGCTCACTAGTAGACATCATTCGTTTAACTTTTTCTAATTTTTCTTGATCAATGTGACTTACACATTCATTATCCTCTATTTTAGAGAGGATATCATCTACTTCTTCATAACTTAATCCCATTTCATCTTCATCCGTTTGTCCTTCCCATAAACCGGCAGAAGGCTTTTTGGTAATGATTTCTTCAGAAATTTCTAAAGCAGCAGCTAACTTTCTTACTTCTCTTTTGAAGAGACTTGATATTGGTAAAATATCAACTCCACCATCTCCATGTTTAGTAAAATAACCAATCATGGATTCGGTTTTATTATCAGTTCCCACAACTAAGTAATTTAATTTATTTGCAAAATAATATAAAGTAGTCATACGGAGTCGTGGTTTGATATTAGCAGTCGCTAATCCTTTGTGTTTATCTTTATCATATTCTTCACCTTCTGATACTTTGAACACATTTTTGAAACTTTCTTCCAAATCAACAATTTTGTAAGGGATTTCAAAATGTTTTGCTATTAATTCAGCATGTTCTTTATCTAAAGGATTACTTAAGCAAGGCATAATTACCCCTTGTACATTTTCTGGGAATGCTTTTTTACATAATGCTGCAACACAAGAAGAATCTATTCCACCACTTAAACCAACAATAACTCCATCTGCCTTTGCCTCTTTAACCTTTTCTTGAATCCAAACTACAATTTTTTCTATTTTATTTTCCATCTTTAAATCACCTTATCCTAACCAATTTGATTCACCCGCTTCATAATATTTAACTGTTTCAGGGAATTTTATATCATTCCAGATGCCTGTATTATCAAGAATTAGCTTAGTCATGGTACAATATTTTAAGATCTCTTGAGTGTTTGTATAACAATATTGCATATGTGGAGATACAATAACAATAGCATCTTTTTCATGTAATCCTTCTGGAAAAGTTGTGCTTTTACAATCAGTTATATCTTTAATTTCTTCTGACGTGTAATAAGGGTCATGAATCTCTACATTAATTCCATTTGCTTTCAGCTCTTTCGCGATAGGTATTGCCGGGCTTAATACATGGACTTTAAGATCTCCAGTATATGCAATCCCTAAAATTACGACGTTTTTCACTCCTCTTCTTATAAGACTTTCAACAACCCTTTGTGGTTGGGAAAAATCAGTTTTGAGTGATTCTTTTAGTAGTGTTAATTGTTCAGGATGTTTCGCTCCTTCCAGAACATACTGTGGTGCTAATGGAATACAATATCCCCCTGTTCCGAAGGAAGGGTGATAGGTTTCAATATTCCATTTAGTTCCTGCCATTTTTAAGACACTTTTCATATCATAATCAGGGTACGCTAATGAGAGTTGGTTAGCAAATGTAATGTCAAGTTGTCTGAACGCATTTTCGACACTTTTGACTATCGCTGCATGTTTGTGATCATGGGCTTCAAGAATATTGTTACAGACAATTCCAAGCACTTCATGCATTAATGTTGTTGTTTCTGGAGTTGTTCCTCCAACAACTCGATGTAATGCTGTTAAACCTTTATCTGCCGAGGTAAACCAATCTCTTCTAGGAGCAATTCCAAATAATATGTCTTTTCCGATTTCAATTCCTTTTTGTTTGAAGAGCGGAATTATAATTTCATCAGCAACAGAGGGGGTAAGAGTACTTTCAACAATAACGAGAGGCGGATGTTCCATTTCCACATTTTTTAAATTGCTTAGTTTATTAACAACATCAATAAGAATGTCGTGGTGTGGTTTTCCATCTTTTTCTGTAGGAATTGTAACTATATGGGCAAGAACATCAGGATGGATAAGTTCTTGCCATTGTGTTGTTGCTCGCATGATACCATCTCTTGCAAGTGCTTGGGTGTTGAACCCTAACCAGAAATCAAGGTTTGGAATTGTTGCCTTTCCATTATTTACGTCATTAACTCTTTTTTGTGAAATATCAGTTCCAATACAAGTTATTCCTGCTTTTGCAAAGTGGGTAATTGTTGAGAAGCCAATATATCCAAGACCCCAAACACCTATTTTTTTATTTCCTTTTTTTAATTCATTTTTTAAGTTTATTGCATAATTCATGTGATCACCTTTTTCTATTTTATATTTGTTTCACTAAATTGATTTATAAATTTTGGGTAAGTCTGCGCGCTTTTTATTACTGTGATAATAGTTTCAACATTTTTTTATACTCAACTCACTTTTTAAAACTTATGGATGAAAAACATAGATTATTGAAAATGAAATTAGGTGCAAAAATAGGAATAAAAAGAGAGAATATTGCTAGTAAAAAAATGATATTCTGTATTTGTCCTTCTTGTAATATCAGTAGAAAGAAAATTGAAGGTAAGTTCACTATTGTAAGAAAAGGAAGGGAAAGGAATGGTGCTGCGCGCTTTTTTTGTTTGAATTGTAATACTTGGTTTAATGAGAAGACAGGTGAGATCATGGGATGGATGAAGAGATATTAAAAAAGAGTAAATCATAAAATGTAAACAATAAAATAAATGGTAAACTTTTTGCTTATTTCTTCATCATAAACCTCAAATCCCCTTCACCATTTTTGTTGAAATATTCTGTTAATTCTGGATTATTGTATACTTGTTCGGTGAGATCATAATCAACTCCTCTTGGAAGAAATATCATTTTTTTGAAACCAATCTCACTTAATGTTTTTTCTAATCTTGTTCTTGTGAAATAATGTCGGATTGCTACAAATAATAAATCAGTTAGAAAAAATTGTTTTTGTTTTGGTAATTGCCATAATTCTAATAATTTTCTAAATTTTTTACTATCTTTTGAGTTTAGATTCTTTCTAATATCATCTAACATTTCATAAAATTTGCATTCACCACAAACAAACAACCAGCTCCAACAATTAGGTTTTAAAACCCTGTACATCTCTTTTATTCCTTTTATAGGATCTGTTGTATGATGAAGAACTCCGTTGCAAAATACAAAATCAAAAGAATTATCCTCAAATGGTAATTTCAATGCACTACCATTTACATATTGTACCCCTTTATACTTAAGTTTTTTCCCCTCACCAAAATCCATCCCTATTACTTTCTTTGCACCTAACTTTTTTAATGCAATTGAATATCTTCCAGAACCACAGCCCATATCTAACACTTTTTTATTCTTAAGAATTTTTAGGGGGATTTCATTTCTTTTAAGTCTAGTTTTAAGAAGTTTATAGGCTTCTTTAATCATTTCTTTATCAAAGTTAGCCCAAATATCATCATACAATTCAGTTACAATTTTGGCCATTATTCTTAATCTTTATTCTTTATTTATATATTAATTGGAACTACAACCTAACTCTTTTAATTATACTATTCCAGCTATGACTTGTAATTTCATCAATATTATTTTCTAACTTATTTTCAGTGTCAATAATGGGTGCATTAAACATCGTACTGATTTCTTTGTATCTTTCCTTTTGACAATCTAAGTATTCTTTTGGAAAAACATTTCTTTTCAAGTTTTGTCCTGCTTTGTTTCTTTTCATAATAGTTTTCGTATTAGCATCCAAAATAATTAATAAGTCAGGAGAAGGAAATAGTTTAAACAGTAAAGGGACGATAATACTTTTCTTGGCTGAAGGATATTGTCCATAAATATCATAGAAATAACGATCACTAATTAAGAGCTTTCTGGTTCTTAATTTAGGGTAAATAGTAAAAATATAACGGTATAAATATTCACAAAAGTTATATAAAAATAATAATTCTTGAAACATTTTATTTTTATTAATTTTTTGGTTATTTTTTATTACTGTGCTCTTAACGGCTGTTTCTTTGAAAATAGCTTTTCTCCTAAACATCTTTGAAATAATTTTTGCGATAAATGAAAAAGGAACCCAGCCAAAATAATACCTCTCTTGTTTAATTCCCATAAATCTGGTTAGATTTTCATATTTTTCTAATAATTTGTGGGTAAGTGTTGTTTTTCCAGATCCATTTACTCCAATTAAAGCTATTAAATAACATTTTCTTTCAAGAGATATTTTTCTTCTTATGTATTTGAAAAGTTTATTTCCAAGAGTAAGTATACTTAAAGGATGTTTTATTAAACAGGAAAAATAAATTTGTACTATTAATCTTTTGGTAATAGAGAAATCTTTGATAAATTTATAAAATTCTTTTTTCCATCCAAATTTTACTAATTGGGAGTTGATATAATTTTTGTCTTTAGTTTCTTTTTTGTATTTTGCAAGTAATTTCCTTTGGAATGATGATATTTTAAAATTTTCAAATAAAGCATGTGCAGAATGAATTAATAAAGAATCTTCTGGAGAGGGGATATTATTTCGTGCTCTTTCAAAGACTTTTTCTTTATTCAAGACAATAATTCCATGCCAAGAAACTTCTCTATGAAGATGAATGGCATAGACCACTTCTTTTTTGAATAAAAGATACATTTTTTTATATCTTTCAACTTTTTCCGACATATAAAGAAGATAGTTTTCTTTATTTAATATTTTAGAAGCTTTATTGTAATCTTCTATAGTTCTGAAAATAATATCCAGGTTTTTATTTTCTCCTTCAAAAATATGTTCACATTTAAAAAGATTATAATTTAATCCATTTTTATTGAATATTTGAATTATTCTATGCAATTCCGGGTTTATTCTTTTGTACATTTTTTATTTATTTTTTATATAACGAATAGATTAGTTGAACTATTCTTTCTGATGATCTTCCATCGATTTTACCACAAAGCTTATGAACCAATTTTTTTCTATTTTTTATTAAGGTGTCTTTAATAAGAATTTTTTTAATGGTTTTTGAAAGGTCTCCATTTATCGATATTTCAATAGTTGCTTTGCTTTCGTGGAGCCATTTGTTTAATGGGTTATCAAAATTTGGCATAAGCATCGTTATTAAAGGTTTATTTAAAATCATTGTTTCAATGGCTGTTGTTGAACTAAAATTAATGACCATATCAGATTTATTAATAATATCATATAATCCTCCTTGATTTGTTTTTTGTCCAATTAACACTTCTTTAAAGTCATTTTTTTTAATTAGTTTTTTATATTCTTTGATATGTTTTTCTCTAGGATGAAGCTTAATAAATATTTTATGGGAGCCACTTTTTTTAATCTCTTTAATGATTATTTTTATATAACCAAAATATTCTTTTTTACTATAATATCCTTGTTCAACAAATGGAACCGTTAGAATAGCAATATTCTTCTGTTGCCTCTTTCTAATTTTAATTTTTGAGAGGGTATATTTATATAGGTCATCAAAGATATATGGTCCAGTAATTATGACATTTTTTTTTTGAATCATATTTTTTATTAATTTATTCTTATAAAATTTTGAAAAAGTAATAAATTTATAAGGATCTCTCAATTTGTATTTTATATCACTACCGCCCGCTCCATGTTGGAGAATTATGGTGGGAATGTTTAAAGAACTCGCTGCTGCCATTAAACATCTTTCAAATAATCCATTAGTAGCAGTTATTATTATTGCTTTACTTTTGCTTTTTATAATTGCTCTTTTACTTGCTTTATAATATAAAATTAAATAATACAAAAATTCTTTAGAGAAGTATAAATCCAATGGACCACTTACGCATTCAAATATTTCATTTGATCTTAATATTTTTATTTTCTCTCTTTCACTTATTGAAATCCATAATGATGCTAATTCTTTTGATTTAATTTTTGCTTCTTTTTTATCTTTTAGACTAATGAAATCATAAATGGTATTATTACATCGAAGTAATCTTTGAATCGCGGAGTATACTTTTTCTGAAGATTGACTTGCAACAAGGATAAATGGTTTTATATAATTGTCTTTTTTTATTTTATTGATTATATTATTAATTCTAAATATTTCTTTATTTTTAAAATCAATATGGTTTGAATGTATAAAAAATAGGACGTTTTTAGTAGAATGGTAGTCACCTATTTTTCCCTTTTTTGTACAAAATAAAGTTTTTAATGATTCATTAATATAGTATAATTTTTTTAACACCATTACTCTTATTTTTAATTTTTTATTTATGTGCTTTTTTTTATCATAAATAATATTTTTTATCATTTCTTTTGTTTTAAAAATTGGGGGCAACGTATGTAAACAAAATGATCTTTCATAAAACCATGATAATGGGATTTCATCAATCTGAAATAATTCATCAAAGGTTTTATTTTTGTAGAATTCTTTTTTAGACCAACCAGGAGATAAGTAATCTAAAATATTTTCTAGTTTAATAGGTATAGACATTTTTTTGTATTTTGAGGTAAATAACTTATATCATGAAGAATATTCTTTAATTATTTCTTCTTTCATTTGGCTTCAATTAATTATTTCTTTACTTCTATTTAAATTTGTACTTATTTTTCTTTTTTTAACTTTAAATAGGTTATGGACCTATTTTAGTTAAGATTAGTAACCATTTATTTTTAATTGTTTTTTATAATTCCCAATCTGTTTGTTCATATCTTTTTGTATATTTTTTCATACTCTTTAACAAAATCATCTCTTGAAAAATATTTGTTAGCGGTTTTCCGGCAATTTTTTTGATATTTTGTGTAATTGTTTTTTAATTTAATGATGGCTTTTAGTAAACTAGTTTCATTTGGTTCAAACACTACTCCACATCTTTCTTTATCAACAAAAGCAGCAATTTCAGTTTTGTTTGAAACTAATATTGGTTTTCCAGCGGCTAAACTTTCTAATGCAGAATTAGGAATGAGTTTAAGATAATTATCGTGTTTGGTATAGGGAATTATGGTGCAATGTGTTCGACCATAAATCTCGTTCATATCATTGATAATCCGATTATCGATTATTATATTTTTGAGAGAAGATTTGTTTATTAATTGTTTAATGTCCAAATAAGCACCTTTTCTCCAAGCAAGTATGAACTTTGCTGATTGATGTTTTTTTGCAGTTTCAATTATAAGGTTTATACCTCTTTTTTTAAAATCACTTAATCTCGTTGGACAACTTGCATAAAGAATCTTGAAATCTCCTTTAGGTTTATAATAATTAAATTCTTTTAAGTTTACCGGTGGATAAATCACTCTAACTTTATTTGGATTAATCCCTAATTCTAATAGTTCTTCCTTTTGTTTATTTGATTCTACTACAATTTTCTTAAGTTTTTTTAATCTTTTAATTCTTTTTTTAATTTTTTTAATTTTACATGAGGCAGCTGCAGTAAGTATTGTTGTGTTTAAATTAATTATATTAAGATAAGGCAAATCTCCTAAAGAGGTATAAATGTGGTTGACATTGCTTCTTTTGCTTAAACAATAACTATGTAAGAATAGTACTGGATAATAAAAAAAATGATAAGAACTTCTCTTTCTATTAAATTTGAAATTAAATAATCCATCAAGATGCAAATCATGGATTTTGACTCTATTTTCTTTTGAGAAATAATTTGCCAAAACTGAAACTTCTTTAGATATCGCTTCGTATCTAGGTCTATATCTCTGCACATAGTAAGTTATTCTTCGCTTGTTTATCATTTCTTTGTTTCTTTGCTTTTTTTTTATTTTATTTCTTTTGACATAAAACAATCCATTCATAAGGTTCGTTAGATCTAAATTTTTCTAAAAAGAAAATGATTTTTCTAGCTAAATTATTCATCTTTATTATTTTAAGTGGTCTTGAGAATAATGCTTGTAACCAGAATTGTTTTAGGATTGGAAACATTTTAATAACTTTAAATCCATTATTTTCCATTTCTTCTTTGAACTCTTTTTTAGTATACAATTTGTCATATACAAAATACCTTTTTTTACCTAAAATCTTTCTTAATGGTAAAACAATATTTTTGTTCATAACTTCAAAAGATAATAAGCCCCCCTCATTTAACAAATTTGATGCTTGTTGATATATTTTATTTCTTTCTTCAGCTTTAAAGTGCAATAAAAACCTTATTGTGAAAATCAAATCATATCTTTGATTATTTTTATTTTTGTATTTAAAAACATCATCATTAACAAAAGACCATCTATGATAATGGTGGTTACTTTTCATTCTATTTTCTGCAATTTTTAACATGCTTGAACTAGATTCTATGCTTATTCCTTCTTTAATATTCTCAAGATTTAATTCTGCAGTTAGTCTTGCTGGTCCGGGAGCAAATTCTAAGATATACTTACAATCATAGTTAGTAATAATATTATTAATCAAATTTACTTGTCTTTTATGTTCAACAAAGTTTAAAGGTTCAGTAAACCTTTTTTTAATATAGCCTTGAGCAACCTTTTCTTTTTTATAATAATCTAATACTTGTTTACGTTCAGTTATTCTCATTTTAATGTCTCTTGATATCTTTTAATCATTTTCTTAATTACTTCTAATTCTGAATATTTGTCTTTAACATTTTTCACTCCCATAACTTTGAACTTTTTTAGCTCTCTATTTTCTGTTACATTTAATATCTGTTTTTTTAGTTCATGACTATTTCCTGCTTTAACAAGTATCCCCTCTCTTTCTTCAATCGTTTCCCTAATTCCCCCAATATCACTTCCAATCACTGGCTTACCAGCAGCCATCGCTTCAATTGCAATTCTACCAAATGGTTCAGGCCAAATAGAAGGGAAGACCACCAAATCATGATTGGCGTAAACTTCTGGAATCTTATCGTAAGAAACTGGTTGGTGAATCTCTGAATCAAGATTATTTCTTTTAATATAATTCTGTAACTCTTCTTTTAACGGACCATCTCCATACAAATTACATTTTACATCTAATCCTTTAATTGCTTTCAACAATACCTGTGGGCCTTTAAATTTGGTTAAAGATCCTAAATAAAGTACTTTTATTTTTTTACTTTTGTTTGTTTTCTTATTAATCTTAACATTAAATTTATCAATTTCTAACATATTTGGAATAACAACACTTTTCTTTTTATGTTGTAATAATATTTTTTGTACATATTCGCTAATGGCAATTAACTTACAATATTTTAATCCCTCATTTAATTTTTTGTAATAATTATATACATAGTATACAAACAATGGATTATATCTTAAGTACCAACTATTCCTAGTTTTACCTATCTCTGAAGAATTAATTTGGCAAGATAAAAATTTAGAGAATGAACAAACAAATTTACACTCTTTCTTCCCATGATAAAATCTGTCTCCTTTTGGACAAAGGGCAGGATAACTTTCGATGGTTGCAAACAAAGGTACATTATCTTTTCGTAACCCTTTAATTTTCCGCAATTCTTTTGCCGCAATGATGCTTGTTCCAATGAAATGAATCAAATCAAATTTTAATTTTTTATTAAGTTTTTTAGTTTCTTTAACAATTGATTTTGGAAACAATCTGCTCCTAATCCAATTATTTTTAACCCCGCTTGGGTTGTCTGCAGTCTTCAGCTTGCGATAAATTTTGATCCCCTCAATAATCTCAACTCTTTTTAATCCCGAATGATAAGAAGTTAGTACGGAAACATCTTCTCCATTTTTAACAAGTGCTTTAGCTATCAGAAATAAATTAATTTCTCCACCACCCATAATTTTTGGCGTAAAATATTCTGAGACAAAAAGTATTTTCATAGAGAAGAAATGAGGGATTTTGCTTTATAACATTTATGATTTTGGGTTCATCTATTTTCTGGCATAAATGTTTTTAAATCAATTGAATTTTATCATAAAAATGGTTAATAATAAGAAATTAAATGACTTTTATCATGGGCAAGATACACCAACTAATATTGGGGAATTAGTTGATTTTCTTTCAGATATTGCAGATAGGCATATTCATGGTTTGAGGGATAATGATTATTGGAAAGAAGGAGAATTAGTTGAAGAAAAGAGTGGGGAGCGATTAGAAAAGATAAGGAAAGGCGCGGGAGAATTAATCACTCATTGTCGTTACATTTCTCAAACTACTCTTGCTTTACTTGAAGGTGTGGGCTTGCCGGGAAGAGTTATTGATTTTATTGCAGCTGAAAGAAAATTATCAGGATATAGGCATACTGTCTCTGAAATTTATTATGATAGGGCATGGATTCATGTTGATACAGATATGGGGCTTCTTTTTATTACCCCAGATTATTTGTCATCTTTTGACACGGCAGAGAGATTTCAGCAAGGAGAAATGAACTCAGAGAATATTCAAAGATTAGTAACAAACAAAAAAATTGATGAGAAAACTTTTCCTGACTTTAGAAAAATCATTGAAAATGATTTAAGATTAATTGAGTGGTATGAAAACCTAACAGCTGCAATGATGATTAAAATGGACTTTTATACATTTAATGAAGATATAGGGGAAAAAGTTAAATATAATTTTGTAGATTCAAAAAAGAATAAGACACAATGTTTTAAGAGGGAAGATTTTTTGCGTAATCATTACTGACTAATTTCTCATAAACTTCTAAATATTTTTCAACACTTGGTTCCCAGTTGTATTCTCTTACTTCTTCATTATTGTACTTACCTTGCGAAACAAGAATTACTTTTTTAGCCAAATCAAGAGAGTTTTTACTTTCAAACATCAAATGTTTTCCAGAAACTACTTCTGGGAGTGAGCCTGCATCACTTACGACTGCTGGAATGCCCATTGTAATCGCTTCTACAGCATTATATCCAAACCCTTCTGCAATAGAAGGGATAACTGCACAATCAAATGCTTTCAAGTAATAACGTAAATCCTGGTGCTGAACAGTATCAATTAATTTAACTTTATCTTCAATTTTCAATTCTTTAATAAGTTTCATTAGTTGGTCATATTTTTTCTGATACTTGTCAATGGAACCAAACGTTAGCACAAGGATGGCATTAGGAATTATTTTTGAGATCTCTGGTACGGCTTTAATTACATATTCAAAACCTTTCGATTCTCCTGGTCTGCCCCAAGAAAAGTATACAAAATTATTTTCTAATCCTAATTCTTTCTTAATTAATTTAACTTTGTGATTATCAATATCTTTTTCGTTCCAAAATTCATAATCTAAACCGTTATGAATAGTTACCGCTTTTTCTGGTTTTATACCTGTTTGTAATAAATCTTTTCTGGTTGCATTAGAAACACAAATATACTTATCATAATTAAATGAATAAATTGCTTTCTCAAGTAATTCATGGATTAAACATTTCCATTTTGGAAAACTGGTAACTTTATTCCATTTTCTAATCCAAATTTCATGTACAGTTATTACTACTGGTTTTTTAGTTAGTTTTGCAGCTAACCAGGCTGGAGGAGCACCATTGAAAGAAGTTGTTTGGATAACATCACTTTTTTTAGCAAACTTAATCGCTTTGAATAATGAAAGAAATGTAAACAGATAACGAGAACCGAACGAATTTACCCGATAAACTTTCACTCCATTAATTATTTCTTTTCTTTTTGTTCCTTTAAGTTTTTGCGTTAATAGGATTACTCCATGACCTAACTTTACGTAATTTTCAGCCAGATTCTTGAAAACAACTTCTGCTCCACCATAATGTGGGATATAATTTTCGCAAATAAAAAGTATTTTCATTCTTTTTTTTCTTCCTCTTTTCTGATAGCATCCTTCCGAACTAAAATTTCTACTTTTCTTTCAACTTTCTTCATCAGACTGTAATTATAAAATCCTAATCCTAAAAGAATAAAGAATCCAATTACGACAAAGAAATCTAATCGGCGATAAAAGTTAAGTGGGGCAATGATTGGATCAAGAATTGAGGGAATAATTGCAATCATAATTAATATTGACCAACATAACTGCCACATTAAAAATTCTTGTTTTCTTAATTCTTTTCTTTTATATTTTACAAAAGTAAAATAAATCATTCCTAATCCAAAAATAATTCCTAATAATTGTATCCAAAGTGTTGTATTCATCTTAATAACCTCCAAGTAAGCATTTTGAGAACAATTTTAACTCCATCAAGCACTGTTGTTCCTTTGTATTTATCTGCGTAAATAGTTTCAATAGGGATTTCTGTATATCTTAATTTGTGTTTTCCAGCATTAATAATCATCTCAGTTTCCATATAATAATCAGACGCACTCCAACGTATTTTTTTGTAAGCATCAGAAGTAAAAGCTCTATATCCACATTGATTATCTTTGATATTTACTCCAAACAGAAAACTGGAAAATTTGTTAATAAAATCATTTCCAAACTTTAATACGAAAGGCATCGCTTTACTTTTTGTTCTGTGAGAGAAAACAATTTCATTATTCTGTAATGCTTCTAAAAATTTAGGGATCTCTTTTGGGTTATGTTGTCCGTCAGCATCAATTACAACTATTTTTTCTGCTCCTTGTTTTAAAGCAAAATCACAACCTGTTTTTAATGCTGCCCCTTTTCCAAGGTTAACTTCATGCTTTAATACACTCACTCTTCTTTCTTCTCTTCCTTCTCCACCTCTCGCTTTATCATAAGTATTATCAGTAGAACCATCGTCAATTACAATAATATTATCCACATAAATTTTTACTTTATTAATTACCTCAACAACATTATTTTCTTCGTTATGTGCAGGAATTACTACAAATTCATTCATCTTTATGATTACTGCTTAAATTTGATTTATATATATTATGGAAGATAAAGAGATAATTGAACAAAAAGTAAGAAATAGACATATAAAACAAAGAAAAAAATAAAACTTAATAAATTATAATCAATTAACTTTCTACCATTCTTTTATCAATCAACATAATTAGATGGTACCCAAACTGTGTTTTTATTGGTTCAGAAATATCTCCCACATTCAAAGAATAAGCAGTTTCTTCAAATTCAGGAATCATTGCTCCTTTACCAAACCAACCTAAATTGCCACCATTTTCTTTTGAACCAGGATCATTTGAATATTCTTTAGCCAATTCCGCAAAATTATTCTTATTTACTTTTCCTTTAACTTCTTCAATAATCTTTAACGCTTCTTCTTCACTTTTATCTTGGGTTGAAATTAAGATATGGGCAGCGTTAACTTCTTCTTTTGGTTGAAAGTAGACATTATTTTCCTTTTGACAATCATAATCAACTTTCCAAGTGATAATTCTTTGGTTGTTAACTTGTTTCCGATCATCAAATTTGCTGAAACATTTTAAACCATGTCCTTCAAAGAAAAACATTTTGGTAAAGAGGCTATTTGCTTGCAACGGATCGGTTAATATGAAATTATAATTTTCTCCATTAGGTACTAAGACAAAAGAAAACCCAGTATGTTTCCCTTCTAATTCTACCTCTTGAATACCTTGTTTTGTTGCATAAACCAAAGTATTTGGTACAACTTCTTGATTACCTTCAATGGTTACATTTTTTTGATTTAAATCAACAAGGAAACCAAGATTTTGTCCTTGGATTGAACCAACACAACGTAAATTATTTTTAGACAATGTTTCACAACCACTTAATCCAGAAAGATATCCTGGCCAGGGTGCAATCCATTGATCTCCTTTTGTGTTTTGGATTTCGTAATGAATTTGGTCAGCTTGTTCTTCAGTCATCTCAAAATTTTCAATTAAATAACTAACCGCTTCAGTTCTACTCATCTTTTTTGTAGTTTGATACATAGTTGCTTTTTCAAAATTCCAACTGCCAAAATGTCCCCACACTCCAGCTTTTCCAACCATGTCTTCTGAAGTGATGTAATAATTTGGAAGCAAATCTTGACAATGCGTATGATCTAACATTGTGGTTGCTTGTTCTTCAGTTAATCCTAAGTTAAGATATTCTCGATAAGCTTCATTCTTATTTGATATTTGGAAAACATCATATAAAATCTGTACGGACTTTAAACTATCTCCAGTAAATTCATCTAACTTTATTGGGGCAGTTTCTTGAACACAATTTAACATTCTTAGAATCCCTGTCGCTTCTACTTCGTTATCTGTTAATAATGTCTTACCTACCCAATGAATTCTTTCTCCTTGGTCACCACCATCAAAAGTTACTCTTCTCTCAGATATGGCAACAAACCAATGACCAAAATCCCACCAGGAAGTTATAACTGAATCTGCAGTGTCTTCTTTTATTTTAGTTAAAGCATTGTACCAAGCATCATTCATGTTCGGAGCTTCATTCATTGCAATAGATTGAGCAGTACCAAATGGAGTAATTAAAAAGATTGCCAAAATTATGAATATTAACGTTTTACTGATTATTTTATCTAAATTAATTCCCTTGCTTAACCACCCTCCAAATTTCTCATAAGCAATTCCAAATGCTGAACCTAAAGCAATGGCAAATGGTGGTGCCATTAAAATTGCAAACCTAGTTCCTTTAGTAAAAGAATAAGCAGTTGCAGCAAACCAGATTAATAATAATGTAAAATAAACAAATTCTATTTTCTTTTCTTTATTCTTTTTTAATAAAGTTAAGATTATTCCTAATGAAGCGACAAAGAAAAGAAATTTCCCCCCCATTTGATTAATTATCTGTGTAAATGAAATGGTGTTAAATTCTGCTACAGTTGTCAAGACATTAGGCCAGATGGATTTAATTCCAACTTCTTTTAACGTAATAAATCGAATAATTCTATTAAATGCGCCAGAGAAACTGGCCCATACATTAAACAAAGTTACAAAGATTGCGGAAGTGACAACAAAAATAACTAGCTGAGTTAAATTCTCTTTTAGATTTATCTTTTTAATTAATTCAAAAGAAATTTTATTTATAGACATTTGATAAATCATTTTGATTAACAAAACTAATAAGATTGAACCTATAACAAACCAAAAAACATACGACCAACCACTCCAAGTAGCTGCGTAAAAACCTACAAATAATCCTGCTAAACCAGTTAGTAACCAAGAATATTTTTCTTTTTCACAAGTATAAGCTTCTAGAAATAACCATAAAATTATCACGGGGAATAAAATACTATAGGCATCAGTATCAGCAAACCCTGCTGGCGTTCTTCCAAGTAATGGTCCATTAATGGCTAAAAAGATTGCGGCGAAAAATCCTCCTACATTTCCGGCAATTTTTCTGCCGATAAAAAATGTAGGGATTAAAGCTAAACCAATTAGAATTGCTGGCAATAAAAATAATGCTCGCATTAAAGTCATATTTCTGTTAAAGAAATGTAAAAATTTGTATGTGTAAGCTGCAATATAAGGATGTAATTGTACACTTGATTTTTTGTCTAATCTTCCATCTCTTAATGAAAAGTATTGTTCTCCATCTATTAATTTATCTCCGAGATGGCCATGATTAATAACGTTCCTTGCTTGGCTATACCACAAATAGGGATCAATAGCAAGAAGATAAGTTTCTCCATTTTCATCTTGGAAATTAGCTTTGTATTGTTGCGAAATTTGAGTTATATCTCGTTTGATTTGTTCCTTATTCTCTTTAAGCGCATTCTGAAATTCTTTATTAACTAACGCTGCTTTATTTTGTTCTGGTAAATTGGGATATTGTTGATTAATTTGATCTTTAATTTGGTTTTGGTAAAAATTATTAACCGTATTCTCTGCCCATCCTTCTGTGATTGGTAAATCAGAGGGCATCATCCGGAAATAACTTGAAACAAAGATGGCAATAAAAATTAGCATTAATGGGATTAACCAACGGGAATTTTTTTTAGTAAAAGAAGTTACTTTTTTGAAATCAAAAGAGATTTCATCTTCTTTGTTTCTTTTACTTTCTTCTTGTTCATCTTCTTTAAATGATTTAATTTCTTTTTTAGCTTTTTTCTTGAATCCTTTGAATAAATTTTTAGCTTTATTTTTAATTTCAGAAAAGTCAATGGCAATTTCATCTTCTTCTTGTTCTTTGATTACTTCTGTACTTTTCTCAATAAATTCTACTTGTTCTTTTTGCTCTTCTAATTCTTTAACTTCTTTACTTAATTCTTCTTCTTCCTTTTCTTCTACTTTAATTTCTTTTTCTAATTCTTTCATTTCTTCTTTTTTCTTTTGTAGACTTTCTTCTATATCTTTTTTAATTTCCTGGGCTCTTTCTTCAGTATTTTCTTTAAATTGATCAGTTTCTCTTTCAATTTCAGTAGAATTCTTTATTTCGATATTTTCGTCATTATGATTGGACGAATGACTATGATTTTCTGGATTATTCTCTTTTTTATTTTCTTCTTCCAAGTTAAAGCACCCCGATTAGGGTTTATAATCGTAGTCTGTTTATAAAATTTATTGTGCTATATAATCTTAATAGCCGTTAGCTTTTAATATAAGTTAATTAATCCTTATTAAAAATGGCTCTTTGTGAAATGTGTGGGAAAGAATCCCAATTAGTTTTAGCAGAAGTAGAAGGTGGAGAGTTAAATGTCTGTCCTGGTTGTCTTAAATATGGTACTAGGAAGAAAAATGTTAACTCTGGTATGAATAAATCTATCCCGGGAAAAAAGTTTGCAAAAATAGAAAGAACAGAATTTAAAGTTGTAAACAATTATTCTAGTTTAATTCGTTCTGCTCGTGAATCTAAAGATATGAAACAGGAAGATTTCGCTAAATTATTGAATGAGAAAGAAAGTATTCTTACTAAATGGGAATCTGGCAGTCTTAAACCGAGATTAGATGTAGCTCGACGTTTGGAAAGAGTTTTAGGAATAAGATTGGTTGAGAGAGATGTTGTTGGTAAAGTGGAAAAACAAGAAAAGCAAAAAGCTGCTGCTGAGTTCACATTAGGTGACTTCATAAAGACTAGAAAAAGAAAATAAACTTTATCCTCACTCATTACAGTTAATTTTATATACCTTCTTACATTAATATCATCTATAACAATGGTTTCCGCAAGAATTTGGTCTGTAATTAATATCTCTTTAGTATTGGTTGCTTTCGTTTTATTCCTAAACCTTTTAGAAACAGATGTTCCTACTATCGGAGCTGCTTTATTTCAACTAGATGATAATGATGCTGTTTGTATTTCAACTTATGGAGATCAAGAATCATTACTTAATATTGACTTTTGTTGTCCGGAATTACAGCAACAGCTTGTTAAAGGAGAAAAAGTGAATACTAACTTTTTATTAGACGGCGAACAATTTGCTGTTCAAAAAAGATATTATACTGGTGAAAATACAATTGATTATTTTATTAATATGAAAGGTTATCGTTATTGTAAGAATAATGGTTTTTTAGTTTAACTAACAAAAATTAACGAATAAAAAATGAAAAAAAGAGGAAAAAAAAGTAAATTTACTAGTAAGAGTAAGAAAGCACTATCTAAACTTAAGAAAAAATCAAAAGGTAAAGTAGGATTATACTTATTTGTGTTCTTATTAACAATTAATGTTGTTCTTGCTGGATTAACAGTTGCCAAATCTCGTGGTTTATTAATTCCGGGACAACCAGATCCTGTAGTAGTTAATAATGTGGTTGACTTAGATGATTTAACTTTAGAGCAAAAGATTGCCCAGATGGTCGTTGTTTTAGGGGTTGAATATTATTCTACACCTTTAAGAAAAATGCAACTTGGTGGAATCCATTTACATGCTATGAAAGGAATAGAACAATTTCATAAAGTTGTAGGAAAATTTCAAGAAGGAATGGAAATCCCTTTCTTTGTTACTGTTGATTTAGAAGGTTGTGTTAATCCTTTTTCAAGTTTTATGGAATTTCAGTTAGCAAGTGAAGTTGAATCTATTGGTGATTCATTTCAAAAAGGCAAATCTGAAGGAAAATTCTTATCTGAGTTGGGAGCAACAATAAATTTTGCTCCGGTAGTTGATTTAGATGATCAAATTTGGAACTGTCGAAGCTTTAAGGGTGATAAAGAGAAAGTTTCAGAATTAGCTAATGCTTACGTTTTAGGATTACAAGATGAAGGGATTATTGCTACTGCTAAACATTATCCTGGAAAAACTTTAGTTATTAAAGACCCACACAAATTCCTTGCTGCTGCCGAGATTACTGAAGATGATTTATATCCTTATGATTTTTTAATTGAAAAAGATTCTATTAAAGCGATTATGATTAGTCATTTGATAACTTATGGTAAGGTTAATTCTGAAGGTAAACCTTCTGACGCTTCGCAAAGAATTACTGATGAACTAATAGCAAAATATGATGGCTTGATTGTCACTGATGAAATCAACATGTTAGGGATGAGAAACTTTTACGGTAGTTTAGATGAGATGTATTTAGAAGTGTTTAAAGCAGGCCCAGACATCGTTTTGAACTTTAATAGCGATCCTAACGAAATTTATCGGATGATCCTCTTGATTAAAGAAGCAGTTAAAGATGGAGATATTTCTGAGAAAAGGATTGACGCTTCGGTAAAGAAAATTTTAGAAGCTAAAGGCTTTATTGTTAAAGATTAATTTTCTCTTATAAAATCACTTATAATTTTTAAAAAGAGTTTGACACTTTTTAGGCATTTCTCCTTTTATACCATTAATCTCATTACAGATTGTTTTCATTAAAACTTCAACGGATGTATGTCCTTGAAATACTTGATCATCTACCACCACTGCTGGAAATTTTTCAATCTTGTAAGAAGTTAATAAAACGTTTATCATTGGTTCTTGATTAAATCCAGAATTGAACGAAAACACTAAGACTTCACTACCAAAAACTTTTTTCAGATAATCTAAAATTTGGCCTTGTGTGTCAGCAGCACTTTCATCATAAAAATAGATTACTTTAATACTATCTTTTGCACAAGTTTTATCAATTTCTTGTGATGTTAATAAGAATTGAATTTCTGTTAAAAAATAATCTCTTAACTGTAAGTTAAATTCATCTTCGTTAAAGAAGGATTGCTTTTCATAATCAATTACAATCCCCATCTTTTTTGTTAGTTCATCAATGTTTGTTTCTAAGATTTTGTTAAGGGTTTTACAATCAGCCAATCCTGATTCCATATAACTCTGTTGTAATTGTAAACTTTGCAGGTTAACTTTTTCATTTAAAGTTATTTGTTTAGCATCTTTTAGTTGTGCATTCTCTAATAAAGAACCAACTAATATTCCACCACAAAAAATGATTATTGTTAAAACAAAAGCAATTAAATATTTCTTAGTGCTAAGTTTTCTTTCTACCATAAGAATTTCTCAGGATTTTGCTTATATTTAAAGATTGTTATTACCAAGACATATTTAGTTATGTGGGTGAGCAGCGCCAATTGAGGCGCATTTTTTCTGAAAGAAAAAATCTAAGGCGCCGTGCCCTGCTCACCATAGTAAACTAAATATGGTCACCAAGTATTCTTCTTCTTAGTAACAATGATAAAAGCAATATAAACCCAAACAAAAGTCATAAAGATTCCATACATGAACAAATAAGTAACCAGTCCAGTTAAAGTCCTTCCATGATTATTAATCTTTTCTTGAACAATTTTGTAAGAGTAAATCATCACAAATAAACTTATACTTAAAAGAGTAGCCGCAATAAACAACTTTGCAAAAGGTAAACTTAAATAATTAAATTCAAAAGAATAGTTTTTAATTAATGTCCAAATGTCAAAATTTACTGCTGCTAAAGAAGCAACCCACTGAATAATTTTAGTTACTAAATCTTGAAACAAAGTAGCAAATAATATTACCGCAATAATCCCAGAAAGAATTACTGTTGGCATTCTTAAATAGCCATAATCTCCGTACTCTTTCTTAAACATAATTTTACGATAATTAATTGTATTGTCTACTGAACCTTTATACCATCTAATTCTTTGTAAGAATAGCGCTTTCCAGGTCTGTGGTGTTACAGTATTAACAATCACATCAAAAGTTTGCATGATCTTATAATGGTGTTTTTGTAATCGCATCGCAATCTCAAGATCTTCAGTAATAGTATGTTCATCGAACCCACCCAAATCTTTGATTACTTTTGTCCGATAGACACTAAAAGGTCCAGGAGTAACATGAATACAATCAACCTTGGAATTAAGAAACTTGTAAAACATGTTGATAATATACTCAAACCATTGTACTTTCTGTAAAATGTTACTTGGTTTTTTAACTTTTAATGTTGGACAAACTGCTGCTACATTTTGGTCCGCTTCAAAGTAAGGTAACATTTCTTTAATTGCATTCTGAGAAACGAAAGAGTCTGCATCTAAACAAGCAAAGAATTCTCCTTTTGCTACTTCTAAAGCGACGTTCATTGCTCGACCTTTTCCATGATTGGTTTGATTAATTAAAGTTATTTCTCGGTCTGGATTATTGGTAATGAACTCTTCAACCAGCGTTTTAGTATTATCAGTAGAACCATCGTTAACAACAATAATCTCCATTTTTTCTTTGAAATAATCCAAATTGATTAACGAAGTTAAGGTTTCAACGATAGATTTCTCTTCATTATATGCTGGGACAATGGTTGTAAAGAATGGTTTCCTGGTAAGTGTTTTTTTTTCTTTTTCCCCTTCAGAAAAAAAGAGTACTAATAACCAGAAGATAGAAAAGAATAGTAAAATAAAATATGTACAAAATAAAACTATATCTAAAGGTTTAACTATCATTCTTTTTTTAAGTTTAATCTAATAAATTTTAAATTCCCACACCTCATTACCTTCATAGGAGTGGATAATTTTAAATCTTTCGTTTTTTAGTAGAAATAATAACCCTTGTTCTTTAGATAGTTTTGAATTCATCTTTTCCGAAATATATATTGTTGTAATCTCATTTTGTTCCAATAAAGGAAACAATTCATCAATATATAAAGCAGCAAGAATCCCTTGAGTTTGTTCTTTTTTGAAAAATCTTTTTTCATTTAATTGATAATATGGCCTTTGTTCAGTAAAGTAATCAATAAAATAACTATTTTCTGGATCTGAAAAGACTACTCTTTCACTGAGAAAATTGTTGTCCATCCAAGTTAAAACTTCAATTTCACTATTTGTCGGGCTGTTCTCTGGAACCCTCTCTAAGTAAGTGATTGTTGAAAATAATAACCCTAAGACTAGAATGAAAAAAGTAAACCTTTTCAAAGCGACAAGATTCCAATTACGTTCAAAGAGCTTTGTCATCCCAACTGTGGCGAAGAAGGTGAGTATCATTGTTAAATAGATTATTGTTTGGGTGTTAAAGATATAGGCAATAATTGTAAATGGTAAAATCATGTATGCAAAAGAGAACCCTTTCTTTTTCCAGGTAATACTTAATCCGATTAGAGATAAGATTAATGTAAAGAAATTCATCCCCGATAAACCCCCTAAGTCTGATAATAAGTCTGGAATTAATTGTTGATTATGAAATGGCCCCATCATCAATGGCAAATTTAAGAATACTATATTGACCATTGTTAAAATTATTATTGTAATCGAGAGAATCTTAATTCTCTTTATTTTTTCTTCTTTCTTTTCAAAGTAAAGATATATCCCTAAAAGTAACAGCAGTAAGAAAGTACTATAAATATCTATAACTATTACAGCTAAAAAAGGAATCAATGATAAGAATTGCCAGCCAGATCTTTTCTGTGATAATAATAAGAACCCTAACAAAATCGAGAAAATAGCTAGTGAATAAGCAGAAATGGTAATGAACGTGAAAATAAATGCCGGTGAGATGATTAGAAGAGTAAGAAAGAAGAAAGTTGAACGCATCGTGAAATTAGTTTTTTTCATTACTTCTATGAACATTAAGATAGAACAGACGGCAAAAAGTAAAGGGATTAAAATTAATAACTGATTTGGTAAAAAAGATTCTATCATTTTTAGTGGCCAATAATAGAATGTATAATTTGAAATTACTTTTGTTTGAGAAAGATGAAAATAACTTTCTCCACCCATAATTAGCGGATCATTTTGTAAATAATTAGAGAATAATGGTATCCCCAAAACAATTAAAAGAAGTAAAATTAAATATTTTCTTTGATGCTTTACTAAGTGATTTAGATAAACATTCTTGGTACTGATTACTTCTTGAACAGAAATATGTTTTTTAATGTCAAATTTCATTAGATCTCACCCAAAACACATTCAACTAAATATATTCTTGTTTCTTGATCGTATATCTTATCAAAACACTTTCCTGAATAATAACCCAATTTTTTAATATCATATTTTGCTTTTGCTTTTGGTGTAAGAATAATATATTTAATATTATATTCTTCTAAAATGCCTAACGCTTGAGTTTCAAATTTTGTTACAAAGAGAGAATTAAGATTTTGGAATCTCTTTTCAGTATTTTTTATTAAATTAAATTGGTCATCCATTAAGTTTTTTCTTTTTCCGTAATAAGTTATCAGATGTCCTTCTTCTAAAAGGGCAACCACTCCATATTTCTCTATTGTGTTTTCTTCAAGCCATTGAAATGCTGTTATCTGTTCATCAGTAGGAGTGTTTTGTTTTAAAGAAGTACTTATTGCTGGAAAAATCATTGTTAATAACAGTAAGATAATTATTATTGGTAAAACATGTTTCTTTATTTTGGTTGCTTTTATTTTTTGTAGATATGTTAAAAGGTCTTTATAGAATGAAGCAAAAAGTATTGCCAGAATTAATCCGAAAAAAGCTAGTGACAATCTAAACTGAATTAATCTGAACCAAGTAAGTAAAGTAGTAGAGATTGCAAAACTGATCAGAAGAAAAGCTTTTTGTCCTTTTAATTCAAATAGTGATTGGTAAACAACATAAATCCCTGCCAAGAAAGGAATAACACTCACTAAAACAATCGCTTGTAAAACTGGTAAAGTTGGAAAATATAATTGAATTATTTGTTTAGGCACATTCTGCCAGATGAAAGATACACCTTCGGTTAGAAAAGTATTTTTGTAAAACAGAAATTGAATCCAGACAAAGAAGAACACAGAAAAAATAATCAATTCGCCTTCTGATTTAGAAGTTTTTTTCCCTTCTAACAAAGATAATAAAAGATAAATTCCAAAACCAATTAATAACAGGACCGTTGCCGAACTGATTAATGACAATGCTAGAAAACTGAAGATATAAATAGTGAGATATTTCTTTTCTTTTATATTCATAAATGCATAGATAGTGAGAAATACTAATGGTAAGAATAATGATTCTGGGGTGAAAGAATTTGTGTGGTACAAGATTGGTAAAAATCCGGTAATGGACGCTGAAAGTAATGCTGCGGTATCATTATTAGTGATTTTTTTACTGATGAGGAAAATAATAATTACTAGTAAAGATAATAAGATGTTGGGAATTATTTTGGCAGCTAATTCTAATGGTAAGAATAAATCGAATAATGCTGTGAAGTAATGAAATCCAGGTAAGAAAATCAACTCTCTGCCGCTGTAAGATAACGAATCTTCATAAAGCGGTAATCCTGTTGTAGTTATTTGTTCTACTTGTCTTAGGTGAAAATAAGATTCGTAAGTAAAGTTTGGAGTAGTAAATGCTAGAATCAATCTGGTAGCTAAAGTAATGAAGAGGATAGCTATTAACCAATACTTTACTTTTCTTTGCATTATGTAGGAGAAAGTGGTTTTATTTTATAAATCTGTATGGTTTATTCATTAAGTCAAGACTAGAAATCTTTATATCTAATGTTAAGAATCAGCTTTTATGGCTAAAATTTCTACGGGAATAAAGTTTCTGGACTTATTACTTAATGGCGGTTATGATCATGATATCATTACGACTATTTATGGTCCTTCTGGTTGTGGAAAAACAAATTTATGTTTAATCGCAGCTGTAAAAGTTGTTGAATCCGGTAAAAAAGCAATCTTTATTGATACGGAAGGAGGAATTTGTGTTGAACGAATTAAACAATTAACTAAAGATTATGAACCTGTTTTGAAAAACATTGTTTTCTTTAATCCTGTTAACTTTATTGAACAGAGTGAAATCTTTGAAACTTTACGAGGGATGGTTAATGATTCCATTGGAATGATTGTTGTTGATTCCATTTCGATGTTGTATCGTTTGGAGTTAGGTCGGTCGACTGAAGTTTATGATGTCAATGCTTCTTTGGGCAGACAAATCGCTTATTTAGTAGAAATTGCTCGTCGTAAAAAAATTCCTGTTTTGATTACTAATCAAGTTTATTCTGACTTTGATAATCGCGACCAAGTGAAGATGGTCGGTGGAGATTTGTTGAAGTACGGTTCGAAGTGTTTAATTGAACTGAGGGCCTTTGCTAACTGTCGTGGCTTGATTCTTAGAAAACATCGCTCTCTTCCGGAAGGATTAGAGTGTAAGTTCAAGATCATCGGAGAAGGCATTGAAGAATTTAAGTAATCATAACAAAATTTATATATTCTAGAATTCTAGTTATCTTGATAGATGATTGCAAAAACAAAGTTTTCAAAAGAGGAATTGAATAAAATTATTTCAGGATATAATCTTGGCCAATTAAAAAGTTTTAGACCATTTGAAACGGGTGCAGTTCAAACAAACATTCTTCTTAAAACATCTAAAGGTAAGTTTGTTTTAAGATATTATGGGCAAAGAACAAAAAAATATGTTCTTTTTGAAGTTAATATCCTTCATTATTTTCGTGATCATAAATATCCTTGTGCAACACCTATAAGAAACATCCACGGTGATTTTATTGGGAAATATAACGGAAAATATTTTGCTATCTTTAATTATCTTGAAGGAAAACACATTAAGAAACCAAATAATATTCAATATCACCAGTTAGGAAAATATCTTGCTAAACTTCATAATCTCTCTCAAGGTTACAAACCTGATCATTGGGAAGTCAGGGAAAACAAAGATAAAAAATTCTGTTTAGATACTGCCAAAGTTGAATCAAAAAAATTTAAATCAAAAACTGAAGCTAAAGAAAAGTTAAAATTTTTAAAAAGAGAAATAAGTAAAGTTAAGTTGCCTGGTTCCCTTCCAAAAGGAGTTTGTCATGGTGATTGGGATATTACTAATTTAAAATTTGAAGGAAATAAACTAACTGGGGTTTTAGACTTTGATGATTCTTGTTATACTCATTTAATATTTGATGTTGCTAACTTTATTTATTATTGGGCTTGGATGAGAGAAAAAGAATTTAATTTTAGTAAAGCTAGATCTTTATTAAGAGATTATTTTAAATATAGAAAACTCTCTGAAGTTGAGAAAAAATATTTATTTGATGGCATTAAAATGGTTATCTTTACTTATATGGGTTGGTTTTTTTATGAGAAATGGAAAACTGAAGATGTTTTTGATAACTGTAAGAAAAGACTTGAGTTTTTAGATAGTATTGGCCGAGACGAGTTTTATAATAGGTTATTTAAGTAATCAATCTTCCACATTCTTCTTTACTCAACTTCTTATATTTCCCAGACAACACAATCTCTCTTTCTACCAATTCAAATAAACTTAATCCTGAAGAGATTTCTGAATGATAAGAATCCGCTATTGTTTGAAAAGGCACTTCCGGATAATATTTCCGTAAATTACTAAATTTAGAAGTCAAATCATCAAATTTTTGATCAGGGTATGTTTCTGTAAATGCTTGATTAGCACAAACCATCCCATAAATGATGTCTACGATTGCGTGTTGTTTGGTATAAAGAACAGAAGAAAACATTGCTCCAATACTTTCTTCATAATCATGAAATTCGTTTGGTGTTAAAATTGTTTTTCCAATATTGTAAGCGAGAACAGAATAAGTTATGTGTAAACTCGGACAACAGTTAACCGGATCATCATAATATTGCACAAACTTCAATGCTTTATCATCATGTTTTGTTGGTCGAGGCATGAATGTCGGAATTTCTTTGAAAACTTCTGCAGCTAATTTATTAGAATATTTGAAACAAGCAGTTATCTCTTGCACTTCTTGTTCATCACAAGCAACACTAAAATGTTTAGCTAAAGCAAAGAATTGTGGAACAATTAACGAATAAGCTTCTGCATCTTTTGGTTTGAACGGAATTTGTTGATCTCTTTCTGTTTCCACACAATATTTATCTGCCTCTTTGATTATATTTTGGGTTTGATGATATTGTTCTTTCCAATCCCAAGCAATGTTAGTAAGAATTCTTCCTTTCTTTGTACTTTGTAACTGTAAGAAATCTTTAACTACTGATAATGCTAAGTTCAACGGTGGGATTGGTGGTAAAGACATATCTTCTGTTGATAATATTTAGTATAAATTTATTTCTGTTTTGGAAGAGATATTTGTAAATTATTATTGTTCTTTTTTTCTCCAATGTGTTAATGTTATGAATTTGTATCTGTCTCTTTCTTTTTTCATGTTTTTTAATTCTTTACCTTTAACCAATAGACTTAATCTTTGACTTGCATAATGGAGGGAAAAAAAACTAGCTACTGCTGCTATTGCAGGTCCACCTAATGAAGCAACAGTCTCAGCAATTCCTGCAATTGGAGCTAATAAGTAAGAAGTATCATTAATTTTATTACCTATATCTGTAGCAACTTTTGCTATTGGGCTATAAGTAGCTACTACTGCAGTAAGCCCTCCCAAAGCTCCTGCTGTTAAACTTATATTAGTTAACTTTTCAATTTTTTGATCAAATTTACTACCTGCGTCAAAATAAAGATTTCTAGCAACATCGATAAATGCATTGAAATAAGGTTTATCTACTTTGACTGTAATTGAATGTCCATGATCTGTCACTTTTCCTGCTACATCAGAACTAATCTCTTGAATAATTCCTGTAAAATATTCTTTTGATTCTTTTGGATCAGTAATTCTTGTTGTATCAACATCTACAATATATTCTAATTCAAAAGGATCTTCTTTATCATAATTACATGTAATTCCAGATTTATTTATTGTTTCAGCCATTCTCATAAAATGAGAAAAAAAGATATTTAAATGTTGTGGAACCGACTACTTTGAAGTAGGTTCTTTCTACTATCGTCTAAACAATAACTTTAAATAATTATTTTGTTTTGTTATAATTATGATAAAACTTAAACCATTTAAACAATCAAAAGGATATTGCGGACCCGCTTCTTTAAAGATGGTTTTGTCTGCTTATGGTATTACTAAATCTGAAAAATATTTAGCTAAAGCTACAAAGAGTAGTAGAACTGAGGGCTGTTGGGAAAAGGATATGATCAAAGCATCAGAAGAATTTGGTCTCAAAGGGTATGTAAAACAAAAATCAACGATTACTGAATTAAAAAGATTAGTTAAAAAGAATATTCCCGTAATTGTAGATTGGTTTTCACCAGAAGAAGCAGGTCATTACTCTGTGGTTGTTGGATTTAAGAATGATGAAATTTTATTGGCTGATCCTCATTTTGGAAAAATTAGAAAACATAAACTTGAATGGTTTAAAGAAAGATGGTTTGATATTGTAGATGACAAATTAATTATAAGAGAAATCATTGTTATACACAAATAACATTTAATATTTTAATTATTCTTTTAATATTTTTGGCATTATAAATACCCCAAATATATTTTGGATTATATGTGCAATAGTAGAAAAAATCAAACCATATTTAATTGCAATAATTCCCCAAAAGAATCCCATTACTAAAGTTGCATTTATTTTAACCGGTCCTCCCCATCTATCCCCAGATTTATTTGGAAGGTGAATTAATGAGAAAGCAATTGTAGATAATATCAAAGAAATTTCAATAGACTTTGTTATTAAGAAAATTGTATTGATCGCTAATAAACGAAATGCTAATTCTTCAAATATTGGGACTGGGACACTACCAATAATTTTGTCTGCATTTTCTTCTTTAATGAATAACTTCATAATTAATCTGAATCCCACAACGGGCCAAAATAGAACAAATACCCACCAATACTTAATTGCAGTATTAATTAGTAAATTAAAGTCTATTGAAGAAAAACCGAAAATGTATCCGAAATTTGATAAAAGCCAAGTAAAAGCTACTATTAATATTGGATAGAGGATTAGCCCGATAACAATATGAAATTTTGATTTGTGTAATACTTGATCAATTACAAAAGCAAGTACAAAAGGAATAATAAATAGAATTAAAATCATTATTGTTGACCATTCTTGAAAGATTGGAACAACGCTCTCTGTTTGAAAGAACCAAAAATTACTGATTATATCATTGATAAATGTAAAGGTCATTATGTGAAGAAGAAAGTCTTATTATTTTTAAATTATCCCAAAACTAAGCAAAAATCATAAGATCTTTTTGGTTTTAGAAATTACCAAACAATTCCCAAAACCTTTATAAATAACTCTCACTCTGAACATAAACATAGCCGACGCTTACCTGATGTAGGGTAATGCATAGCTGCGTGAGGCAAAAAATATACGCAGACAAGAATCACTTATTCTTGTTTGTTTAATGGAGAAAATATAAAATGGCAGATGAAAATGAATCATTACTAATTGATTCCAAGGAATACCTTAAATCAGGAATTCATATTGGAACTAAATTTAAGACTAAGTATATGGCCAAGTTTATTTACAAAACTAGACCAGACGGACTAAGTGTATTGAATTTGCAACAAATTGATGAACGGGTAGCTCTTGCTGCTAACTTTTTAGCACAATACGAACCTGATGAAATCTTAATCACTTGTCGAAGAGAAAATGGTTGGAAAGCTTTGAAGAAATTAGGAGAACTTACTGGGATTAAAGTTCTTCCAGGAAGATATCCTCCAGGAATTTTAACCAATTCTAATTTGGACACTTTTACTGAACCAAAAGTAATGATGGTTTGTGATCCGTGGCCGGACAAAAACGCTGTAGAAGACGCTTTCAAAATTGGTGTTCCGATAATCGCTTTGTGTGATACTAATAACCAATCAAATAAGCTTGATTTAGTTGTTCCTTGTAACAATAAAGGAAAGAAATCAGTGGGTTTAATCTTTTACTTGATTGCTCGGGAATACATGCAGAAACGTGGTTTATTAAAAGGCGACGAAGAATTACCTGCTAAGATCGAAGACTTCACTGACGAATAAATTTTTATTTTTTTAATATTTTTTATTTTTTGATTTTCTATTTAATCTCGCTTTTCCATAATCTTTAAATACAATCTTCAACTAAATTCTTCCATGAAAAAGGTAGTGACGTTAGGTGGCGGTACTGGTAACTTTACTGTTCTCAGAGGTTTGAAGAAATACAATCTGGATTTAACCGCAATTGTTTCTATGGCTGATGATGGTGGCAGTACAGGAGTATTGAGAGACGAACTGGGTGTTCTTCCTCCAGGAGATGTCCGACAATGTTTAGTGGCTTTATCTGATTCTAGTAAATTAATGCGAAACTTAATGAACTATCGTTTTGAAAACGGTTCTCTTGGCGGACACAATTTCGGAAATCTTTTGTTATCGGCATTAGAGAAAGTTACCGGAAGTTTTGAACATTCTATTGAAGAAGTTAGTAAGATTCTTTCTATTAAAGGTAAAGTTCTTCCAATTACAACCAACCAAGTTCGTTTAAAGATGATTTTAGATAATAATAAAATTCTTCATGGCGAAAAAGAAATTTATTCTTCTACAGAAATTGATAATGGTTTCCGAAGTCTCTTCTTGGAACCAATTCCTAAAGTTAATCCGCGGGCAATTGATGAAATAATGAACGCTGATTTGGTTGTTATTGGTCCAGGCGGTTTGCATAGCAGTATTATTCCTGTTTTATTAGTTGAAGGGGTCAGTAAAGCTCTTAGAGAAACAAAAGCGGAAAAAGTTTTCGTCACTAATTTGATGAATAGAAAAGGTCAAACCACTCATTTTAAAGCTAGTGACCATCTTAAAGAAATCAGAAAGTTTATTGGTAAAGATGTCTTTAATTCTATTGTCATTAATAATGGTCCGCCCCCAGAAGATCTAGTTGAAGCTTATGCACAAGAAGGAAATTTAGTGGTTAACGATTTTGGTGAAGATGAAAGGGTTATTTGTACAGATTTACTTAGCCATAAACTTAAAGAAAGACAAGAGGGCGATTTATTAAAAAGAAACCTTATCCGTCACGATCATAAAAAGCTCTCCCAAGTTTTGATGGGGATTATCAATGAACTCTAAACTTTTGGTCTTCGATCTGGATGATACCCTTCTTTTAACTTCTGGCGTGATTAAAAAAGATTATTCTAATTTGGAACAAATCAAACTTTTTCCTGGTGTTAAAGAATTTTTAATTAACAATCATTCTCAAAAAATATTGGTTACTAAAGGAGATAAAACTATTCAGGAAAAGAAAGTAAATATTTTAGGTATTAAAAATTACTTTGAAAAAATATTCTTTCCTTTAACTGATGCACATAAAATAAATTGTTTTAAAAAAATCATCAAACAATATCCCAATAATGAATCATGGGTCATTGGTAACAAGATCACCTCAGAGATTTGTTACGGAAATCAATTGGGATTAAAAACCGTTCTATTGAGGAAAGGAAAATATAAAACTTTAAAAGCAAAAGATGATTCTGAAGTCCCAGACTATGAAATTGACAAATTTACAGAATTGTCTAATATCCTAAAATGCAAGCAGTAATATTAGCAGCGGGGAAAGGAACAAGAATGTATCCGATGGCTTTAGATAAACCTAAACCGTTAATTGAAGTAGCGAACAAACCAGTTCTAGAACATAACTTGGAACAAATGTTGGGATTAGTTAGTGAAGTTGTGATTGTTGTTGGTTATAAAAAAGACATGATCATCAACAGATTTGGCGATAATTATAAAGGGATGAAAATAACTTATGTTGTTCAAGAGGAACAACTTGGTACTGGCCATGCAGTTTTAATGGCGGAAAAATTTGTTTCTGAAAAGTTCTTAGTTTTGAACGGAGATGATTTGTTTTCTCGTAAAGATATGGATGCCATTTCTAAATATAATAATTGTATTCTTGTTAAGTATAAACAGGACGCTTCTGCTTTTGGAGCAGTTGTGATCGAAGAAGGGAAAGTTAAAGATATTGTAGAGAAATCTAAAGAGTTTGTTTCTAACTTTGTTAATACTGGAATGTACTGTTTTTCTCCAGAAGTTTTTGAAATCTTAAAAACGTTAAAACCTTCTATTCGAGGTGAATATGAACTTACTGATGCGGTTAAAGTTCTCGCTCAACAAGGTAAGATGCATGCCGAAGAAGTTGTTGGTTATTGGATTCCTGTTGGTTATCCTTGGCACATTTTAGAAGCAACAGAAAAATTATTGGGCGAGAATGAAGAAGTTTCTATTAAAGGTAAGTTAGGAAAGAATGTTGTTATTGAAGGTACAATAGATATTGGTGAGGGAACTATTGTTGAAGATGGTTGTGTTCTGAAAGGAAATATTGTTATTGGTCGAGGTTGTTTAATTGGTGAGAATTGTGTTTTAGAAGGTTTCACTGCTATTGGTGATGGTTCTCGGATTGGCGATAAAGTTAAACTAGAAAATACTATTGTTGGAGCTGGTTGTGAATTGGAAGAGGGCTGTTCTGTAAAAGATTCTGTTCTCGGCGATAAAGCTCGATTGAGTGCAGGCGTAAGTATTTCTAACGTTGGTAAAGATAAAACTGTAAAACTTAATGGTAATGGTAAAGAACACGATTCTGGAAAGAAAAACCTTGGCGCTTTTGTTAAAGACAAGTGTGAAGTTTGCAAAGGTTTACGTGCCGGCGAATGTGTAGATAAGGATTGTTAGAGGAAAAACTTATAAAACATAAAATATTAATTCTAATATCATAAAAAAGAGGTAGTTCATGAAATCTAAGATAAGTACACCTAAAAAAATTAAAGCAAAAAATCACAGTCTTAAATTCAAAGTTAAAGATATGGACATTGCTACCGGTGGTACTTTAGTCGTTATTCTTAATGCTAAAGATGCTCATTTGTTAGATTTACATTCTGGTGACCGGATTTTAGTTAAAACTAATAAAAAAGAACAAGTTTGCATTTTAGATATTTCTGAAAGTAAGAAAGCTGTTCCGGAAGGAAAGATTGGTTTATTCGAAGAAGTATTGGACAGATTAGATATAAAAAACAATCAGATAGTAAAAATAAAATTCACTGGTAAACCTGAATCTGTAAAACATATTAGAAGTAAACTTTACGGTAAAAGATTATCTTACACTGAACTCTTACATGTGATTGATGACATTACTCATGATCGCTTAACTGATATTGAAAAAACTTATTTTGTTGCTGCCGGTTTTATTGAGGGTTGGAACAATGAAGAAGTTGTTGATATGACTCGAGCAATGGTAAAAACTGGATATAAACTAAAATTTCCAGGAGTTACATTAGATAAACATTGTATTGGGGGAGTTCCCGGTAATAGAACCACAATGGTTGTTATTCCAATTATTGCTGCGGCAGGTTTTACAATTCCTAAAACCAGTTCTCGAGCAATCACTTCCCCAGCAGGTACTGCAGATACTATGGAATGTCTTGCTAGAGTAGAATTACCGGAAGGAAAGATTAAGAATATTGTTAAAAAAGCTAAAGCATGTATTGTTCATGGAGGAAGTATGAATTTAGCTCCTGCCGATGATAAGATTATTGAGGTTGAACATCCTTTATCAATTGATGCTGAAGGTCAATTATTAGCTTCTGTAATGGCTAAGAAATTTTCTGTATCTGCTAACCATGTTTTGATAGATATCCCAATGGGAAAACAAGTTAAAGTAAAGAATTGGAAACAAGCAAAACATCTCAAAAAAATGTTTAAATTAATCGGTAGAAAATTAGGGATGAATGTTAAAGTTATGATTACAGATGGAACTCAACCTATTGGTAATGGTATTGGTCCTTTTTTAGAAGCGATGGATGTAATGCAAGTTTTGAAAAACGATATTTTAGCACCACAAGATTTGAAACATAAATCACTGATGTTGGCCGCAACTTTATTAGAAATGACCGGTAAATATC
>Ga0257125_1000144_pt1 | contig 105719 bp, 98 predicted proteins | sample SI106_200metaG_FD_190183 | JGI IMG/M metagenome (GOLD analysis project Ga0257125, IMG submission 190183) | Marine microbial communities from Saanich Inlet, British Columbia, Canada - SI106_200 | ecosystem: Environmental > Aquatic > Marine > Inlet | place: Canada: British Columbia | collected... | reverse complement strand
TCAATCTTTTTACCACATCGGCTAGTGGGATTTTTTTAAAATCAAAACGTTGGCAACGAGAAATAATTGTTTCAGGTACCTTGTGAATTTCAGTAGTAGCTAAAATAAAAATTACTCGTTTCGGTGGTTCTTCCAAAGTTTTAAGCAGTGCATTAAAAGCTGATTTGGAAAGCATGTGCACTTCATCAATCACAAATATTTTGTAGCCATTTTTGTTAAACGGTGGCACTTGAGCATTAGCAATGATATTTTCTCGTACATTTTCTACTCCAGTATGAGAAGCGGCGTCAATTTCTATTACGTCCAAAGTCTGGTTATTCAAAAAATTTTGACAAGCCTGACATTTATTACATGGTTCGCTCTCGGTCTCTTTTTTATCCAAACAATTTAATGAACGTGCAAAAAGACGGGCCAAAGTAGTTTTGCCCGTTCCTCTGGGTCCGACAAACAAATAAGCGTGCGCAACTTGGCCAGAAGATATTTCACTTTGCAAAGTTACTTTAATCGGCCTTTGTCCCACAACTTCTTTAAAAAGTTTTGGTCGATATTTTCGGTAAATGACTTCAGACATGGATATTTATAAATCAATTTCTAATTCATTTTCATCTAAAACTTCATTTATTTTATTTGTATTTTTATCTTGATTTGTACTTGATTTTTGCTTAATAGCATTTTCTACGGCAGCCCATTCACTATCAGCATCTTTTGGTACTAAGATTACTATCTCGTCCCCTTCTTCTCCTTTGAAGTAAGTAATGCTAGCTAATAGCACTTTGAATACTTTGTCACCAGCCAGAACTACAAAATCTCCACTACTTTCTTCTTTGACTAAATGACCAACTAATCTTTGTCTTTCTACTGGGGCTATTTGTTTAAATACAAAGGCTCCGTTATTGCCAATATTTAACTTTAAAATATCTCCTTCAACTAATTTTGATTTTGAAGCATAATTTGCTGGCACTGAATATTGCTTACCATCTGGTCCGATCATTACCTGACCATCAAATACTCCTTCAACTACCATACCCTCTTCATCTTGAAATTCTTGGCCAATTTCTGCAGCTTTTAGACTATAATTAACAGCATCTTTAGTTTTTTTACCACCTAATTCACCTAAGATTACCTTGGTTTTTTTGAGCTCCAGTTCTAAATTGTAAACCAAAGATTCTAGTTCTTTGACCTTTTTAGCGTCTGACATTTTTATTTTTATTTTAACTTCGTTTATATTTTTATAATCTAAACATAACATAAAAACGTCCATTTTTCAATAGACGTTTTATAGTTAATTGTTGATAATTTACACGCTCATTCTCCTATCAATCTCAGCATCTATTTGCTGCTTATCTCGACCATATTTCAAGGATGAGAGCTCTTTAATTGCTGCTGCTAGCTCAAAATTACCTTTTTCAGCCATAATTGGGTTAAAGTTAAAAGCCGGTGGCGCAGCATTATCTATTAAAAGACGAATATAACAGGTGTATTTTGGCATATTGATTAAGTCATATTCAGAAACAACCGGAGCCATTTGCTTGGCAATGGTCTCAGCATCCTCTACACCTATTCTATAGGATATAATTGTACCAACATTACCAAAAATAGCATCGCGTACTCCAGTGTCGCCATTTTTTACTAACTGAGCTATAAACTGATGAGCTAAAACTAAACTTAATTTATATTTACGCGCTTCAGATAAAATTATGGAAATACTATCGGTAATAAAATTTTGAAACTCATCAATATAAAGATAAAAATCTTTACGTTGATCTTCTGGTAAATCAACTCTGCTCATAGCAGCAAATAATAATTTACCAATCACAATCATTCCTAATAAATTACTATTCATTTCACCAAGTTTACCTTTGGACAAATTGACTAAGATAATTTTGTTATTATCCATCGCCTCTCTAAAATTAAAAGCGCTCTTACTTTGAGAAATAATAGGACGAAGTAAATCATTAGATATAAATGGTGTTAATTTACTAGTAATATAAGGAACCATATTAGCTAAAGAGGCATCACCGCCAGCTTTTTGTGCTTCTTTTTCCCAAAAATCTTTAACAAATCTATTTGTACACGTAGCAAGCTTAGCTTTTCTGTACTCTTCGTCAGCCAATACTTTTGGAATCTCCAATAAAGTCGCTCCTTTTGATTTATCATCCATGATTAATAACATGGTATTACGCATGTACTGTTCAAACATCGGACCACCTGTTGCTTTTAGATCGTATAATTTATCAAAAATAGCCAACACTTCATTAATCACAAAAGTTTTTTGCTCTTCTGTATCGTATTCCAACATATTTAAACCTAAAGGTCGATCAGAATTTGTAGGGTCAAATAGAATAACATCTTCGACCCTTTCTTTTGGTACATTAGTCAAAGCAGTCTCTACTAAATCTCCATGCGGATCAATTACACAAACGCCTTTACCAGCTTTAATATCTTGAATAATTAAACTTTCTTGTAACACAGATTTACCAGTACCTGTTTGTCCAATAATATACATGTGTCGTCTTCTATCGGCATTTTTTATACGCACTAAACTTTCTTTGCCACGATAAAGATTTTTACCTAAAATCAAACCTTCGGTAGGCATATTTGCTGGTGATGGCGCTTTAACGGCTTCAAGCCAAGAAATATTTGGCGTTTCAGTAGTAGTTAATGGTAGATGAATTACACTAACCATTTCTTCTGAATTTAAAACTAAACGATATTTATCTATAAATTGCCGATAAATAAAGCTATTAATTAAATCATGATCTTTTGTTGGTATAACAGCCTTAAAACTATTACCAAATTCATAAATATTATATTGAGTGTAACTATTCAAAATATCTTGCAATACAGCTTCAGTTCTTACTTGCTCTTTAGCAGCCACAACAACACGAACATTAACATCTAAACCAGGCTTGGATGTTTTTTCTTCGATCATTTTACTAGCCTCCTGCTCCATGGCAGATGCCTGATGTCGATCTTCATTTATATTGGTATTGGTTTCTTTATTTTTACTTTGAGTAGTAACGGCATCAATTAAAAACCCAAACGTTTTACCTAAAAGATTTAAAAAGGTGAGCCCCTTAGCTTTATCTACTGCTGATTCAAATGATTCACCCTTGTTCATGTTTTTAATAATTGTTCTAGCCCGATGATGCCATTTTTTAGGAGCTGAACGAAAAACATATTGCACTACTGCTGCTTCCTCTTTGCCTAATTTACTCAAAACATTAGTAATACTTTCTAAGGGATCATTAGCAAAACTAGGATAAGTTTTAATTGGCAAGGCCACGTCATTGTTAAATTTTAAGCTACCTGCTTTAATAAAACTTTTTGATTGAAAAATATTATAATCTTCAGCATCTTCGAAATAAACATTGGGATATACCGCTTGTAGTTGTTGGATAAAAAATTCTCGATATTTTTTAGGAATAGCTACATAAAAATGTATTAATTCTTCTTTAGCTACTATCTCAAAAGAAAACAAATCTTCTCTTGCTCCATATTTTTTATCTGCTTTTAAAGCAGCTAGTGAGGTAAATAAATTTTCTACTTTACTCAATGTATTGGTGATGTAATCTTTGCTTAATTCTTCTTTTTCGCCTTTGGAGTATTTTGGAATTTTTACTAACAATAAATCTAAACTAACATTTTTGTTCACCTTTTTCTTAAACAAAAATAATAACACTATTAGCGTTATCAACACTAATAGTCCTAAAATTATCAATACAAACCAATATAGTTGAATCTCCATAAAATTATTACTTGTTATAAAGCCTCATTATTTCATCAGCTTTAATTTTAGCTTCTTGTTCCAAAAAATGTTTATTAACCTGAGGTATAATTCTTAACCAATTCATAATTAAGCTAATAACTTTTTTTATTTTAGCCTTACCACCTGCCAATAATCCCTGTATCTCTTTGGCTGTTTGCTCACCTTTTTGCTTAAAAGCTATTTGAGAACTTGCATCCATAGTCAAAAAAACACTTTCTAAGCCTTGCGATAGGATGTTTTCTACCTGTTTAAGTTGAACCTCTGCCTGGGGTATTGGAATTGGAGCAGGTGCGACTGATGGTAAAACAACATCACTAACTTGTTTTAGTGCTTGTTCTGGCGCCTTTGTTTCTGTTTGTTGCTCGGCTGCTTGTTCTGGCGCTTGATTTACTTGTTCAGGAACTTTAGTTGCCTCTGGCGCCACTGTTGGTTGCTCAAAATTTGGTGCTACTTGATTGTCTGGCATAGTTCTAATAAAATAATTAGATAATTATAAATATATTATACCAAATTTTGCTTTAATTAACAAAATCTTGTCTAGTTTTTATTAATTTTTTATAAATCAAATCTCTATTTTGAATATTAGTTAAGATAAAATTTCTTTTTTTAGTTTGCAAACAAATGTCATGTAAGCCTTTTTTCTTTATTTTCCTAATTTTAGCTAAAGAAATTACTCCTTTCTTTTGATAATCTGTTTTGTTTTTTAATGTTAAATGCAGTAAACGACGAGTAGTCAATAAATAACAATCCATTTGTTTAAATAAAATTCTATAGATTATTATAAGTAAAATAAAAATAAGGCTTAGCCATAAAGCAAAACCTTGTCTACCACGAATACTCATTGGATAAAGCATGAAAAACACAGCCGGAAATCCAATAAACACTATAATATAAAAAAATAAATTTTTACTACGTAATTTGATAATTAAACGTAGCTCTTCATTAAAGTCTAAAAATTTGTTAAAATGACTCATATAAATAAATTTAACAATATATTATCAATATGAAGAAAAAAACAGTAAAAAGAGTTTGGCTTGTCTTGTCAATTTTTATCATTCTATCTATGATATTAATGACCTTTGGTAGCGCTATTATTTAATTTTTCTTTAAAATAGCCAAATAAGCCTCTTGAGGAATGACCACTTTGCCACCTTTGGCCATTCTTTTTTTACCTTTTTTCTGTTTTTCTAATAGTTTTCGTTTACGAGTCACATCACCTCCATAGAGTTTTGCTGTCACGTCTTTTCTTAAAGCAGAGAGTTTATCGCCGGCTACAATCTTACCGCCAACTGCTGCTTGTAATTTTATAACAAATTGAGCGCGTGGTAAAACATCTTTTAATTTATTTATAATTCTTTTACCGATTTGATGAGCTTGATCTTTATAAACCAAAATAGTTAAAGCCTCAGCTATTTGTTCGGCTACTAAGATATCTAATTTTACTAACTCACATTTTTCATAACCAGCTAAATCATAATTTAAAGAAGCATAGCCAGAAGAAATGCTTTTTATATTATCATAAAAATCTACTAAAATACGACTAAGAGGAATATGATATTTTAAAATTACTAAATTTTCATCAAGATATTCTGTATTTTTAGCAATTCCTCTTTGCTCAATAATATAAGACATTAAATCACCAATATACTCTTTTGGTGACAAAACCTCTATATCAACATAAGGTTCTTCGGTATGTTCAATCTGACTTGGATCTGGCATGTCCGAAGGAGTGGTTAAAATAATTTCATCACCACTGGACATATAAATTTTGTAAGCTACGGTTGGAGTGGTTACTATTAATTCAAGATTGTATTCTCTCTTTAATCTTTCTTGAAAAATTTCTAAATGAAGTAAGCCTAAAAATCCACAACGGAAACCGAATCCCAAAGCTTGAGAACTCGCTGGTTCATACTCTAAGCTAGCATCGCTTAATTTTAATTTCATGATAGCATCGCGTAGTTTTTGGTAATCATTCCCCTCTTGAGGAAAAATACCGGCATAGACCATTGGTTTAATAGCTTCGTAACCAATTAAGGCTGGAGTATCAGAATCTTGCTTAATAATAGTATCACCTACTTTGGCTTGTTTTAAATCTTTAACACCAGTTACCAAATAACCAATCTCACCATTATTAAGTCGATCAATACTAACCCAGTCTGGCTTAAAAAATCCTACATCCAAAACCTCAGTTGGTTCATTAGTTGCTGCAAATCTTATCTTGTCACCTTTTTTTAGATCACCGCCAAATAAACGCACATAAATAACCACACCACGATATTCATCATAAGTAGAATCAAATACTAATGCTTGTAATTCATCTTTTTTTTTATCAGGTGCTGGCACTCTATCCATTATCGCTTGTAAAACATCAGTTACACCTTGTCCAGTTTTTGCTGACACTAAAAGAATATCTTTTTTTTCACAACCTAAGATACTAATTATTTCTTTACTTACTTTTTCTATATTAGCCGCTGGTAAATCAATTTTATTAATGACTGGTATAATAGTTAAATCTTGCTCAACTGCTAAATATAAGTTTGCCAATGTTTGAGCCTCTACACCTTGAGCCGCATCCACTAATAATACAGCGCCTTCAACAGCAACTAATGAACGAGATACCTCGTAACTAAAATCAACATGACCTGGGGTATCAATAAGATTTAACATAAAACCATTCCAATTCATACGAGCTGGTTGTAATTTTATGGTAATTCCACGTTCTCTCTCTAATTCCATCTGATCGAGTAATTGAGCCTTCATTTTTCGCTCGTCAACCGTATTTGTTACTTCTAACATCCGATCAGCTAAAGTAGATTTACCGTGATCTATATGTGCAATAATACAAAAATTTCTGATTTTATTTAGTTCCATTTTTAAATAATGCTAATGTTTTGCTTAAGATTTTTTTAATTAAATCTACTTCTTCTAGTTTTAGTATTATTCCTAAGACAAAGTAACAAATTCCGCCCAAAATAGCAGCGCCGACACCTTGAATAAAAATACCTAAGAAGGTCTGCATATTAACCCAATTATTTAAAATTTGCAAACTCAAATACACTATTGTGCCAGATAATACTGCATTAAACGTAATTTTAATAATGGAAATAAATATTCTATGATCATCCAAATTCGATACTTTTTTATGAAGAAAAATATAAAGTAAAAACATATTTATAATACTAGAGATAGAAAACGCCAAAGCTAATCCCATTACTCCTAAGCCTTTAGCTAACCACAAAGATAAGACTATGTTTAAAGCTATGCTAAATAAACTAATGCCCATCGGCGTCTTAGTATCTTCAAAAGCATAAAATGACCGAGCTAACAATGGAATCAATCCTTGAGCAAAGATAGACAAAGCAAAAAATCCCAAAGTCTGAGCAACATAATAAGTATTAGACCAATCAAATGCTCCACTGCCTAAGATAATTCTAACAATTTGAGCTCTTAAAATTAAAATAAAAATAGACAATGGCACTAATAGAAACAAAATTCTTCTCAAACTAGCGGAAAAATGTCTCGTGAATAATTCTTTATCTTCATTAACAACCGCTTGTGTGAAAGTGGGAAATACAGCAATTGCCAAAGAAACTGCGAATAAGCTAATCGGCAAGCTTTGTAGATTATTAGCTAGATTAAAGACAGCAATGCTGCCAGCAGACAAAGTTGAAGCAACCACGGTAATTACTACTAAGTTTATTTGTCCGGCAGCCAAACCAAGGGTTCGCGGCAACATTAATATTAAAATTCTTTTCAACGGTTGATCTATTTTTAAAATAAAATAATAACGCCAACCATTCTTAATTGCCTCTGGTAATTGAGTTAATAAATGCAAAGCCGCACCCAAAAATACTCCCCAAGCTAAACCATTAAGTCCTAAAATTGGATAAAACCAAATAATACCAATAATAATACCAATGTTGTAAAGACTAGCTGCTAGTGAAAAACTAAAAAATTTCTTCCAAGAATTCAAAATGCCACCAATAACATTGGACACCACAAAAAATAATATAGCTAAAAGCATTATTCTGGTTAACTGAACTACCTTTATTAACTGCCATTCAGAAAAACCAGGTGTAAATAACTGCATTATTTGTGGTGCAAAAATCCAAGCGATAATTACTAGGCCACCAACTATTAATAAAAATAGATTTAAAATTGAACTAGCTAATTTTAAACCATCTTCTTTATTTTTCTGCCAAACTTTTTGAAAAACTGGAATGAAAGCCGAAGTCAAAGCGCCTAAAACTAAAGTGTTAAAAATTAAATCTGGTAAACGGAAAGCCGCGTAATAAACATCTGATATTGCTGATGCTGCAAAATAATGAGCGATTAAGCGCTCACGTAGTAAACCAAATATTTTTGATAAAAAAGAAAAACAGGCAATAAGCATTGCGCCGCCCGCCACGGTGTTATTTATTTTTTGCCAAATATTTGACCACATTTATTTCGTTGTCACAATAAAACCAAAATATTGATCTCCAATAAGTTTGTTTGTATATGTTACTACTTTATTATTAACACTCATCTGTTGATCACTTATAGCCTTATTCCAGACTACCCTTAAATTATCTGGCAATAAAATAGATGAATTTAAAATTGTATTTTTACTGCCCGATTGAGACTGAACCAATAAACTATAATTATCTAATTGGATATCCCCCTTAAATAATTTTTGCCACCAATTATTTATTAACGGATCACTAACGTCAAGAGTAAAAGGTAATTTGTATTTAATTGCTACTGTTTTAGTTTCTCCTGGTTTCAAAGCTAACCAATTAGCAAAAACGGTTTTATTCAGACTCTGATAAATTTCTGTATTTGAATTAGCATCAATCATTTTTTCTTCTTCGGCTAAAATATCTTCATCCTCCATGGTTCCAGCATCGACTGAATGAAAGTATCCTTCTGGTAATTGATCAAAACCAACTGCTTCTATAAATTCACTACCATTTGGTACGTAAAAACGAAGATAACTAACATTACCACCCTCGAAGCCAGACAAAGGATTATCGGAACGACCATTGTTAGTACGAGTAATTCTAACGGTATTAATAATTTCTCCGTTAGCTAAAATTTCAGCTTGATGATCAATGTTTTGCTGAATGTCATTATCTGTTTTACCGCCAGCAATATTAGTGTTAACTACTTGTAAATAATCTTTTTGACTATCTAAAGCAGCGCCTGACCAAGCAAATTGATGCACTTTTGCCTGAATTTTACTATCGTTAAGATAAATTTGGATATCCTTACTAGCTAACTGGTTAACTAAAACTTTTACCAAATCTTTTTGCTTGTCTTTACTAGTTAATAATTTTTCTAAAACTAATGGCGTTAAATCAGCAATAATAGCCTTCGGTGTATTGCTTTCTTTATCATAATTAAACTCAACCTCTTCTTGAATTACTTCAAAAAAATTATCAGCTGAAACAACTAAATTATAATCTGGTAAATCTATTGGACCTACAACTTGTAATAAATCTTGTAGCACATCTGCATTAATTGCAATAATACCATCGATAGCTGAGCCACCAAAATTTTGATAAAACCAATTTATTTTTTTAGCAGAAGTAGGAAAATCTGGCCACCAATTAGCATCCCAAATATTAAAATATGGATTAATTAAAGATAATGCTTGTGGTGCTTTAATTTTAACAGTTTGGCCAGCTTCTAGATCATACATACCACCTTTAGGCACTTCTAGATGTTTAATTTTACCTTGATAAATATCCAATAAAGCAAAACTACCAATGAAACCGCCAGTAGCTCTAATTTCATTATTGTTTTGGAATAAGACCAAGTAACGTTTTTCTTGATCATGACCCAAAACCTCTAATAAAACATCAAAAACTTCTTGTAAATTACCCAAACTGTCGGTTAATTGTGGTAAGTTTGCTTGTAAAACTATAAAATATTCTTGTAATTCTTCCGGTAACTTAGCGGTATTAATTCTCCCTAAATCCTTTGCTGCTGTTTGTAAATATGGCAAAGTTAATTCTATTTGTTTGTCTATAAAGGCTATGTGCTCTGTAACACTTTCGTTATTTTGTAATTTTTTATTTAAACTAACAGCTGCTTGTGAAATATTATTAGCTATTTCTAATAAATTAGTACTTAATGATATTGGAGTGCCAATTAAAGGTAATTTACTACCCGCTGTTAACATCCATGATTCGTATTCATTTAAAATACCCTTAATCGCATTAAAGTTTTGTAATGCTTGTTCAAAATCAGCATCGGCTTGAGTATGAGAATTTTCAGATGCCGAAAGTATACCTGATTGTAAATTAGCTAAACCACTCTTACCTAATTCAAATATAACACCCTTATCTGCTTGAAATTGTCCAAAAACCATTAAACCCCTAATAGGTAAAAGAATAACCGCTACTAAAACAGCAAACATTGCCAAACGTAAGCCAAGATGCTTGATGCCTAAATTAAATTTAGGTAAAGTTATTTTTTTTTCTGATATTTTTACTTTTTTAAATTTTGTTTTAGCTAAATGTATCTTTATTTTTTTATTCCAAGTAGAAGAAAAAAGTTTTTTTCGTGGTTTTTTAAGAGGTTTTTGTTGACGTAAATCTAAAACATTTCCTGATTGATTTACTTGATCAGCATCTAATTGTTTTACTTTAGAGGTTCTAATTTTAGACTTAATTGATTTAGCTTCGGTTAATTTATTAACTTTTTTATAGCTATCAATCAATAAAGTTGCTTCCGTTAAATCCTGTTTGATTAAGCGATCAAGCTCGGTAAAAGCAGCATTTTTTTCTTTAATTGGAAGATTATTATCAAACAAAAAATCGTCTAGCTCATCAACTAAACTGTGCTTTAATTCTTTAAAATCTGCTTTAGATTTTTGTTTTATTTTTTTCTTAGCCACCATAATAAATCTTGACTATATTATAACAGATTTTTGATTAATAACAAAGATTTTTATTAATTATAAATATTTATAATTTCTTTGGCCATTTTATCCCAAGAATATTTTTTAATTTGTTCAGAACCTCGTTTGATCAACGCTTCTCTTTTGTTTTGATCAGTTAAAATCTGATCTAATTTAATTCTAAAATCTTTTTTATCTTTCGGATTAAAATACAAAACTGCATCACCTAATATTTCTGGCAAACAAGAACTTTTGCTAGATAAAACAGGTAAAGCATACGCCATTGCTTCTAATGGTGGTAAACCAAAACCTTCATACAAAGAAGGAAAAACATAAATCTTGGCCTGTTTATAATATGTTACTAGTTCTTCATCTGGCACAAAACCAGGAAAAATTATTTTATCTTTGATGCTTGAAAAATTATTTTGAACGTATTCTTCTAATCTTTGATAGAAATAATTCTTATTACCAACTAAAATTAAATGAAAATCTAGATGCTCTTTTTGCCATTCAGCAAAAGCATTAATTAAAAATTCTAAATTTTTATGTGGATAAGCATTACCTACATATAACAAAAAATTATTAGGCAAATTTTTCTTTTCTTTGTCATTAGCTACTGCTTGTGTAAATCCTTCATGTACTACTTTTATTTTCTGCGCCTGCTGTTCAGATAATTTAAAATATTGCTTTATATCATCTGCTGTAAATTGAGAAACAGCAATAATTTTATTTGCCCTTTTAATAGCCGAATTAATAGTTATTTTATAAGCCAATCTTTTCAAAACAAAAAACCACTTGCTTAAAGTGCTAGTCCTAACACTAGGAAACTTGGTCATGATCAGATCATGAATAGTCACCACAAACTTATCGCGATAAAAAATTGGTACATTAAAATGAGGAAAATGCACTAAATCTGGTTTTAATTTTCTTAACAAACGTGGTAAAAATATTTGCTCAGCCAAAGAGTACCAATGATACGGCGCTATTTCAATCTGAAAATTATCTGGTAAATCAATCTTAATTTTATTTTTAAATAAAACAATGTATTGATTATCTTGATCATGCTTAACCAAAAACTCCAACAATTTTTGATTATACCTACCTAAGCCACCAAAACGTGGACCATATATTCTTAAATCTAAAACTATACGCATTCTTCAAATAGTTTAATAATTTTTTTAACTTGTTTAGACCAAACTGGCATAAAAAATCCTTGGCTACTATTTTTAATATTTGCTAATAAATCTTTATCTTCTCTTAGTGACTTCAATAATTGATAAATTTCGGCTGAATTGTACGGATCAACATATAAAGCTTGAGACCGCATAATTTCTGGCAGTGAAGTTTTATAACTAGTAATTACTGGCCGGCCATGAAAAGTAGCTTCTAAGGGCGGAAATCCAAAACCTTCATAAAAAGATGGCCAAATTAAGCCTTGAGAAGAGAAATACAAAGCATCTTTGATCGGGCTAGGGATAAAACCTAAGTATTTAATATAAGTTCTCTTTTTAATACTACGTAATAATTTTTGATAAACCCACCCTTTGTTACCAACTAACACTAAATAAGTGTCTGGATATTCTTGATGATATTTGTCAAAAGCCTTGATAATTGCGGCTATATTTTTTCGGGGCTCTAAAGTGCCTAAAAAAAGATAAAATTTAGCCGGTAAATTGTGTTTAGCTAATAACTTATCCGCTTTTACTTTGTCCATCTGTTTTACTGAAGCACCAGGATAAATAACTTTTACCTTATCCTCTGCTACTGTAAAAAATCTCATGATATCTCTTTTTGTATTATCTGAAACAGCAATAATTTTATTTGCACGATCAACTAAACGTCTAACATTAATTAATGTGTGCCACCATTTTCGTTTTAAAGAATAAAAATGCTTACTATGTAAAAAAGATAAATCATGAACTGTCAAAATCATTGGTAAATTTTTGCTCAAATTAAGAAAATTAATATTAGGTAACCAGAAAAGATCTAATTTTACAGGAAATAACTTGTCTATTTTAGGAGCAATGTTTAATAATAATCTTAAATTAAAAAGTTTATTAGAAGTTTTATAGTGAACATGATGAATATTATCAGCTGATAATTCTACTGGAAGATAATCACTGGCTCGCCAACCAGAACTAAACAAATAATATTGATTATTTTGATCATTGCTAATCAAATGTTCAATAGCATGAAAAACGTAATTGCCAACACCACTACGTTTTACTGGAGATAAGGCTCTAATATCAATTCCTATGTTCATCCCGTTAGATATTTTATACTTGATTAAGTAACTCTTTCATCTGGGCTAAGAAAATTGTCTCGTCAAATTTTTTAGCATATTCATGAATCAGCTTAGAATCAAAATCTAATGTCTGAAAACGTAAAACAGCATGAGTTAAAGATGCCCAATTTTGATGTTGGAAAAAAATACCAGTCACTCCATCAATCACTGTCTCTAAAGCGCCACCTTTAGCATAAGCAATAACTGGGCGACCTGAAGCCATAGCCTCTAAAGCAGTGATACCAAAATCCTCTACTTGGGGATATAGAAATGCTCGGCAACGAGATAAATAATGATTTCTTTCTTGATCAGGTAATTCTCCTAAAAATTCAATGTTACTACCAGCCATTTTTTTTAATCTGTTCATTTCACTACCTGTGCCAATAATTTTTAGAGGTAAGCGCATATTATTAAAAGCTTCAATGGCCATATCGACTTTTTTATATGGACGTAAACGACTAACAATTAAATAGTAATCCTCTATTTCATCAGCAATTGTAAAATCATTAATTTTAATAGATGGATAAACCACCTTGGCTTGACGATGGTAGTGCTGTTGAATTTTTTTAGCAATAAAATTTGAATTAGCTACAAATATATCAATATTTTGAGCCTTAGTATAATCCCAAGCTCGCATTTTTTTCAAAAAATAAGGCAAAATAATTTTTAATAATCTTCCAGTTGGTAAGTTGCCAAGATATTCATCTTTATCTCCCCATAAGTAACGCGTAGGGGCATGACAATAACAAATGTGTTTTGTTTTGTCAGATGTTTTTAAACCTTTAACAAAAGCAGAAGCCGAACTTAACACTACATCATACTCCGATAAATCTGTTTGCTCCCAAGTTTTTGGCATCTGTAATAAAAAATAACGAAATAAACTATTTATTCCGGGAATATTTTGCAGATTAGATGTATGTATTCTTTGTTGATCAAATAAATCTTTAGTTATTTCTTTGTTATTAATCAGAGTATAAATAGGCGCGGTGCTATCCAAAGTAGCCAAAGTAGCCAAAACTCTTTCGGCGCCACCCTTTTGAAACAAATGATCATGAGCAAAAGCTATTTTAGACATAAATTAACAAGCTTCTTTTTTAATAACTATAAACGGTGTTTTTAATAAAATAATCATATCTAATAATAAAGACCAATTTTCAATATAAAAAACATCCAATTTAGCCTCTTCAGCAAACAACAAATTTGAACGTCCGGATACTTGAGCCATGCCAGTGATACCTGGTTTGATGCCTAATAATTTTTTGTAACCTTTTTGATATTTTAATACTTCTTCTGGCTCATGTGGACGTGGCCCAACTAAAGACATATTTCCAATTAAAACATTAAATAATTGCGGCAACTCATCTAGACTAGTTCTTCTTAATATTTTACCAATTGAAGTAATACGAGGATCATTTTTCATTTTAAACAAAGGACCATCTGATCTTTCGTTATATTTCATCATTTCAGCTTTTAATTCATGAGCATTTTTAATCATCGAACGAAATTTATACATCTTAAACATTTTTCCTTTCATGCCCACTCGAGATAGACTAACAAATACAGAGCCCTTAGAGTTAAATTTTACCAAAAAAGCTAATAATAAAAACAGTGGCGACAAGACAGTTAGTAAAACAAAAGAAACAACAAAATCAAAAATACGTTTAGCTACCTTACCCCAACCGTCAAGCGGCGTACCTTGTATCTCTATCAAAGGTAAACCAGCAATACTGCCTAAATTTAGATGCAAACTTTGAGCTTGAAATAAATTAGCGACGTATTTTAAACTAAGATGATTTTCTTGACAAAAAGTAAGCAAATCAAGAGCTTGATCTTTTGAAATAGTAGAATCAGTTTGAATAATATAATCAATTTTTTTATCAGTAATCAATTTTTGAACCTTATCAATTTCTTGTAACTTTGCTAAATCATAAAATACATCAACAACCTTAAAACCTAAACGAGGATTATTTTTATATTCATTAACAATAACTTGTCTAGTGGCACTACCTCCTAAAACAATAACTCTAGCTAAACCCCATCCTTTTTGAAAAAAAGTATTTCGTATTAATACAATAAAAATTCTTGCTATAGATAAATATAAAATAGCAAGCGCCCAAGCTAAAATAATAATAAAACGGGATGAGAATAACTCACGTTGTAGAAAAATAAATAAAATTAAAACAACTACCAAAAATGATACGCCTATAAATACCTTTGGTAGTTCTTTTACTAATTTTTTATCTTGCATGCCATAGAAGCCTAAAATAGCAAAAATTAACATGCCAAGTAGTGATACTTGCCAGACTAAATGCAAATAATTTAAAATTGGCATTTCATAAAAAACTGGCCGATAGCTTGCTACTGTTTCAGAAAAACGAAAATAATAAGCTGACAAAGCAGCTGCCCACAGCAAAATAAAATCTAATGGCACTAGAATAAGATTGATGATAATGTCTGCTTTTTTCATGAAAAAAATGTTTTTATTGTTTTTATGATAGCACCTCTATATGCTTTAGTAAACTAAAATTTAGGTAATAAAAAAAGCCTAAATTAACCTCATAAGCCGAATTCTGTCAAGGATGATCATCTATCTAGGACTACAGTCGCCCATAGTCTCAAGCAACCTACCCGCCCCGTAAGGGGCCTATTTGGTCTTGCACCAGCTAAAGTTTGCCTCTTCTAATTTGTCACCAAATTAGCGGGTTAGCTCATTATCTAACCATTTCACCCTTATCTTTCGATTCAGCTTTGCAGCCTTCACTCAAGAAGGAATATTTTCTGTTGTACTTGTTCTGACCGATAAATCACTTTATCAGCCGGTTGGCGTTACCAACTACCTTTTTATTGGTGTTCGGACTTTATCCTCCCGCCTTCGCACTCAACTCCGTTTTGTGCTATGGCGTGGCAAGCCCTTTATTATAAAGGCTCAGCCACGCCATAGCTTTTTACGAAGTGGAAAGCGAAGGCGGGCGATCATCTCAGTTAATTTAAGCTTCTGCTATTTTATAACATATTTTATATATATTGTCAATTAAAAAACCCCATTGTTATGAAATATTGGGGTTTTTAATGTTTTTCCTCCTCCTTTGGTTTTTTCTCTTTTTTCTTGATGATTTTCTTTTCCTTTTTCTTCATCCAAGAAGGTTTTATAAATTCACCATATTGTCCATCTATTTTGCCGAATAGCCCATAGGCTAAAACGACTATTACAATGAACGCCATTTTCCAAGACCAAGACATGATGCCCTCCATGTATTTGAAAAAACATTATTCTAAAATATAATCTAAAGTTTCTTGAGCACATTTAGTCCAAGAAAATTTAACAGCTTGTTCTTTACCGTAATTTATCATTTCTACCTGTAATTGTCTATCTGTAATAAAATTATCTAGTTTATCTGCTATATCCTGTGGCTGATTAGGATTAAAATAAATCGCCGCTTTTCCGCCTACTTCTTTCAACACTGGAATATCTGAACTAAGCACTGGCACCCCACAACCCATAGCTTCTAAAATTGGAATACCAAAACCTTCAAACTTTGAAGGGAAAATAAAAAAATTTGTAGCTGCTATTAATTTCTGATAATCCTCTGCTTCAACATACCCCAACAAATGTATCCTATCTTTAATTTCCTCTTGTTTAGTTAAAGCTAATATTTCTTCGTAACCAAAATTACCAGGGCGACCAGCTAATACTAAATGGTAATCTGTATCTTTTAATAATGCAAAGGCCTTAACTAAATTTTGAATATTCTTTTTAGTCTCTATCCGGCCAATATATAAAATAAATTTAGCTGGTAAATTATACTTATTTTTAATTTGGGTTTTAATCTCCTCGCTAACTGGTTTAAATTTTTCTTGATCCCAACCATTATAAATAACTTTAATTTTATTTTTGACTTTAGGAAAGTATTTTATAATATCATTGGCTGTAGCTTGAGAAACAGCAATAATTTTATTAGCTCTAGTAATTGCTAAGCGATGCGAAACTTTATGATAAATTTTTTCTAAAGGATGATAAAGTTTTGGTTGACGAAAAAAACCCAAATCATGAACTGTCACCGTCACTTCACCACGAGTAAATAATGGCACTGCATTACTAGCAAAAAATTTATCTACTGGATTAAAAATTAATTCAAAACTTAAACGTAAATGAGTCCATAATTTTCTAAATGGCCATTTTAGTTGCCGTAAAATAAAATTAGTCGGACAAGATTTTATATCACCGACTAAAGTTTTATTATAATAAACAATAAATTTATTATTTTTATCTATTTTTTTAAATTGCTCTAATAAATGCCAAGCATACCATTCAGTTCCTGTCTTGTCTTTTCTATTAGCACGAGTTGCTTCTAGTCCAATGATAGACATATTATTTTGCTGACAAAATACTACGCTTATAAGACTCTAGATTTTCTAAAGCAATACCAGTTCCTCTAGCCACACATAATAAAGAATCATCAGCTGTATAAGCTGGTACGCCAGTTGCTTGAGCTAATAATTTATCCATATTACGTAATAATGATGTTCCACCAGACAAAACCATGCCTTTGTCCATAATATCAGCCGACAATTCTGGGGGTGTTTGATATAATACCGATTTTACAGCTGAAATTAAGCCTTGCAGTTCATTTTGTAATGCTTCTGTTATATCATCTGAATTAATAGTAATAGTACGTGGTAAACCGGTAATCATGTCACGTCCTTTGACATCCATGAATAATTTTTCATCTTTATCCAAAAATTGAGCTGAACCAGTTTTAATTTTTGCATCTTCAGCTGTTCGTTCACCAATTGCTAAATTATATTTCTTCTTAATAAATTCTCCAATAGCAGCATCAAATTTATTACCACCAATTTTTACCGAACTATTAGCTACAATACCACCTAAAGAAATCACAGCAATTTCTGATGTTCCGCCACCCATATCAACAATCATATGACCAGAAGCAGAACCAATGGGTATATCTGCGCCAATAGCAGCTGCGATCGGTTCACGAATAATGTATGCCGCTTTAGCTCCAGCATTTAAAGTAGCGTCAATCACCGCTCGCCTTTCAGTCGAAGTAATGCCAGCTGGTACTGCAATCATTACTTCTGGGCGAAATATTTTCATCCCACCAACAGCCTTGTTTATAAAATAACGCAACATGCTTTCAGTGGTTCTATAGTCGGCGATAACACCATCTTTTAACGGTCGTGAGGCGACAATAGAATCAGGAGTACGACCAATCATATCTTTGGCTTCATCACCAACGGCCATTACTTTTTTATCAAAAACAGAAATTGCCACTACACTAGGCTCATTGATAACAATGCCTCGTTTAGGAATATAAACCAGGGTATAAGCTGTGCCTAAATCAATGCCAATTTTTTTAATAAACATTTATGAAATATCTAATATTTTATATTTAACTACACCAATTGGTAGATTTACTTCAAGCTCATCATTTTTGCTCTTACCAATAAAAGCATTGCCCAATGGAGACTCGACTGATATCTTTCCATTAGCAGGATCAGCTTCCGTGCTACCAACAACAGTAAATTCAAAAACTCCATCTTCTTTTTCTACTTTGACATGTGAACCAACTTGTACTATATCTATATCTTTTTTATCAGCCACTACAGCTGTTTTTGTAATATTGTCTAATTCAATGATTCTACCCTCAACAAAAGCCTGCTCATCTTTAGCTTCTTGATACTCAGCGTTCTCAGATAAATCACCAAATGCCTTAGCAGTCTTGATACGTTCAGTTACTTCTCTACGTTTAATATTTTTTAGATGTTCTAATTCTTCCTTAAGTTTTTCTAAACCTTCGGGAGTTAATATTTTTCTGTCCATGTTTAATTCTTTTTATTTTGTTATTAATAATATATTCTTATTCTGACCTATTTCTCAGATTTTAGCAAACCTACCTCTCAAAGTACCATTCCATAAATTGACGAGCTACAGTAACTGCCAAACCACGATCACCACCTTCTTCTACTAACACTGTTATTACTATTTGCGGATCATCATATGGAGCAAAGCCCGTAAACCATGAATGTGGTGTTTTATTGCGATTAAATTGAGCTGTGCCAGTTTTTCCGGCTACATCTACTGCTACTGACTGTAAACTTGTGGCTGTGCCAGTTTTGACTGTTTCCCTAAGTCCAGCTCGGATAATATTTAGATTATCATTATCTAATAAATTTTCCAAGACTAGCTTTGATTTATATCCTTGATTTTCAATAGCAGATTTTGTAGATTTTATAAAGTGTGGCTGATATGCTTGGCCAGTAGCAAAATAAGACATAAATACTGCCGTTTGAATAGGAGTTCCTAACAAATATCCTTGCCCAATAGATAAATTATATGTGTCGCCCAGATACCACCTTTCGTCTAAAGTTTTTTCTTTCCAATTTTTACTTGGTAAAAAACCATCAGCCTCGGAAATCAAATCTATACCAGTTATTTGACCTAGACCAAATTTTTTGGCATATTTTATTATTTTATTAATACCAAGACCTTCTTCTAGCCATTGATTGTTACCACCACCAATAGTATAAAAAAATGTATTAACAGAATCTGCCAAGGCCCACTTGATATTTGTCTTACCATGCCCAGAAGCACGCCAATCAGGAAAAAAACTATTACCTATTTGTACTCCACCAGTACTATTTACAGTAAATGAAGAATTGATAATTTCTTCTTCTAAGGCTGCTGCTGCAACTATTGGCTTAAAAACAGAGCCATATGGATAAGTACCATTTATCGTGCGATTTAATAAAGGCGTCGTCGGATCAGTGATAATTTTATTATAATCCTCTCTATTTAAACTAGAAGTAAAAATATTATTATCATATACTGGTAGGCTCATCATTGCTAACACCCCTCCGTCATTTGCATCTAAGACAACAGCGGCCATTTTTGGTTTATCATATTTTCGTGCATTGTCAGTCATGATCTCATGCAATTTACTTTGTGCTTTAGCATCAAGCGTCAAAAATAAATCATTTCCATCAATTGGCTCTTTCCAAGCAATAATATTTTTTTCTCTATTTAAAGCATCTACTTCTATTTGCCGTAAACCATCCTGTCCTCGTAAAATATTTTCATACTTCAACTCCAATCCAGTTTTACCGATTCGGTCATTATGTGTATATTCATCTTGCCCCAAATCATCTTCTGTCACATCTCCTAAATAACCAATAACATGAGCTAAGCCCAAATAATCAAAATATTGACGACGTGGCTCATATGACACTGATAATTCTTGATTTGTTTCTGACAACAATATTAATTGCATTGCTTCTTCATAGGGAATATTTTCGTAAATCAATACATTGTCTCGTTTTGAATTATTATTTATTTCCTCCTTGATCTCTTCTATATTAATATCTAGTAATTCTTCTAGCTTAACAAAAAGTTTTTCTCGATCATTTATTTCTTCTGGCAAATTACGTGGCGACAAATAAAGAAAAAAATGCGAAACATTTTTGACTAATAAATTACCAAATCTATCATAAATCAATCCCCGATTCGATACAATTAACTCTTCTCGTAAACGATTACCTTCTGCTACACTGCGAAATGATTCCCCCTTTGTTATCTGTAAATAAAATCCTCTGCCCCATAAAATTCCTAATAAAATTAATAAAATAAAAAATAAACGATTAACTTTTTCATCAGCAAAAAACTTACCTATTGTTTGTGCACTCTTAGCCCAGGCAAAATCTACATAGTCTCCTGAATGACGACTTTTGGAAAAACCTTTAAGCCTACTATCTTTTACCGAGCCTTCTTGAATTTTAAATGGATCGTCTTTCATTTAAAAATGATAATTATCTTGTAGTGATGCTTTACGTTTTAACCAAATATTAAAATACAAAATATAAAGAAAAATAATCAATAAAGAATCAATTACCGAAAATATGACAATAGACCATAGCATACTCCAAGAAACATTCAAAAAATTATACGGTAAAGCAAAATATGATAAAATTAATATTAACCAAAAGCTAGCCTGACAAATAAAAGCTAAGGCAATAATTGTTCCTGTATTTTTGGAAGTAAAAACAGTTGAGTGTAAAAATTTTAAGACAAATACAGTAGTCAAAAGACTAATAGTATATAAGCCAAAATTAGCACTATACGCATCCATTAACATACCAGCTAAAAATGCGAAACCATAATGCAACCAAATATCATCAACAGCTAAGTATAAAAAAATTACCGCAATCAAAAAAGGCTGTACGAAATGCCATTCGTGTAAATTAAATAACGAATATAGTGAATGAGCTAGGACAAAAATAAATAAAGTTGCTAAATATTTCATAAGGAAACAATGACACTAAGCAAGGATAGTGTGTTATAGTCGACCAAAGGTGAGATAGATGCTTTTTTAAATAATTCTCCTTCAGAAAACTCAACCTCTTCTACTTGACCAACAACTAAACCACCTGGTATTAGCTCATTTAAATCTGATGTGAATAAAATATCACCCTTTTTTAGCTCTGTGTCTTGTGGAATGTACTGCAAAGACATACCCAGGCCAAGGGAACCAGATAATAAACCAGATATTAAAGTTTGATCTCCTAAACTAACAGCTAATTTACTTCCATTATCAGTTAATAATCTAACTACAGCCGCATCTTGCATAACATCAATGATTTTACCAATAACAATTCCGTTATTTACTACCACCGCTTGACCAATGCCAATATTTTCAGCATTACCAACATCAATAATCAATAAATTTTGATTAATAAAATCCCTACTAACAACGTTAGCGACAACTAAATCATGCTCAGTAGTCTGAGTAAAATCCAATAACTCTCTAAGTTTTTTATTTTCTTCTTCTAATAATTGTAATTGACTGTTTTCTACTAATAATTCTTTATAAGACTCTGCCAAATCATCTGGTGGATTTAATAATTGATTGGCTACTTTTTGTGGAGCCGGTAATTGTCGCATCACAAAACCAAAATCAAAAATTTGACCTTCCTTAAAAAAAATTAGCAACAAGCTAGCTGCCAAGAACAGTAAAAAAATTTGTAAATTTCGTCTTAACATTTTTTTATGTTAAACCTAAATCTTTGGTAGATGGTAATAATATTTCTTTCAAATTATCTAAATCGTCTAAAACTTTTCCCGTACCACGAACTACTGCTGTAAGTGGATCATCAGCTATATGCACTGGCATTTTGGTTTCTTGGTGAATTAAAACATCAAGTCCCTTTAGTAAAGCACCTCCGCCTGTTAAAATCATACCGCGTTCATAAAGATCAGCTACTAATTCTGGTGGCGTATTCTCAATAGTTGTTTTTATATTTTCTACAATCAATTTAATTGGTCTAGCTATCGCTTCTCGAATATTAGCATCGGTGATTTTTATTTCTTTTGGCAAGCCAGTTAATAAATCACGACCACGCATAGTAGTATCGATTGGCTCGTCCAATGGTAAAACAGATGCAATCTGACATTTAATTTTTTCTGCTGTTCGTTCACCTAATAAAATATTAAATTTATCACGAGCATATTGAATAATTGCCTCATTTAATTTATCACCAGCTAATTTTAATGATTTCCAAGAAACCACCCCACCTAAAGAAATAACCGCAATTTCTGTTGTGCCACCACCAATATCCACTACCATACTAGCAGTTGCTTCTTGAATAGGTAATCCAGCCCCAATAGCAGCCGCTACCACCTCTTCAATCAAAAATACTTCGCTAGCACCAGCGCCCATCACAGAATCTTCCACTGCCTTTCTTTCTACTTCTGTTACATCCAAAGGTATTGCTACCATTACTTTTGGCCGAGGAACGAAAGTCATTGATTCACGATGAACTTTATTAATAAAATGTTTAATCATTTTTTCGCTAACCTCAAAATCAGAAATTACTCCGTCAATCAAAGGACGAACAACGTTTATATGTTGTGGGGTCTTACCTAACATGATTTTAGCGTCATCACCAACGGCCACAATTTTATCATTACGAGTATTAATCGCCACTACACTAGCTTCATTAATTACAATACCTTGGTCTTTTACATAAACCAAAGTATTAGCCGTACCTAAGTCGATTCCCATGTCTTTAGAAAATTGTCCGAAAAGTTTTTTAAACATTAGCTGTAATATTTTTTAACTTCATCAATTACATTCTTTATTGATATTAGACTAGTTGTTTTATCTGCCCGAATTTTAAACTCTATTTCTTCTTGCTTATCACTAATAATAATTTGTAAACAAATCCCTATTAAATCAGCGTCTTTTAACTTTTTACCAAAAGAAATATCTCTATCATCGTGCAAAACATCAATATCAGCCTCTTTAAGGCTCATGTAAAACTTGTTAGCTTCTTTCTTTCTTTTATCACTTTTTGCTAAATTTAACAAATGCACCTGATAAGGAGTGGTAGTTTTAGTCCAAATAATACCATCTTTATCATGACTAGCTTCAACAATAGTGCCCATTACTCTACCTAAGCCAATTCCATAAGAACCCATAATTACTTCCTTTTGTTTACCATCTTTATCGGTAAATTTCAAGTCCATACCTTTGGAATAAGTATTGCCTAAATGGAAAATATTACCAGCTTCAACAGTTTTGGCTTCTTCAACTTTTTTACCACAATCTGGACATTTGTCACCAGCTTTTACATTAGCAATTTCTTTATTTTGAGCCCAAGCACAACTATTACATAAAATAGTTATATCTTCACCAGCTTCAGTCTTAACCATGAATTCATGAGAATTATGTTTACTCATTGCGCCACCAGAAGCCTCCACAGAAAAAGCCTCTAAACCTAAGCGCTTAAAAACTTTTAGATAAGCCTGATGAGTTATTTTATAATATTTATTCAAATCTTCTTCACTATCATGAAAACTATATAAATCTTTCATTACGAACTCCCGACCACGCAACAAACCAGATTTCGCTCGTTTTTCATCTCTAAATTTATTTTGAATTTGGTAAAGATAGATGGGTAAATCTTTGTAAGAGTTAACATATTGCTTAACAATGTCTGTGATCACTTCTTCATGAGTAGCGCCTAAGCCTATTTTTGTGCCATGATGATCAGTAAATTGATACATTATTGGCTCAAGTTCTTCCCATCTACCTGTTTGATCCCAAAGCGACTTGGCTTGTAAGGTTGGTAATAATACTTCTTGACCGCCAATTTCATCCATTTCTTCTCTAATAATTTGTTCAACTTTACGGTAAGTTTTTAAACCTAAAGGCAAATAACTATAGACCCCGGCCATTTGTTTAGATATAAATCCTGCTCGAGTTAATAATTCAGCATTAACACTCTTCTCATCTTGAGAAATATCCTTACGTGTTTTACCAAATAATTTTGATTGCAACATATATTACTTTAATAAATTTATAATACGTTCTTGTTCAGCTTGTAAAACATCACCATCATAATCTCCACTATGAGCCGTGTGGCCAGTATAACAAGCTCCTTTTTGATCTAAATGTATTTTTAATTGCCAGGAATCATTATCATCATCAATGTAAATATGAAATCTTGGAAATGCTCCATTACCTGCTCGACGAATAAAACTGTCATTCCTAGAACTTGGACTATAACCAGCACGTCTCATCATAGTCAAAAGATTTAATTGCTCTTTTTTAATGATAAATTTCATAACTAAAAAATATTTTTAATCCCGTCCCAAATTTGACCACCGTATTTAACAAAATCTCTTCCCGTAATAAATATAATTAAAACCATCAAAAGCACGAAACCACTATTATGAATCATAGCTTCTGTTTTTTGAGTAATTTTTTTACCTCGAATTTTCTCTATCCAAGCAAACAAGAGACGTCCACCATCTAAAGCTGGAAATGGTAAAATATTTAAAACTGCTAGATTCAAAGATAAAATAGCAGCAAAATTTAAAACATACACAAATCCTAATCGTACCACTTGTCCAGTAATAACTGCAACTCCTACAGGGCCCGCTAAGCCAGCTGATACTTTACCAGTAGTAATAATATCGGCTAACAGGTGGTAAAAGGCAGAAAAAATACGCCCCGTCATCAAAACCGTACCTCTGGCTCCCTGCCAAATACTACTAAAAAAACCATACTCTACTATACCGGTATCTAACATGCCAATTCCCAAAACAGGTGTTTCTCCTTCATTTAGCGCTCTTGGCGTTGCCTTAAGCTCTAAAATCTCTTTATTTCTTTCAATAGATAAATTTAATTCTTGGGTGCCATTAGCAGTTAAAAAATTATAAATAAATTCTGAATCAACTACTTCTCGTTGATTCATAGCCAAAATATTATCACCAATTTGTAGTCCTATTTCTTCAGCAGCAGAACCCGGTGCAACCTCCATGATCATCACATGACGATCTTGTACCTTGTCCATAGGCGCATCTTTATCTAATGCCTGTGGTAAACCAATAAAAAATCCAAGTGATAAAAATATAAAAGCCACTACAAAATTCATCAAAACTCCAGCTGATAAAATAACTGATTTTTTCCAAGTTTTTTGGGCAGCAAAACTTTTTGGATTTTTCACCTCTTCTCCACTCTCACCTTTTATTTTAACAAAACCACCAATAGGAATCCAATTAATAGAATAAACTATTCCTTTTCTTTTAATAGAAAATAAACGCGGTGGGAAACCAATGCCAAATTCTTCCACTTCTACTCCTAATTTTATGGCACTGACAAAATGGCCTAGCTCGTGAGCTAGTACCAAAAAACCTAATATGACTATAAATGATATAAACGTTAACATTTTTTATTTTTTAATTTATAATTATCATCCTGAGCGCTAGTCGAAGGATTATACTTTCATGATTTCTTGCTCTTTTTCAGTGCCGAGTAGTTTTATTTTTTCATTATACTCTTTGGTCATCTCATCTAATTCTTTCAGAGCTTGAAATCTATCATCTTCCGTGATTTCTTTGGCTTTTTCAGCATTAACCACAGTATCTTTTATTTTTTCTCGCTGAGATTTTAAAGTAATACGAGTTTCCTCAAGTTTTTTATGAAGAATTTTTACTAAATCTTTACGACTTTCTTCTGTCAAAGCAGGGAAATTTAAACGAACCAAATCACTATCCACAACTGGATTTACATTAAGATCAGAAGACATTAATGCCCGTTCTATATCTTTTAAAATACCCTTGTCCCACGGTTTAATAGCAATAGTCTGCGGTTCTGGTGCAGAAATAGAGGCTAATTGTACTAAATCAGAAACAGTACCATAAGACTCTACTTTGATAGTCTCTACCAAACTTGGTGAAATTCTACCAGTACGTAAAGATTCAATGTCAGTCTTTAAAAATTCAATTGTCTTATCATAATGAGCTTTATTGCTCTCAATCATGGTATGCATAAAATTCAAATTATTTACTTATTTTATAGGCTCCTAAATATAAAAATTGATTATCCGGAGAAAAAGCTAGTTCACCAGCTACTCTATTAGTTGGTAATTCTTTTATTATCCAATTTGCCCCTCGGTCAACTGTATGATACAAGGCTTTTGATGTACCGTAATATATATCATCGCCATCCAAAGGATTTACCACTACTGAATATATTGTTTCTTTTTTATTTGGGGTTAATAAATTAAACTGCTCCCAATGGTTACCCATGAATCTAAACATACCAATTCTATTACCATAAATCAAGGCATCGGGCTGACTACGATCACTGTCAGCTGCTACCGATATTTTAACCCCACTAATCTTAAAAAACGGCAAACCTTCGTCATCTTGTTTAATAGCAGTGAAGATACGACCATCTTCAGTAACATTTTCTAATTTGTAAACTGGTAGCTTCATCAAATCTTCCCAATCCTCTCCACCATCAGAACTACGAAAAACTCCCTTACCTTGTGTAATGGCATAAATAATATTGCTATCACTATGATTCTGTACAATAATTTCTTTTACATTATTACTAAAACGCCATAAAACATCCCAAGAATTTCCTTTGTCTAAACTACGTAAAAATGAACCACTAGATGTACCAGCATAAACAATATCTGGATTAGCATGATTTATATTTAAAGAAGTGACATATTGTTCTGGACGAGCTTCAAAATAAATATCAGACCAAGTACGCGAACAATCTTCTGTCTTCCAAATTTTGTTATGAGCAGCCACATAAACAATACATTTATTTCTTGGATGAACCACAATATCATTTATCGTACCGGCATAAGTCAAAGCATTAACCCAGCCAATGCCATAATTGTAACTATAAAATAAACCACTATTTTGTGTGCCTAGATAAATAGCCGCTTTATCCTGTGGGTCAAAAGCTATCTTAGTGATATTAGCTCCGGCAAATGTTCTTGGTTCATTATTTGACACATAGACATTTGTACGATGTCCCCATTCATCCCCTTGAGTATTACTTAAAAAAAATCCTCCCAAACTTATTTCATTTTTACTAGTTATTGAAATACAGCCAGACAAAAATATCGGCAGAATCAAAATTAGTACACTAAGCTTGGTTAATTTGTTTTTTAACATCAACATATATTTACGATTTAAAATCTAAAACTAGATTTTCCCACAAAGTTAGTGGGGAAACATTTTGTTTTAGTTGTTTTTTTATTTTATTTATATTTAATAAATTCTTTAACAATATTCCTGGTTGATACTGTTTGGCTAACAACGTTAATTGTTCTTCAAAAATAGTATTAATCGGCTGACGCCCTAATTTTAGCCATAAAATATCCCTTAAAATTAACTCCAACAAATGTAAATATTGCTTGGTCTGCTCACCTAATTCATAAATTTTATAGCTTGGGTATTCTTTTTTTAAAGCTGTAAACCAATGATCCAAGCTTTGTAGAGCGCTCAAGGTATCGTTATCTAATAATTTTAATAAAAATTCACACTTTTCTTTGAAATTATCTAATTTATCTTCCATATATTCTAAAGCTAATCCTGGTTTACCAAAAGATAAATTGGAAATAGTAGCTTTTTCTATCTCTGTTAAATCAAAAGATTTTAACCACTCTTGAATAGACTCTTTGTCCAAAGAACGAAATTTTAATAACTGACAACGAGAGATGATAGTGGCTGGTAAACTATGTATTTGATCAGCTACTAGAATAATTGTGGTATTTTTTGGTGGTTCCTCTAATATTTTTAATAGTGCATTAGCCGAAAATAAATTAATACTTTCTACTTTTTGTATAATAGCTAATTTATGTCCGCCATAAGAAGTAGTCAGAGACAATCTAGCTAAAAATCCCTTAACACTTTCAGCAGATAATTCATCTTGAGTTTTACCTAAAATATGCAAATCAGCAAAAACACCTTTATCTATTTGCCGACAAGCATCGCATTTTTTACAAGGTTTGTTATCTTCAGCCTGACAAAATAAGCTCTTAGCAAAATTATAGGCTACTAATTTTTTTCCTAAACCACGTGGACCATAAAACAAATAAGTATTAGCCAATTTATCTTGGCGGATACTTTCTTGCAAAAAGTTTATCTGTTGTTGGTGACCATAAATTGGCCAAGAAAAATCGACTGACATCGAATAAAATATAACATTTTTCGACATAAAAATCAATGCTAATTATTTAAAATACCGTCAGGACAGTGGGGGTATTTTATAAATAAAAAACCTCGCTCAGTAATGATCCAAGCGAGGCATAATGAAAGTAAAAGTGTACAAAACCAGGGTTTAGTCAGATGCCTGATAACGCGTCTTCTTCCAAGGCCTGGTATAGTTAGCCTTTTTCAAACCCAAAGTGTGTAATGGGCCGATACACTCGCCCCCTTTGCGTCCTAATTACCAACATGATATTTGCGCCATTCTTCTGACAAGCACTCGCACACGGCCAGTGCCCCAAGACTCTTCGAAGTCCTTTACTCTCAATTTCTAATTCCAATGTACTAAATAACCTAGATACTTTAATACTAATTTGAATATTTGTCAATATCTACAAAATAGCTAATACTAGCTTAATTCTTTATCCAAAGCTTTGTTAACCTGCGCATCTGCTTCTTTATTAAACTCTCGACGAACATGAGAATAAGTAATTTTTTTAAAAGTTTGACTTAAATTCCAAATTTTAACAAATATCTTAGCTAATTCTGTATCTTTTACTTTATATTCTTTATTTAATTGTTTAACCACTAATTCACTATCTAAAAAACAATCAATCTCATCTATCTCATGCTCTTGAGCTAATTCTAAACCAGTTAACAAAGCATTGTATTCAGCTTGATTATTCGTCCCCTCTCCTGTGTATTCAGAAAAAGTATCGATAATTTTATCATCATCGGCATATAAAACACCACCAATAGCAGATGGGCCCGGATTACCTCGTGATCCACCATCAGTAAATAATTTAGCTTTCATAACATTTTATATATAATTTTTAAGTCATCCTGCCTTCGGCTCTGAGGCTCAGGCTCGAAGAGAGCGTTAGCCGAAGGATTGTTGTATATCTTTAATTTTTAATTGAATGGATCGGCTACCATTCCATTGATTAATATTTAAATTATAAACCAAATCAATTCTCTGTCCAATAGCTAAATCCATTTTCCCTAAACCAAAAGCAATTGCTCCAAACTTTTTATCTTGTTTTACTAATTCTAATTTCCAATGCTTAAGATCTTTACCGACTCGTTTAGCCTGAGTAATTAAAATACCACGAGATAAAAAGTTTGGTTCGGGATTACTTTGACCATATGGTTCGAATTTATTCAGTATATCTACCAAAGACCAATTAATTTCTGACCAATCAATAGCTAATTCAATATCCAATGGCGCCTGCATATTATCATCTGTCAAAGTATCATTAGCTAATTTTTTCATCTCCAGTTTAAACTTTTCCAAATTATCTTCTATTAAAGAAAAACCAGCTGCTTGAGGGTGTCCACCAAAACGTAATAAAAGATCACTATTTTTTACCAAAGCAGCTGTCACATCAAAAGCCTTAATACTCCGAGCTGAACCAACTATGTTGTCTTCAACTTTAGTCAAAACTAAACAAGGACGATTATGTTGACGTGATAACTTTGAAGCTACTAAACCAGTTAAACCAGCTGGCCAATCCGGCTGATAAAAAACTAATAATCTATCTGTTAAATCCACTTTTTGATTTTTAGCCTCTCTAAATGTAGCTTCTGTCACTCGTTGACGATCTAAATTTGATTGATTTAAAGTTTTAGCTAATTCAAGTGCCTTATCATCTTCAGTCTCAGTTAATAAATAATAAGCTAAATTCGCATGATCCATTCTTCCAGCAGCATTAATGCGTGGCGCTAAAGCAAAACCAATAGTCACCGCATCTATTTTTTCACGATCAATGCTAGCTACATCTATCATCTTCTGTAAACCTAATCTTTGTGTTTTTCTCAAAACCATCAAACCATATTTCACCAAAGTCCTATTTTCTCCTAGCAAAGGCACCATGTCGGCTACTGTAGCAATGGCCACTATATCTAATAACCATTTTTCTGTTTTCTCTTCCTCTTCTTCGTTTAATTTAGAAGATCTTAATATACCTTGAGCTAATTTAAAAGCCACGCCACCACCAGCTAAAAATTTAAAAGGATATTTTTCTCCACTTATCTGAGGATGAATAATTGCCACAGCATCTGGCAATTTTTCTGGTATTGCATGGTGATCCGTGACAATTACATCAAGATTATTATCTTTTGCTATCTTAACCTCATCTCTATTGCTAATACCACAGTCACAAGTAATTAATAATTTAACATCACTTTTTGCTAATTCTTTAACTGCATTTTCATTTAAACCATAACCTTCTTTTTCCCGATGTGGTAAATAAGCATCTACCTTAGCTCCTAATTTATTAAGCACTGTAGTTAAAATAACTGCTGAACTAACGCCATCAGCATCATAATCACCATAAATAATGATTTTTTCTTGCTTATCAATAGCTTTTTGGATACGCTGACAAGCCTTTTTCATGTCATTAAATAAAAAAGGATCATGAATATCCTTGCTATAATCAGGAGATAAAAATTCATCTATCTCTTCCTGAGTAGTTAAATTACGATTATGTAACAACTGCACTACTGTTGGCGGTAGCTCAGGAAATTGTTCTATTATTTTCTTATCTATAACTTGTGGTTCTGCCCAAGATTTATTCATAAACTCATAATAAAAAACCAGTTAACCTGGCCTATATTTTAACAACAAATTTAGTTTTTGGCTAATCTAATTTATTTTACTTTACGAACAGCAACTTTAAAAACTTTATTAGTTTTTTTCACAGTTTTTGAATCAACTTTTTGTATCTCTTTGATTTTAGCTGTGTTCTTTTTTATTTTTTTAGTTTTTATTGGTTCAACTGCTAAACTTTTTTTTGCTTCACTTGATTTAGCAGATTTATTTTTTCCTCCTTTTAATTCAAGTAATAAAAAGCAAAAACCAAAAACTAGAAGTAATAAACCACAAATAACAAACCAAAAATAAACATTATCAAAATTAAAAAAAGACATTGATTCTACACTTTGTGTCAATGCATTATATTCAATAATTACTTCGTTTAATTCCTTGTTTAATTCTTGTAACTTAGCTTCGGAATTAACCAAATTATCTACTATTTCATTTGTTTGTGCTAATTTATTTAACATAAAATTAAATATCTAAATAAGCAATCGTATTTTTATCAACACCAGCTGCATTGGCTTCATCGGTATCCAAATGCAATCTAGTAACAAAATCTCCTACTCGTACAATAATGTTATTAAATATTATTGACCTCTCTCCTTTGATTGAAGCGGAAATCTTTTGTTTATTTTTTAATTTCCATTCTTTAGCTTGAGTTTTAGAAATATGCAAATGTCGTTTAGCTACAATCGCCCCATGTTTTATTCTTAATTTGCCTTTTGGACCAATTAATAAAATATCACTAGATCCTTTCAAATCTCCTGATAATCGTAAAACTGGCTTAATTCCCAAATAAATACAATCACTAAGTGACAATTCAACTTGAGTTTTAACCCTATTTGGTCCAAGTATCCTCACTCTAGATAATTTATTTTTTGAACCACTAATTACTAAGGTTTCTTTAGCTGCAAATTGATCTGATTGAGATAAATTATTTTTCTGATGCAAAGAATATTGCTTACCAAATAATTTAACTAAATCTTTATCTGAAAGATGAATATGTCGAGCAGAAACTTCTACTGTAACTTTTTTCATAAAAATTTACAGTTTATACTTCTTTAAATCTCCAGCAGTCAAAATACCTTCTTGAGCACCAATCTTCATTACAACTGAATTACTATTATATATACCTAGCCTTAAGGCTTTCTCAATATTACCATGATATTTTATCAGTCCAGCTACTAATCCAGAACCAAAAGAATCACCAGCTCCAGTAGTATTTATACCTTTTTTCTTAAAAGCTGCTTTAAAATAAACTTTCTTTCCATCGTAAACATAAGCTCCTTTAGGACCGTCAGTTACCACTGTATATTTCTGTCCCCATTTATGTAATTCTTTTAAAATAAATCTAATGTTATTTTTTACCTTATCTTTATTCACGCCAACTAATAATTCTAATGCCTCATCACGATTTACGTCAAATACATCGGTCACTTGAATAAACTTAGCTAATTTTTTTAAACCTAACTTCAATTGATTAGAACCCGGATTCCAAGCTACTTGAATATTTTTTTTCTGACAATGAGCAAACAAAACATTAAGACTCTTGGCTGATTTACCAGCTAATGAGGTCAGATAAACCCAAGGCGTATTTATTTTTCTGACTATCTTTTCACTTAAATCTATGTGATTATTAGCTCCCCGATAAGCAAAAATAACATGTTCATTAAAAGAACCCACATTAATGATAGAAGATATACCGGAATTATATTTAGAATGTTTTTGCACTAAACGAGTGTCAATTTTTCTATTTTGTAAATTCGCTAAAATAGCATGGCCCACCAAATCTTGACCAACTGCTAAAATAGTTTGTGCTTTGATGCCTAAGCCAGCAAAATTTGCCGCTGCATTAGCCCCACCACCACCAAAAGTAAAATAAACCTGCTCACTATATACTTTAGCACCATATTCAAAACCAATTAATTTTTGTCTTAATAAATCATCTTTATTATCCACCAAAACCATATCATTTGTATAAAACATGATATCTTGTGTCGCACCGCCGATTGTAGTTACTATATTTTTTCTCATAAATTAAATATAACGATGAAATTCTCTAAATTTATTAACCATTGCTCTTAATAAAAATAAATAAACGCCGGCCATGCCAGCGATAAAAACAAAACGAGTTTGTATATTAACATCTAGTTGTCGTAACTCTTCGATTAAGGTAATAAATGTCATGATACCAATTACCATTAACAACAAAAATAAAATCAACACTATAGTAAAAATGATTTCAATAATTGCATGCAAATTCATAAAATTATTATAGCATATTCTAGCAATATGAGCACGAATTATTTTTGACTAATTACGTGGTATCCAGCTACCGCCATCGCTACACCGACGTTCAATGATTCCTTAATGCCATTCATTGGCAAGCTGATTGTTTTATCGGCCTGTTTTAATAATTGAGACGAAACACCTTCTATTTCATGTCCCAAAATCAAAGCCACTGGAAACTTTGGCTTAAAATCTAAATAATTTATAGATTTATTATTTTTCTCTAAGGCAATAATTTGAACACCTTCAGCTTTTAATTTTTTAATTAAATGAGTTGTATTTTTATAATGTTTCCAAGGAACTGAATCTTCCGCGCCTAGTGCTACTTTGGATATTTCTTTACGTGGTGGACAGCCTGTGTAGCCAGTCAAAAACAGCCGATCCACTCCTAGGGCATCAGCTGTTCTAAATATAGTTCCGACATTATATAAACTACGTATATTATGAGCAATCAAATAAAACTCTTTATTATTCATGATACATATTATCTTTTTGGTCTTTCAAAAAGCCTAACCATTCTTCAAAGATAGCAATAAAAATTTTAAACGGTGCTTCGATAATATAATCCATCACAAAAGCAAAAACATTAATCTTTTTAAATTTAGTTGACAACCAACGACCGGCTGAGACAATTGGCAAAGAAAAGAAATCAATAAAGAATGCTATCAAACCAACCTTGCGTTGTAACACTTTGTATTCTTTGGCTGTATTACGAATCTTTAAAGCAAAAAAGCTAACCATGGTTAAAAAGAATAAGAATAATGCCCCGCTTAATAAATTAAATTCTAAATTACGCAAACCAACAATAATTGCGCCAAAAACTATAATATATAAAATAGTAAACATGGAATAATAAAAGATTTTAAAACTCCAATTTTGACGATATTTGGTATTTAATTTACATAAAATAGACTTAGCTGGATTATTATAAACAATATCTTTTAGATTATCCAAAATTTTAGCTGTATTTTCTTTACTAGGCGGTATAATAGTCAAGGCTACTAAAAACATCAATAATGGAGGAAAAACTATATTAATAGTAATCGGAATATAATTTATTTCTTGCAAAATATAAACTTCATATGGTAATTCCAAAACCAAAGCCAAGGTCATTTTGGTAACAAATATATATATAATAGCCCGCAAAGAACTCTGGCTAATTTTTTTACGAATAAACTTATATTTTTTGTTAATCAAAATCTTAGCTGAGGCTAATAAATCATCTGGGTGAGTTAATAATGTAGAGATATTTTCCTCTTCTTGTAAAATTAATTCATGTAAAATTTTGAAAGTAACTACCTCTTCACTAACAGACAAAAATAACTTTCTTTGATACGGGTGTTTTAAATGTCCTTGAATTGTTTTGTATACTGCCGAAAAATTTGTAGCCACTAATTTTATTAAATTAGCATCTGCTTGTAACCAATCTGGAAAATATAAATTAAATAAATGATAAGAAATAATAGTATTATCTGATTTAACGATTGACTTATGAATAGCAATATAAAGTTGAATATTCTTCTCTCTGGTTTTCAAAGTATCCCCACTAAATTTGATACGTGTTTTAGTCATGTTGTACATAGCCTCAATTACGCTATCTTCTACATTTTCTGGCGTTAATAACATATCTATCTCACAAGCCTCTATGCCTATAATCCAATCAAAAAAATGTTTACGCTCTTTTCCGCTATAAAGATCATTTAATAAAACAAAAAGTTCATTATATTTTTTAATAATTTTAGCTACTTCCAAAACTATTACCTCTGGAATAGCATTATTATCTAAATAATGTCCTCGAATCAAATCATTTATTAAATTTTTAGCTATCTGCGGTTTTAAAGTTTCGATAATCAAACGACGACGTAAATTTCTCTCAATAGCAAAACGACGCAACAAATGCGCTTCTTTAAAATCTACACTATTACGTAATTTTTCATAAACAAAAGTAACTCTTGAAGTAATATCCTCTACTTCAATCTTATTTTCATCCTCTTTAATAGCTTTTCTTTTTTGGTAAATACGATCCAAATTTTGATATAATTTTACAATATCTGGAGATAATTCCATAAAAATTTATTATAATATAATACTGGCTTTAAAATACCATATTTCAGGCTTTTTTTCAATATAAACAAACACCCCACTTAAAGTGAGGTGTAAGTAAATATTATTTTTTCTTTTTGGCTATTTTTTTAGCTTTACTAACTTTTGGTTTAGCCTTTGCCTTGATTTTAACTTTAGTTTTTTCTTTAGCAGCCTTAGTCTTAGTCTTACTGACTTTTACCTTAACTTCTTTATTTTCTAAAACTGGAATTTGCAAAATATTTAAAATTTGATCTAATTTTTTATTTAAATTATTTATAGACTCAGTTAACTTTTCATTATTCTGACCGCGATCTGATGACCTATCATCACGTCTCGGTCTATTATCACGCTGTGGTCTATTATCATCTTTCTTAAAACAATTACTGCAAAAAATAGGTTTGCCACTAGTTGGGCGAAATGGCACCTCGCAATCATCACCACAACCATCACAAACTGCTTGATGCATAGTTGGACGACTATCGCGATCACGACCACCGCCACCAAAACCTCTATCACGACCTCGTCCTCCGCCAAAGCCACCTCTATCACGACCACCGCCTGATCTTTTGTCTCTATTAAAATTTCCCATACTTTTATTTATCTATTTAGATCATAATTGTATGTCTTATTCAATAAAATAGCAAATAATTAACTAATAAACCCTCCAATTTGTTTTTCCCAAAGTCTTTTATACAAACCATTTGATTTTTTTATTAATTCTTTATGAGTTCCTTGCTCTGCAATTTGTCCTTGGTCTAAAACTAATATCCTATCCATTTTCATAATAGTTGATAACCTATGAGCAATTACAATTACTGTTTTATTTTTCATTAAATTAATTAAAGCATCTTGAATTAATCCTTCTGATTCTGAATCTAAAGAAGAAGTAGCTTCATCTAATACTAAAATTGGAGCATCTTTTAAAATTGCCCTAGCAATAGCTACTCGCTGACGTTCACCGCCAGAAAGCTTCACTCCTCTCTCACCAACATAAGTTTGATATTTCTCAGGAAAATTATTAATAAAATCATTAGCATGGGCCAACTTAGCTGCTTTTATAATTTCTGCGTTAGAAGCTTTTATTTGTCCATAGCCAATATTCTCTTGTAAACTACGATGAAATAAAATTGAATCCTGATTCACCAGGGCAATATTTTTCCACAAAGACTCTTGAGTGACTCTATTAATTTTTTGATCATCAATAAAAATATTACCACTAGATAATTCATGATTTCTTAATAACAGATTAACCAAGGTAGACTTACCTGAACCAGAAGAGCCGATTATGGCAACTTTTTCTTTGGCCTTTATAGTCAAATCAAAATTTGAAATTATTTTTCTAGTTTGATTATAATTAAAATTAACTTTTTCAAATCTAACCTGTCCATTTGTTAGCTTTAATTTCTTTGCCATTTTAATATCTTGAATTTCATGTTCTGCTACCAAAATTTCCGTCATTTCTTCAGCTTCGGCCATATTTTCATAATACCTACGAATTATTCTACCAAAATTCCATAAGCGCATAATCATGCTCAAAAGATAAGTTTGTAACAAAACAAAATCTCCAATAGTAATCAAACCTTTTTGCCATAAAGTAACAGCATAAGACATTACAGCGATCTCTAGGATAACCATAAGCATAGCCTGAACAGCTTCAAAATAATTACTCAGATTCCAAGTAAACTGAAATATTTTTTGAAACTCGCCGTTTACTTTTTTAAATAGCTTATTTTCTCGAGCGTAACCATTAAATAATTTAACATTTAGGTTATTTGTGATTGTATCTGCTAATACCCCTGTTACTTTAGAACTTATAATCGCTCTTTTAGTGTCGTATTTTAATTTGTATAAACTAAAAAAATAATTAATTGAAATAAAAATTAATACCCACAATAAAATACCTAAACCAAGCCATATATTTTTTCTTCCTAAGATAATAATAATCGCCGAAGTATTTACAAAAATTGGTAATAAATCCCAAACAAATAAACCTGTTACCATGTCAAAAGCATGAACAAATCTATTAGATTTTTTTACTAGAGAGCCAACGAAATTATTATTAAAAAATGAAATTGAATGTTTATGCAAATAAGCAAAAGAATTATTAGCCAAATCCGCCATAGCATTTGACTGGAAATAAGCCATAACAAAAGTAGTTATTCGCTTAGCTATCCAACTCAAAAAATAAACTAACAAAATTTTTCCTAAAATAGCAAACAATACACCCGTCTCCCTGTCAGCACTAGTATTAACTAAAATGTCAAAAAATTGTTTATAGAATAAAGGAGCAACGATATTTGCTAAAGAGGCAAAAATTACAGAAAATAAAATAATTAAAACAGACCATTTATATTTCCATAAATGTTTCCAAAATATTTTAAATGTTTCTCTAGTCAAATACTGCATAAGTCCAGATAGTATAGCATAAGATAAATTTTACATAAATTAAAAAAACAGCCAAAAGGCTGAAATTTAACTCCACTTTGGTCGCAGACCATGAGCGAACGCAGTGAGTCGAATGGCTCGGAGCGCTGCGCTATTGCCCAGCATCTTAGGAGCCTCGTCTTCGACTCAGATTTATTAAATCCGAACCTGCACTCATTTCATTCGTTTGGCTCGGAGACAGGGAATCGAACCCCGATTGCCTGGACCAAAACCAGGTGTCCTACCATTAGACGATCTCCGAACATAAATAACGAAATCATGATACTATTTTTTAACTAAATTGTCAATAATAAAAGGTGGAATGAACTCAATCACCCCACCTTTACCTTGCTCAACATAAGCTTAACCCTCCAGCTCTTTCTTGTTCATCGCATACTGTTTCCGACAATAAGCCACTGCTAGAGCAGATAGTATCGCAAGCGTTGCAAAAAATCCTATCGCAAACCAATCAATACCATCTGAGTTGAATACTACGAATAAGGCCTTAATAAAAGATGCTATCATTACTAGCACAGCCGCAGTAGCGAACCAGAACCAAGTAGCAGTTACCTTTTGCAGATCTTTACGTTCAGTACTATTCATTTATATATCCTCCTGTTTAAGAACGTTTATCTTTATTAGGCATAACATAACTAATAAATTTTGTAAAATAAAAAAAACCCCAATCGTCATCGAGGTTCTCTTTTTATATCTTCAAACTTGCTTTAATAAAATCTACAAACAATGGATGTGGACGCAAAGGACGAGATTTAAATTCAGGATGAAACTGTGAAGCCACAAAAAATGGATGATCTTTTAATTCGACTATTTCTACTAGACGTTTATCTGGAGATAAGCCTGCAAAACGCATGCCCGCTTTTTCTAATACATCCCGATAATCCATATTGAATTCATAGCGATGACGATGGCGCTCACTTATTTTGTGGATACCATAAGCTTTAAAACTCTTAGAATCTTTATCCAAAACACATGGATAAGCTCCCAAACGCAAAGTACCACCCTTTTCTTCTTCTGCTGTATGACCTGGTAAAATATGAATAACTGGATTTTTAGTCTTTGGATCAAATTCAGTAGAATTTACTTTTTTAGTCTCCAAAACATGACGAGCAAATTCAATTGTTGCTACTTGCATACCCAAACATAGACCTAAATAAGGCTTGTTGTTTTTTCTAGCATAACGAGCTGCTATGATTTTACCTTCAATCCCCCGATTTCCAAATCCACCCGGAACAACAATACCTTTCACTTTCTTTAATTTTTTAAATTCTGCTTTGTCTTTTTTCTCTAGTTTAACAGCATTTATCCAAATCAAGTCTAAAGTAATATTATTATGATAACAGGCTGATTTTAAAGCCTCTACCACGCTCAAATAAGCATCTAAATTCTGATTATACTTACCTACCAGACCAATGCTTAATTTTTTCTTGTGATTAGATTTTATTTTCTTAACTAGCTTCTCCCAATCACTTAAGTCGGATTTTCTTTTGGCTAATTTTAATTTATCAGAAATAATACTAGAAATATGATATTTTTTCTCAAAATTTACTGGTACTTCATAAATAGTTTTAACAGTTGGCGCTGGAATAACCGCCTCTTCTTCGACATCAGCAAATAGAGAAATTTTAGCAATGGCATCTTTGTCAATCTTTTTATCACTCCGTGCCAAAATAATATCTGGTTGAATACCACGACGATATAATTCTCTAACTGAAGCTTGTGTTGGTTTAGTTTTCAGCTCTCCAGAAGCTTTCAAAAATGGCAATAAAGTCAGATGAATAAACAAAACATTATCATGACCAACTTCTCTATGAAATTGCCGAGCTGCTTCCAAATATGGATCACCTTCAATATCTCCCACGGTACCGCCAATTTCAATCAATAAAATATCAGCCTTACTACTTTCAGCTGCTTTTTTGATATGATCTTTTATTTCGTTAGTAATATGAGGGATGATTTGAATAGTTTTACCCAAATAATCTCCACTTCGTTCTTCTCTTAAAACTTTTTCATAAACCCGACCTGTTGTCAGGTTTGATAATTTAGATAAATTGGTGTCGATGAAACGTTCATAATGACCTAAATCCAAATCTGTTTCTGCTCCATCATCAGTGACATAAACTTCACCATGTTGGAAAGGACTCATAGTACCAGGGTCTATATTTAGATACGGATCTAGCTTGAGAGTAAAAACTGAATAGCCACAAGAACGCATAATGGCTCCAATAGACGATGAAGCAATACCCTTGCCCAGTCCTGAGCAAACTCCTCCGGTGATAAAGATAAACTTTGTTTTCTGCATGAGTAAATGATTAAAATCAAAAATGAATTCACAACTATTATAGCAAATTTTTTGATCTCTTGCTAATTTGAATACATCATAACCTCTCCCCTAGAAACATCCTAACAAAAAATCCCCCTGTTAAGGGGGATTTAGGGGGTTGAAGTGTTTTATCTAAAACTTACTATGCTTCTACTAGCTTTCTCCGTATTTTTTTAGCCATAGCTATATAACCATCTTTTTCATAAGCTTCTACTAGCTTTACCCACATCTCTTGAGTCTTAGCTGTATCACCGGCTTTTTCATAAGCTTCTGCTGCTTCAGTGTAATTCTTATCAGTTTCGAATTCTTCTGCTAGCTTTCTCCACATCTCTTGAGTCTTAGCTGTATCACCAGCTTTTTCATAATTTCTTACTGCGTACAAATAGTTACCTTCGGCTTCGAATTTTTTTGCTAGCTTTACCCAAATCTCTTGAGCCTTAACTGTATCGCCAGCTTTTTCATAAGCTTCTGCTGCATTTGGAGTATCATCAGCTTTTACACAAGCTTCTGCTAGCTTTCTCCATGCTCCTTGAGCCTTAGCTGTATCACCGGCTTTTACACAAGCTTCTGCTGCGTACAAATAAGCACCTCGTGCTTCGAATTCTTTTGCTGCCTTTATCCACGTGTCTTTAGCCTTAGCTATATCACCAGCTTTTTCATAAGCTCGTGCTGCGGCGCTATAAGTCTTATCAGCTTCGAATTCTTTTGCTAGCTTTGCCCAAATCTCTTGAGCCTTAGCTGTATCATCAGCTTTTTCATAAGCTTCTGCTGCTTCAGTGTAATTCTTATCAGTTTCGAATTCTTTTGCTGCCTTTATCCACGTGTCTTTAGCCTTAGCTATATCACCAGCTTTTTCATAAGCTCGTGCTGCGGCGCTATAGTGATAATCGTTAACTTCCAATAAATCTGCTAACTCTTCCCATACTTTTTGAGCCTTAACTGTATCGCCAGCTTTTTCATAATTTCTTGCTGCTTCAACATAATAATCCCTATCAGCTTCCCATACTTCTGCTTGCTTTCTCCACATCTCTTGAGCCTTAACTGTATCGCCAGCTTTTTCATAAGCTTCTGCTGCTCCAGTATAATAATTGTTAGTTACCCGTAATTCTGCTTCCTTTCTCCACATCTCTTGAGCCTTAACTGTATCGCCAGCTTTTTCATAATTTCTTGCTGCTTCACTATAGCAGTTATTGTGGTTTATCCATAATTCTGCTTGCTTTTCCCGTATTTCTTTAGCCATAACTGTGGCACCAGCTTCTTCATAGGCTTGTGCTGCTTCACTATAGTAGTTTAGTGTATCTTTATCTTCTAATGCTAGCTCTAGCCATAATTCTGCTTGCTTTTTCCACATCTCTTGAGCCTTAACTGTATCATCAGCTTTTTTATAAGCTTCTGCTGCGGCGCTATAATTCTTATCAGCTTCGAATTCTTCTGCTAGCTGATCTGCTTTAGTTTTAATCACTCCTTCTTTCTCTTCTACTGTATTTTCTTGAGGATTTTCTCCTTCTCCAAATTTTTTCATAACTCTAGAATTAGATGGTTAATTTATATACTTATATATTACTAATGATAAAGATAAACTTTGTTTTTTGCATGAGTAAATGATTAAAATCAAAAATGAATTCACAACTATTATAGCAAATTTTTTTCAGTCCGGCTAATTTAAGCAACCTCGCAGGTTAATTTAACCTGCGAGGTTGTCAGTGTCCTATATTTTATCTAAAATTATTTTTCTAACTCAGCTAACTCTTTATAAATCCTCCCAGTACGATATAATTCGCCTTTCTCCTCAGCTTCTTCTGCTTCTTTTCTCAATGTTTCTTTGACTTTAGCTATATCACCTAGCTTTTCATAAATCTTTGCTGCAGACGCAAAATAACCCTTATCATCTGCATCTTCCGCTGCTTTTTTTAACATTTCTTCTGCTTTAGCTGTATCACCTAGCTCTTTATAAACATCTGCTGCAAACTCATACCTCTTATCATCTTCAAGCTCTTCTAACATCTTTTTAAATAACTCTTCTGCTTTAGCTGTATCACCTAGCTCTTTATAAATACCTGCAGCGACATAGAGATGCTCAGCAGGACTGTTCTTAGAAGTAGAACCTTCTTCAATCTTCACCGCTTCTTTCCTCAACATTTCTTGAGCCTTGGCTGTATCACCTAGCTCTTTATAAATTTTTGCTGCTGTCTTATAAGCATTGCTCCAAGCATCAATAAAACCTTCATTATTATCACCTTTTTCCTCAGCTTCTTGAGCTGCTTTTCTTAACATCTCTTGTGCTTTGGCTTCATAGTCTATATTTTCCTCAGCTTCTTGAGGATTTTCTCCAAACTTTTTCATAACTTTATAACTAAAATGATTATTTAATTTATATGATTAAATATTACCTATTTAGATAAAATTAGTCAATCTTGTGGTCTAATGTCAATTACAATACTAATGATCAAATCACCAAGTCCGGCTAATTATAAAGATAGACTGCCAAATTTTAACTGTGTTTTATAATTCTCACTAATGTCTGACCATTCTAAATAGTTTGAAAAAAATATTTCTTGCTCTATATTATTCATCAACACAGGCTGATTTTCTATAGATCTAAAAGGAAATAAAGAAAAACTAACTTCTTTATTGTCTGATTCTAAAAATTTAGTAGAAATTCCCACTGCTAAACCCTCTTGAGTTTCTAGAGAAAAATATTGATCAAAAACAAAATTACCCAATGAATAAAAAATAGCTTTGTTTTTATAAACTTCCATGCCCTGAACTACATGTGGATGATGACCAATAATCACATCAGCTCCAGCATCTATCAAACCATGACCAACATTTTGTTGAACATTGCTAAATTGATGTGTATATTCTGAGCCCCAATGTACATTAACTATCATAAAGTCTGTTTCTTCTCTAAGATTAGCAATTATTTCTTGTGCTTGGGTTTGATCAAAAAGATGATAAACCATACTAAATGCCGCTAAACCTATCTTTTTACCGGCTACTTCTTTGATTGTAAAGCTACAATCTCCCACTTCACCATCTGGACAACCAGAAAATGAAATATCTAAATCTGACAAATTTAACCTAGTTTCCTCTATTCCTCTTTGCCCCTGATCAGTGACATGATTATTTGCTAATGTAAAATGATTAAAATTATATTGCTGTGTTTTTTTAACTAAATCAGGATGCCAAGCAAAATCATAAATAATATCTGGTAAATAATGATCGCCATTATTTGTCACAGTTCCTTCCAAATTTGCTGACAAAATATCCTGACCCCAAAAAAATCTATTTTCTTCTGAAGCTAAACCTTGAAATATATATTCTATCCCCTTACTATCTATCACTTCACCAACATGTCTATCTAGCATCAAGTCACCAAAAAATAATGAGCTAACTAGAGTTTCAGTTGTTGATAAACCTTCTGTAAAATAATAAATACTATGACTAGTAGTCGGCTCATCTGTTTTGTTGATCAAGTTTCCTGAATTAGTTGCAAAAATTAATTCTGCATTTTGTTTTTTGCTTAATTCCAGATATTTTAAAACAGCATAAATAGAAGCTGGTGAATCAATTTCTAAATCATAAACTCTATCAAAATCAAAACTTTCTATAACTGATCTATTTTTGAGATCATGAAAGTCTGCTACGGGAACTGTCAAATAATGAGAAAAATCAACACTCGCTAAAACTAAAGTTTTTTCTTGATTCACACTCTGTTCTAAAACCTCTGCTAATCTAAATGCATCTTCAGCTGGTGTATCTACTTTTAAAATGATCGGAACTATATTTGCCTTTGGCAAACTTTTTTTAATAAAGCTAACTAAGCCAGAAATTGAATGCTCGGCATAAAATGGCGCTTCATCTACTAAATAACCTTCTTGAATTAATTTATCAGTCAAAACTAAATCTGGCATTAATTCGCCATAAGGTGTACGCCACTTGGCCTTTGATAATATAATATCGTTCTGACCAGCATCAAAATGATTAGGACCGATCAAAACTACTGTGTCGTAATCATAATCTTCAATGCCTTCAAAAAAAGCAGCAATATTTTCTTTGACCATCAAATGATGTGGAATAATGCCACCGTAAACTTTATCGACTGGTTTTTTGACTAAATTTTCAATATTTTCATAAGCTTCATCAAAAAAACTCTGACTAGCAAAATATGATTTATGCAGAGTCAGGTTCTCAAATTGAATCTTTGACCTAAAAATTGAAGTCAAGCTCTCTCTGTTTTGAGCACCAAGTAATAAAAAATAACAAACTAATCCTGCTTGAACAACAAGCAGGATTAATACAACAATTAATAATTTATTATTTTTCAGAGAAAACATTTATTTACGTAATGCTCCGCCCCATTCTACTACTGTAAAGCCTTTTCTTTCTGGAGTAATCAAGATTTGTTCTTCAACTGAAAATGGTTCACTCAAAGCTTGATAATCCATAAACACTCTAATAACTGTATCCGGCTCTGGACTGACAGTCAGTGGAGCTAGTTTATCAAATTCAGGTTGAGGAATGAAAGTCACAAAATAATATTCATCAGCTTGCATTCTAGGCTGCCAAAATTCAATAAACTCATCGTATTCATGTTTTACTAAACCAAGTAAAACTAATTTTTCTTCTAAAAATGTTGTTACCTCGTGTTTACTAATAACAAATCCTTGCTTTGGCATTTGATAATCTAAAGCATAACCTTCCCAAAAAAGATATGGATAAGTTTTATTGTCAGCATAATTATATAATTCACCTGAAGGTTGAGCTAAAACATTCCAACCGTCATTATAAACTGGCTCAGTAAAAGTAAATCCACCAGCTGGTTTTACATCCACATAAACATCCGTTTCTTGTTCTGGATAAAGATAAATAACTGGCTTTCCACATTCCACAGAAGCAAGATAGGCAGCATTTCTAAACTCAATAAAATCTCCAAATGGATCATGCCAATAAATAATAGGCGTGTCAGCTACGAAACTAGCAAAAGAAATCTTTGGCTTTGGTTGTCCTAAATCTGAATCCCAACCCGGATAATACATATCATACATCGTCTCTAAAACACTAATTGGCATCTCTGGTTTTGATTTTAGATTCGGATCTGTAGCTTTATAAAATATTTGTCCGTTAGCTGATCTACCAATTTCAGTTAATTGAGAGGTGCTAGTGATGTAAGTAACGTAATTATAACAAAAGGCAAGACCACAACCACCAGTCGGACTTTTTAATAAATACTCTCTAGAATTTTGCGAGCCGTTATTCAAAAGAAAGTCTAATTGATAAGGAATAACACTAGAATACATTTCTGATTCGCCTGCTTGGCCTAGAAAATCCAAGTCTAATGAATATTCTCTAGTTGTACCATCATTAGCTTCAACAATAAAACATTTTTTCTGATCATCTTTATAAACGTAATCTGTACCATTATATTTGAATAATGATCTTGGATTTTCATATTCACTCAACATTTTATTCGGCTCAGTAGCATCAAGAGTCAATGTATAATTTGAGTTCGGAATATTTATAGTTTTCGGAGGTTCAAGGTTATCGATAGTGATTTCATCATTAACATCAAAATATTCTTCAATATCTTCATGAGGAGTATAATGCTCTATATAGCCGCTTAATAAAATTTTCTTTCCAGTAGTTCCCTTTATAAACCTATATATTCCCTCGCCGAAAGCCATGCCTTCCATATGAGTTTTTATAAGATACAAATCGCTGCCCGTATGCAATCCATTACTTATCTTGCCTAATTTATATATATCTCCTTCACTTAAATGTAATAAATATTGTGCATCATCATCAATTCTTGAACGAAAAATTTCGTATTTATTTACCCTAACAGGCCAATCATTCCAATCAATGGTGATATTGGTTGATGTAGTGTCTTGCTCATCTGTAGCTTCGTCATCAACATCATCATCTTCAATCTCCGTTGCTGGATATTGTTCGTTAATGTCTGTATAATCGTCTGAATCAGACAAATTATTATTATCCATCTTTGTCATTACGACATAGACAGTAGCCGCATTAGTCACTACTAATACTGCTATCAGAGCAATTAATAACGCTTGGGCAAAGCCCTGTTGATTTAAAAACTTTTTAATTTTCATACAATTAAATATTATTGTTCAGATTTTATATTATTCTTGCATTTTTTGAATACGATCCCTGACCTCATTTGCTAGTTCTTCTGCAGCTATCTCTGGTTTAGGAACAGGAGGATTTTCACTTAAATGTCTTTGTAGAGGCGTTCCAACTCTATCACCTTCTGAATTTTTAGACATTTCTTTAGGAACAGGAGGATTGTTACGTAAATGTTCTTGTAGAGGTGTTCCAGCTTTGTTACCTTCTGGAACTTTAGGTGTAATAGATGTAAATTTTTCATTCATAATTTTATAATTCAACTAATTATAATTTATTTCTCAGATTTTATATTAACTATGAGATTAATTTTATTATTATCTGGAAAACTGATTGATAATTTATGCTTACCTAGCTTCTTAAGGTGAGCCGCTTTCTTAAACCATTTAATTTCTAAATCTAAATTAAATTTATCTTTCACGGCTAAAATAACATCTTTATTGCTAATAGCTTTAAATAAATTGTCATTTTCAGAAACTTTAGCAGAAAACTCAAGCGTCTGCTTATCTAATGTTTTCATTATTTTTTGATAAGATTCCTGCTTAGCATCCACTTTTTTTATTGCTTGTACCTTTTGATTACGATACAAAACAATATTAGTATTGCTAGCTACTACTGCTAATTTTTGAGGTATCAAACAATTAGTTGCATAACCATCGGCTACGTTTTTTATATCACCTATCTTACCTAAACTTTTTATGTCTTCTAATAATATAACTTTCATATATTTACTTTAGCGCTTCAAATTAATGACAAGCTTATTCCAAAATTAACTCTCTAGCTTTATCTAATTGTGGATCAAGATTATTTTCATAATCCTCTATCGCATATTCTACTATAATATCTGGTTCAATACCTTGTTCATTAATAGCTCTACCATTTGGCGTCAACCAATTAGCTACTGTTAATTTAATAGCTGAACCATCTTCTAATTCAAATAATTGTTGCACCGAACCTTTTCCAAAAGTAGTTTCACCAACAAGTTGTACTTTATTATAATCCTGCAAAGCACCGGCTAATATCTCACTAGCTGAAGCTGAACCTCCGTTGACTAAAATCACAGTTTCAAAACCACTTAAATCAACTTCTTTGCCTGTTTTGTAATCTCGATTATCTCTCTGATCACTAAAAATTTCCCTTAGCACTATCTGTCCTGGATCCAACCAAGAACCAGCTATATCTACTGAAACATCTAGAAATCCACCCGGATTATTACGTAAATCTAAAATAATACCTTTTGGATTATCTCTTAAGACTTGCTGAGCTACTTTGGTAAATCTACTATCTGTATCGCCATTAAAATGAGATATTTCTATAATTGCAATGCCCTCTTCCAATTTATACACAACGCTCGGTATTTCTATCTTGTCTCTAATGATACTAATATCTTTTGGCGTAGTTTCATTTTTAGAAACTACCGTCAAAATAACTTCTTTTCCCTTATCTCCTCGAATTACATTAACTACTTGATCAACAGAAAAAAGACTAGTATCAACCCCATCTACAGCATAAATACGATCACCCGCTTGTAAGCCAGCTTTTTCAGCTGGTGTATTTGGCAATGGGGCAATAATAACCAAATTTCCATCTTTACGACCTATCTCTGCACCAATACCAAAAAAAGTTCCATTTAATTCTCTAGTGAATTCTGCGGCTATCTCTGGCTCAAAAAACATCGTATAAGGATCATCGATAGCATTTACCATTCCAGCTACCGCTCCATAAAACAAATCCGTCTCTGAAATTTGACTACGTTTGAGATAATAAGTATGTAGCACTTTCCAGGCTTCATCAAACATAGCTGGGTCAGCATTTTCCAAATTAGAAAATATTGAAACAATTTCTTCAGCAGTAGCTTCTATGACATTCGTCTCTGCATTTCTTTGTGAAACACCATTTGTCACTAAGCCAGCAATAAATCCTAGTAGGATTAGAAAAAAGAAAGCGTAAACATGTGTTAAACGCTTTAACCAAGATTTTTTCTTTTTTTCATGAGCACCTTCTGTGCTAAATTGATTTTTATGCTCAAAATCTATTTCACTCATTCTTTTGTATTAATTCTTTCTATTTTGGCTCCTAATTTAGACAAACGTTGATCTAAATTTTGATAGCCACGATCCACCTGATAAATATTATCGATTACACTTTTACCACGAGCCGCTAAGGCTGCTAAAATCAATGTTGCTCCGGCTCGTAAATCAAAACTAGTCATTTCTTTACCAAATAATGGTGATGGACCAATAACAACAATACGATGAGGATCAGATACTATAATATTTGCTCCCATTTTTTTAAGCTCTGCTACATACTTCATTCGGCCATCGTACATCCAATCATGAATCAATGTTGTGCCTTTAGCCTGAGTCATCAAAGCAGTAAATGGCTGAATTAAATCAGCTGCAAAACCAGGATGTGGCATATCATGTATCTTTCCAGCTGCTTGCAAATCCACCTTACCATCAACCTCTATATTAGCTAAACGATAATTTTTACTAGGTGATAAGTCTAAATAATTAATCTTTATTTTTAAACCAACTTCTTTAAATTTTTCTAATTCCAAAGCTAAAAACTGAGGAGCAGCCTGAGTAATATTTAATTTAGATTTTGTCACACCTGCCAAAGAAATAAAAGTGCCGGTTTCTATTGGGTCTGGCATGATATTATATTCTGTTCCTTTCAAAGATTTTACGCCTTTGATTTTCAAAGTGTGAGTGCCGATCCCTTCTATTTCTGCACCCATTGATTGTAAAAACCAACATAAATCTTGTACTGAAGGATCAGCCGCAGCAATTTTTACTGTAATCTCTCCTTGATTTAAAGCTCCAGCTAAGATAATATTTTCTGTGCCAGTAACTGAAAATTCACTCATCACAATCTCGCTGTCTGCTGGTTTAACTTTTTCTAAATTATATATCTTTTCGTCACACTCTACCTTGACTCCTAAACGTTCAAAAGCTTTAAAATGAGTATCCATTGAACGAGCGCCAATTTGACAACCACCCGGTGCTTTAGTAATAATTTTACCAAAACGACCAAGCATAGCTCCTATTAATAAAATAGAAGAACGTAAAGTACTTATCAGACTCATGTCTATTTTTTCTGGATCTAAATCTGCAGCATTGATTTTTAGACTATTAGTATCCATCCAGGTCACTTTCACTCCTAAAGATACTAAAATTTGGATCATTTTTTTGACATCTTCAATAACCGGAACGTTATGAAGTATCACTTCTTCTTTAGTCAAAATACAAGCCGCTAAAATTGGCGTAGCTGCATTTTTGAAACCAGCAACTTGAATGTCGCCTTTTAATGTGTTGCCACCTTGAATAATAAATTGAGACATAGTATTATAGCTTATAGTTAGTAGTTTATAATAAAAGTATGATAATAAACAACGAAATTACCCGCTATTGAGTACAAGTTATTGGATATATCATACCCTAAATCATAATATAAAACAAGATGAATACAGCCTGGCGAAGAGTTACTTATCTAACATTTTTTTTGATATTTTTTATTGCGGCTCCATTTCTTATTTTTTATTCATTAGGTTATCGTTATAATTTTGACAAACACATTGTTGAAAAAAATGGTGCCTTTTTTATTAAATCGTACCCTAGAAATGCAGAAATATTTATCGATCAAATAAAAACCCGCTATAAAACACCTAGCCAAATCACTAATACTAAACCTGGTCAATATTTAGTAGCAATCAAAAAAGAAAACTACCATACTTGGCACAAAGCATTGACCGTACATGCTGGACAAACAAGTTTCGTAGAAGAAGCTGCGTTATTTCTTATCGATAATGATAAAACTGCTTTAGGCCTTGGTAGTTCTGATTTTATTATCAATCAACATCAAAATAAATATAGCCATCTAATTGATAATGACCTATGGCTAACAAATGTTGATCTTGATAAATCTTCTAAAATTTTTAGCTTTACTAATCCTGTTGAACTAATAAGCTGGTCATTCGATGATCAAAAACTATTAATCAAACAAGGAACCTACAAATTATTTAATTTACAACAACAAAAAATTACTACTCTAAATATCGGCAATCCTGATAAAATTATTTGGGACAACCAAGACGCTAATGTACTTTGGTTTTTAGATAAAGATAAACTTTATAGACATAACACAATTCTTAATACAACAGCTCTAAAAACTGAAGATATTCAAGACTTTGCTATTACTGGTGAATATCTTATCTTACAAAATAATCAAAACCTGAGCTCAACAATCACTCAAGTCACTAAAAATATTACTGCGTCAGATGACGAAGAAGCAATACATCAATTAAATCATTTAAATGTCGGTAAACTAAAAATTCTTTTAGCAGATAATGATTACCTCATCTTTATGCTGGGCTCAAAGTTATACATCCAAAGATCATTTGATGAGTTGATATCCATACCTGCTTCCTTGGTTAAAATTTATGGAAAATTTTTGCTGATCAATGATGGTCATCAAACAATTTTATATGATTATAACGAAAAGACTTCTAATATTATTAATAGATCATCAAAGATAACATCTGATATTTACTGGCATCCAAATGGCAGTTACTTTATGGACGAGATCGATGGTCTGACTACGATTTATGAGCTTGATGGTCGAGATTATAGAAATAACACACAAATATTAGATGATCCACTGAAAAAATTATACTTATTTAATAAGAAGGGAGATAAATTATTTATCTTAACTGAAACGGAAAACTTTTATTTAAATTTACAATAGACACTAATTAACAAATTAAAAAATCGCCTTGATTAAAACTAAGCGGTTTTTTTATTGGCTAAAATTACAATGAAATTTAAAGAAAATTACTTATCCACAGACTTAGACTTGACGTTCGGTTTTTGTTCGGTATATAATAAAGACAACGAGAAGGCTAGTGAAAGAGTTAGTATTTATCTGCCTGTTAAATAAAAACTTTTTCACTCGCCGACTTGAAAATTTACTAATCATAATCATATGCCAAATTTAACTAAAAAACAAAAAGAAATCTTAGACTTTATTACTCAATTTATTCAGACTAATCAATATGCGCCAAGCTATAGAGAGATCGCTGATTATTTTGGACTATCCTCTACCGCCACTGTCCATGAGCATGTTAAAGCTTTAGAAGACAAGGGATTAATTAGTAGTAACCATAACGCTGCTCGTTCATTAGAGGTAATAGAAAAACGTTTCAGTAAAGCTATTGAATTACCCCTAGTTGGTTTAATTGCAGCTGGTGAGCCAATTGAAGCTGTAGAACAAAATGAAACCTTATCTGTGCCAAGAGAATTTGTAAAAGATGATAATAGTTATGTTCTAAAGGTTAAAGGAAAATCCATGATTGAAGAAGGAATTTTAGACGGAGATTATGTTGTAGTAGAAAGAAATTTTTATCCTCAAAACGGTGATGTTGTTGTAGCCCTATTAGATAATACATACGCTACCTTAAAAAAATATTTTAGAGAAAAAGATCGTATTCGTCTTCAACCAGCAAATCATACGATGAAACCAATTTATGCAAAAAACCCGGCCATCCAAGGAATAGTCCGAGCAGTCTTAAGAAGATTTAATTAAAATAAAAAATTATGTCATATAGAAGAAAAGTAAAAATTTGGTTCCGTCGTTTACCTATTTTGAGTAAAAATCATTTTGCTAAAAAATGCCAGAAATTAAGTGGTCGCGGTAAAAAGACTTTAGTTGTTCGCTACCGTAAACTTGGTTTATTATAATTAATAACCAGCTAACTCTTTTATCTGATTGACATAATCAACTGATAAATCATGTTCAACTGCACCAGTAAAGACAATTTGATAATACTGTGGAGTTGGCACGCCAACTGTATTATCACCTTGCACTACATAAACCTCAGCTAAATATTTTTCATCATCTTGTCTAATATTTACAACATCTCGCTGATAAACATGTGGATAACCCTCTACTCGATCTAAAGACTGCAAGCAATCTCCGTCTATTACAAATAAAACACCTTCAACAACACTATTATTTTTCGGCTTAATATTCGCATATTTACGACCATAAAAATAAAATTGCCAATCATCTAGATATCCCTTACCTAAATCTGTAAAATGTTCACTGCCGCACCTATCATTCATTCGCTGTGTATTCATATTTGAGCCATAAGCAAAATAAAAAATACCATCATCAAACTCATCCTTTGCCTCTATTTTAGGTATATTATTTGGCGGCATTTCCTCTGATACCTCAACCGATGGTACAAAATTACAGCCAGTAGTAAATACAAGTATTAAAATAGCTAATATTAAATTTTTAGTCATAGATATAAATTAAAGATTATATAATTCATTTTATTATTAAATCACAAATTATGCAAAACAACACACCACAGATTCAAAAGTTAGAAGACAAAAAAGTGGCTTGCGTTTCTTTTACCGGAAACTATATGGGCAATCCTCAAATCTTCAAAGAACTCTTTGGGAAACTTCATGCTTGGGCTGGCCCTAAGGGCTTAATTACAGCTAATACAGTATTTTTATCTTCTTATCAAGATGACCCTAATGTCACACCAGCTGATGAGTTAAAATTAGACGTTTGTATGACTATAGACGATAATGTTGAGGTAGAAGGTGAAATAGAGAAAAAAACATTATCAGGTGGTCAATATGCTGTCATGCGTAGCACTTTAACTAGTCCAAAAGAATATGGAGCGGCTTGGAAAGAAATAGTGAACTGGATTGATGCTAATAACTATAACGTAGATATGTCACGCCCTAGTTATGAATTATACTTAAATAATCCTGAAGAACATCCGGAAAAACATCATATTATTGATATATGTATGAGTGTTAAGGCAAAATAACCCTTATCTTAGCTAAAAAATATACCAGTTTGCGGGGTTGACATAAATGAAAAAATTAGCTATTATATTGATACTTTAATCAGTTTATTAGTAATTTATTATATGGCACATAAGAAAGCAGGCGGATCCACTAGCCTGGGACGAGATTCCATTAGTAAACGTTTAGGAGTGAAATTATTTGCTGGACAAAAAACCAAGTCTGGAAATATTATAGTACGTCAAAGAGGCACTAAATTCCATCCTGGTTTAAACGTTAAAAAAGGTAAGGATGATACTTTATTTGCTACTATTGCTGGTATTATCAGTTTTAGACGTTTAAGAAAACGTAAATTTGATGGCTCACTAAAAGAAACTAGATTTGTGGATGTTACTCCTGAAAATAAATAAAATTAAATTCTATTATAAAAATCCTCCTTTTTAAAGGAGGATTTTTTTATACTCGTAAATATTTTCTAATAGCTATGGTTGTGCTCAAAATATTAACTATTGCTAAGACTAAAAATTGGCTTCCAAAGATATACCAAAAATTATATTGAAAATATTTTTGTAAATTTATCACATCAGCATCTTGAAAATAACTAGTCAAAGATGGCTGAATAAAATTAACTATTGGATAGACTATTGCTATCAAAATAGCTATTGATGCTAAAGCATAAAATACACCTTCCAATAAAAATGGTGCTCTAATAAAATGATTATTAGCACCTACCAATTTCATAATCATTACCTCGTCTTTTCTGGAATAAATACTAATTCTAATAGTATTAAAAATTACAATCATAGAAATTAGTATAAAAGCTCCAATTACATACCAACTGTATTTATTGATCACTTTAGCTAAATTATCAATTTTACCAACAAAAGCATCGAAATCATTAAAATCACTACCATCAACTAACTTAGTATATTTATCAGCCCGAATAAAATCTAAAATTACATCATATTGTGACAAATCATGAGCCTGAACAGCCAAGGAAAAACCAAAAGGATTCTCCTCTTCACCAAAAATATCCAAAACTTTTTTGCTTCGCTCATCCAAATTTGATTGCTGATACAATTGCTTATTATCTTCTGGACTAATAATGGTCACTTTTTTGACTTCTTCTAACTCTTCTAAATCAGTGACAATATTTTCTACACTTTCACGATCAACATCAATGTTTAAAGAAATCAAAATGTCTACTTTTTTATTTACCCCCTCTATTGTCGCCTCTTTAATATAATCAATACTAACTAACAAGGTGATAGTAAATAAAGCCATTAACATCATGGTGATAGTAACTACCGACAACCAAAAATTTCTAAAAAATCCTTGTAAACCAAATTTAACAATTCTTATAAAACTTCTCATATTTTTTATTTTTACAATAAATAACGTCCTTGTGCTTGATCGGATATTATTACTCCGTTATCCAGAGTAATAACCCTACTTTTCAAGCTATTAACTATGTCTCTATTATGAGTGACTAAAACTACCGTTGTGCCTAAACGGTTAATCTTTTTTAATAAATCAATAATCTCTCTAGCATTAATAGAATCTAAATTACCAGTTGGCTCATCGGCTACTAATAATTTTGGCCGATGTACTAATGATCTAGCAATCGCCACTCTTTGTTGTTCGCCGCCAGATAATTGATGCGGGTAACGATTCTCTTTGCCTTTTAAACCAACCAAAGAAACCATTTGTTTGACAGTTTTTTTTATCTCTTTAGCTGAAAAACCACAAGTCTGCATAGCAAAAGAAATGTTTTCAAAAACAGTTTTTTTGGATAACAATTTAAAATCTTGAAAAATTACTCCTAACTGACGACGTAAGGTAGGAACTTCTCTTTGTTTAATCTTGGTGATATCCCAACCACCTACCATCACTTTGCCATTATCTGCTTTTTCTTCGGCAATTAAAACCTTTATTAATGTGGATTTACCAGAACCACTTTGACCAACAATAGAAACAAACTCGCCAGGCTTAATATGAAAACTAATACCAGCTAAAGCCTTAACATCTTTATCATATGTTCTTGCTAAATTAACTACTTTAATCATACAAAAAAATTAAAAAATATTTATGTTTAATACTTACGTTCAACCTTGGCTAAATTTAAAAAATCTTTAAAGAAAGCTTCAAAGCTTTTAGCTTGAACAACGATTGATTTGGCTTGCCAAACATTTTGCTTTGTCTCTTCATCTTCAATAATTGATTCTAAATACCAAATAACATAAGCACCAGGAATAATAACAATTTTACCAAACTGACCTACTTCTAAATCTTTTATCGGTGCATAAACATCTACTAAATCATTTTCAGCTAACCAAATACTATTTTCTGCGTACGAAGCGTCTGTCGCAAATTTCTGAGCTACCTCAAAAAAATCCTGGCCAGCTTCTAATTCTTCATAAGCATCTTGTGCCTGAGTGATTCCTACTTGATCGTTATAATTTTCTAAAATATATTGATACACCTGAGCCTCAGCTAAATATGGACTAACGATTAGTTCCTTAAACCTATCTTCAGACAATCCATAGTTTTCTTGGCTAAAAGTAGCAAAATCCTTATCTTCTCCAGCTAAAATTATTTCTTGTAAATACTCCTCCGTATCCTCTTCGCTAGTTATTAGCTCGTATTTATCAGCTAAACTATCAATCCATGCATCCTTAACTGATCTTTCCCAAGCAAGATCAATCACACTTGGAACTTCTGATTCATTTTGACCAACTTTATCGATATAATGTTGTAAAGAAAGTTGATGTGTTAATAAATGTGATAAATCAATTTTTAACTTAGTCTCACCATTAGTTACCGTACCTGCTTTTAAAGAATAAATTTTACTAACGTTATAAGCTACATCTGGATTTAATTTATGAGCGTAAATTAAACGCACTAACGCTAACTGTGAAACAATGAGTAAAATAATTATAAAACTAATGACATATGTTCTCTTTCGCATAATTTATTGAAAAAAATAATTAAACCATTTTTGCATATTAGAATGCTTATCTTTTATTTGATTATCCTCGTTTAAAGGTTTTGGTGAAGATGATAAATCTATCCTTTTTTCACCAGGCTTACTTAAATTTAATTGCCACCTGGCTTGTTCTTCTACATATTCATCTGTCTGTAAATAGACAATAAGGTCATCTAATTTATCTCGTTGTAATTTAGCTGCTGATAATTGTTCGTTTAGATTGCTAATTTCTCTATTGATCTGTTGACGACGAGATAATTCTTTACCAACTTTTAAAACAGATAAAACAAGAGTCACTGTCAAAATGACTATAAAAATATTAGAGTTATAAGCTGATCCCCAAAAAGATTTTTTCTTTTTGCGCATTGATAATTTATTTAAACTTTGAGTTAATTATAACACAAATCACCTTCTTCTCCAAAACAACATTTTTAAAAATAAGACAGACTATTTACCAAAGCTAAAAAAAATACTATAATATAAGTAATTCTGTTATAGGTCAGATAAATAAAAATAAAAAATGCGCATTGAACAAATAAAAACAAAACAACTACTGTGGATTAATATCACTAAACCCACTCGAAAAGAAATTGACTATCTACAAAAAAATTATCAATTTCATCATTTGGATTTAGAAGATTGTCTAGTAAAAATTCAAAGGCCACAATTTAGCGAATACCATAATTATATTTTCTTTATTCTTACCTTTCCTTTTTATAACAACCAAACTAGAGAAATAGTTTCTAGCGAGGTCGATTTTTTTATTGGCTCTAAATACTTAATTACTATTAATGATGGGCTTAATGATACTGTTAATGATTTTTTCAAAGAGATTAAAAATAATGACTACAACAAAAAACAACACATGTCGAGTCATCCAGTTAATCTATTATACGCTGTACTACAACGTCTACAATCACACACCTTCCCAATGCTTGATCATGTTTCCGAAGATATAGAAAGTATTGAAAAAAGAATTTTTAAAGGTGAGGAAAAAAGAGTCGTAAAAGAAATATTACATATCAAACGTAATATCGTAAATTTACGAAAAATAATGCAGGCTCATAAAAATATCATCAAAAAACTGATGAATACGCACACTAAATTTTTTATGCCTAACCAAATAAATATTTATTTTACTAATATACTCGATCGGACTAAAGATATTTGGGATATTTTAGAAACTCAAAAAGAAAATATTAACACTTTTCAAGAAACAAACGAATCCTTAATCTCATATAAATTAAATGAGATAATGCGTATTTTGACGGTCATTTCTGTAATTTTGATCCCTGCCAACTTAATTGCCTCTATATTTGGTATGAATGCTCGTTTTATGCCAATTGTTAACCAACCTTATGATTTTCAGGTCATACTTTCTATTATGCTAGCAATGATGCTAGCCTTTATCCTTTATTTCCGTAAAAAAGATTGGCTCTAGCTTGGCAGAAACTATTTATTATGTTATAAACTCCGTATTAGACGGAGTTTAATTTTATGAAAAACTTTTGGCAACAATTAGAAAAACCAATCATATCCATGACACCCATGGCTGGTATTACTGACTCTGCTTGGAGACAAATATGTAAAATGTGGGGAGCAGATATTGTGCACACTGAGTTTGTTTCAGCTGATGCTCTACATTATGATAGCAAAAAAACTCTCAAGATGCTTAAATACAAAACAAGCGAGCATCCGATAGTGGTTCAACTTTTTGGCAGAAGACCAGAAATGTATCCTAAGGCTGCTAAAATTGTAGAATCATTAGGCGTTGATGGAATTGATCTTAATTTTGGCTGTCCAGCCAAAAAAGTAGCTGGACACGGAGGTGGGATTTGTTTATTACGAGACATGGATACAGTCAAAAAAATAGTAGCTACTACTATCGAATCAACTAAGCTACCCGTGTCTGTCAAAACTCGGATGAGTTTAAATGCTGTCCAAGGAGATCCTAAACAAGGAAAAATTACTGTCTTTGATTTTATCGATGCTTTAGCTGAATTTCCTCTTGCTGCTTTAATTGTCCACGGTCGTACCTATGAAACTCCATATACTGGTCCAGTAGATTTAAAAGGATTAAAAAAAGCCAGAAAAAAATTCAAAAACGGAATATTTTTGATCAACGGATCCTTTCAAACTGTAGAATCAATAGTGAAAGACCTAAAGTACACCAAAGCTGACGGAATAGCCTTGTCTCGTGCCTTATATGGACAACCATGGCTATTTAAACAGATAAAAGATTATATAGAAACTGGTAAATACAAAGAAATAAGCGATCAAGAAATAAAAGATACAGCTATAAAACATGCCCATCTTCTTTGGGAATCGAAAGGTGCTAATGGATTCAAAGAAATGCGTAAACATTTATTATTTTATGTTAAAGCTAGACCAGATGCAGCCAGCTTGCGTAAACAACTAGTAGCCGTAGAAAATCCTCAGCAAGTAGAAAAAATATTCAATAAAATTTAAACACTATTTATTATTTTAAAACATAAAAAAACTGTCTAAATTATTTAGACAGTTTTTTAATATAAGTATTAATTTGCTAGAGCGTATGGCAATAACTCACCTTCAAACTCAGTAATACTAGTGTCATTAATGTAATTTGACAAGTCTGCTGTTATTACATCTCTTGTTCTAAAATAATTATCTACAAAAGCTGCCCAATGTAAAAATGGTCTTTTCTTACCTTGCTCAATATAATATATTGTATTATCTCCTGGTTCCTTAGCTAAGGTGCCAGTTGGCAATAAATCTTGTAGATCAGAATCCTTGATATAACTTGAGAAATAACCAGGATCAATATCCTTAACTAAGTCACCCCAGAAATCACCATATAATTCCTTAGCTACTGCTGCTGATGGCAATTTCCTTAAAATTCCATTCGGCTCTACAGCATATACTTTATTTGTGTCTATCGTTGTCATTAATTTAATACCTGGACGATAAGGGACTATGCCTCCATCAGGATATAAATCTAATTCTGCTATATTCACCCTAATCACTTTATCAAAATTATCATACCAAGTGTAATAAGTTTTAGGATCAGGGAAAGCATATTTTTTACCATTATTACTAACATAATAAACAGTAGCGCCCTCAACTCTTTCTTTAGCTAACAAAAATCCTGCATCACCAAATTCTTGTACACCTAAAACTTGACCTACAGTCACATTAATTGAATCGCTAGTTATATGACCAGTACCTCTTCTATTTTTAAATTGTGCATAAACAGTTCTAGTACCATTTCCTGTTAGCAGATCCCAAGAAGTAGAAGTAGCATAGTCCTGCCAATCAATATTAATAAAATTATTAATATTATTAATCCTCATTCTTAAGGGAGCATAAGAATTGGTCATGTTATTTGCGGATAAACTCAAAACCACCGTACTATTATTTGCAGAAACAGCGCCATTATTAATTAAAACCTGAGCATTACGAGGAGCACGACTTGTGCCTCCGCCTCCGCCTCCGCCTCCTGACACAGCAGCAACAACAATAGTAACGGTAGTAATATTTGAATAATCCTCTCCATCAAAAGCACGGTAAGTAAAAGTATCATCTCCGATAAATCCACTTTCTGGATTATAAACAAAAGATCCATCATCATTGAAAGTTAATTGACCATGACTTATCTCGCTCTCTAAAACACCAATTAAATCATTTGGCCCATTATCTGGATCACTATCATTAACTAATACTCCATTATCTGCGCTAATATTTAATTGAACGTTTACATTTGTATTATAGGCGTCAGAATTAGAAATTGGCGCTTGATTATCTACTATAGTTCCGACAGTTAATTCAACTCTAACTGTATTTGAATAATCTTCTCCATCAAAAGCTTGATAAGTAAAAAAATCTATTCCCTCAAAATCTATCTCCGGTACATATCTAAAACTACCGCTAGCATCCATAATTAAAGTACCATGATTCACCCAAGTAATAACTTCTACACTTAGTCTATTTGGTCCATTATCTGGATCATAATCATTATCTAAAATACTTTCTGGAGCTATAATTAAATAACCATTTTTATCTAATTCATATTCATCACCTTCAGCTATTGGTGCTTTATTATCTGGTCCAACACTTTCTTTTACTATAATTTTAACTACAGCAATATTTGAATAATCTTCTCCATCAAAAGCCTGATAACGAAAATAAGCAGAACCTACATAATCTTTATCTGGATTATAAACAAAAGATCCATCATCATTAAAAATCAAAGTGCCGTGTAATAAGTCCTGATGACCAAGCTCAAATAAACGAGCTGTTAAATCATCTGGCCCTTGATCTGGATCATGATCATTTGCCAATACTCCTGATAGATGATCAACATTCAATTCACCACCTGAAATAATTGCATATTCATCTACCTCAGCTATTGGTGCCTGGTTATCTGGCTCGTCAATTTCTTTTACTATGATTTTTACTACAGCAATATTTGAATAATCTTCTCCATCAAAAGCTTGATAACGAAAATAAGCAGAACCTACATAATCTTTATCTGGATTATAAACAAAAGATCCATCATCATTAAAAATTAAAGTACCATGTAATAAATTCTGATGACCAAGCTCAAATAAATGAGCAGTCAAATCATCTGGCCCTTGATCTGGATCATGATCATTGGCTAATACTCCTAATAGATGATCAACATCCAATTCATCTCCTGAAACAACAGCGTATTCATCTAATTCGGCTATCGGCGCTTGATTATCTACTATAGTTCCGACAGTTAATTCAACTCTAACTGTATTTGAATAATCTTCTCCGTCAAAAGCACGATAAGTAAAAAAATCTATTCCCTCAAAATCTATCTCTGGTACATATCTAAAACTACCGCTAGTGCCCATAATTAAAGTACCATGATTAACCCAAGTAATAACTTTTACACTTAGTCTATCTGGTCCATTATCTGGATCATGGTCATTATCCAGAATACTTTCCGGGGATACTACTAAATAACTGTTTTCATCTAGTTTATAAGCATCTTCACGCGCTATTGGTGCCTGGTTATCTGGCTCGTCAATTTCACGAGCAACATTTAATTTAATGACTATTCGCTCTGTTTCAGTTCCATTGACTGCTTTTAATTTACCAGAAAATTTATAATCGCCTTCTGGCCAATCCCCTTTAACAATAAAACCATCTGTATCATTAAGAGCATCTCTTAAAACTAATTCTCCTTGGTCATTAACGTATACATAAAATATTGGTGCTTGATTATAGACAATATCATATAATTCTTCAGTCATATCACCTAAATAACGCAAAAAACTATCTGGATAACTAGCTAAGGCAAAAGGGTGTTTAATGTGTAAAACATCAACATTAGTAGAACTCTCCATAACATTAATATAATATCTTTCTACTTCTTCTTTTGTGTATAATTGATATCCTTGACTCAAATTTCCACGTATTTTTTGCCCCGCTTGTCCGTCTGTTGATGAGGCCAAAATCAAACTTTCTAAAACCAATCTTTGATTTTCATAATGACTAGGATCAGTATTAATTTTTTCCATAGTAACAGCTAAAGAAGGCAAAGCATAACTAAAACTACTACTTAGTAAAATACTGAAAACGGTAAAAATACTTACAATTCTTCCTAACATATATTTATAATTAAAAAATAATTAACAATCCTAAAAGTCCTAAAAATATAATCGTTGAGCCTATGACCTTATAATCTTGCTTCTTAATATGAATAAAAATATTCAAGGCCAAGGCAATTATTAATAACAAAGCAAAAACCTTGTAATAAATAATTGATATATTAAATAAAGTTTTCGTATCATTTAATTGATTATTTCTTAAGAAAAAATATTGTGAAACTAAAGAGGTTTTAACTGGTTTAATCTGATCAAAAGACAGATCAACGATTGTCTTATTACCAGCAAAATCAATAGCCTGTAAACTTGGTAAAATTACTGGACTTAAAATATCGCCTGCTTCTTCTTTGGATAATACCAATAAAGCAGACCAATGTCCTAAATCACCCATTGCCAGATTAATTAAGTTTCCTGCTAAGCTTACCTTTGCTTCAAAAACATCATTACTTAAATAAGCGTCAATTTTTACTAATGTTTCGGATTTTCCTACTGGTTGATCTACGATAATTTTTGTTTTCTCTAAATTTACACTTGGAGCAGTCAAATCCACCTGATAAGAGTATTGAGCCGAAATCATTTTTTCTTGACCATTGCGCGCCTCTACGTAAACCTGATGCTCGCCCTCTGTCAAATTAACAAGAAAACTAATGTTGTCTAAATTGGGATTCTTATCTGTGCTGAATATAATAGAGTCATTATCATAAACTACTATTTTCTCAGCTGCTTGAGCTTCGATTTCCAAAACAATTTTCTCTGTTTTTAAGAAAAAACCATCAATTGGACTCAAAATAATTGGCTGAACTAAAAATCTTTCTATTTCCTGCTCACCTAAAACTTCTGGTTGATTAAATTGATCTAAATCAGGAACATCTTCTAACTCTTCTATTTCCTGCTCACCTAAACCATCCTCAATTATTAAAGCATTATTTAAATCATTTTCCTGCTGAACAATGTTTTCTTCAATCTCTGGCTCAATAATAACATCTTGAGCTGGTGATTCTTCCTCAACAACTGATACTGGAAATGGTTTAGCAAAAAATTGAGCAACCAAGGTTGTATCCATGTCATTATATAAACCATTGATCATACTTACTCCAACTTCAGTATACAAAGGATCAATTAGATTGGCATTATGTGTAGGACTATTTTGCCAAGCAGCAACTACATCCTCAGCTGAAACAAAACCCATGGCTAAATTCTCACCAGCTACAAAATAATTATAGTTTAAATTTTTTAACCAAGTAGAAACTCTATTGCCATTTGGACTAATATGAGCAAAATATTGCTCTAAAAGCATATCATCTACCTTATTGTAGGCAGCTTGATTTAAAATTGAGCTCTCAAGCAAAGGATTAAGATTTAAATCTACTCTAATCTGGTTAGTTAAACTAACTACTTTTTTACTCTCTTCCTCTAAAATGTTTGGTGTTAACCAAGCTGTTACTGGTAATAAAACTACAAAAACAACAACAATTACCTTCATTATCAATGCAGAGGTTGTATAGAAAAATAAACGTCTAAATTGCAAAGAATGAGGATGGTAATCATTGTTTTTATTAGGCAACCAAAAATCCCTGACTTTATCACGCCAAGTCTTATTTTTTGCGCATAATTGTTGATTTAAATCATCAAACATTTAATTTATATTTCATATTAAAATAACATATACCTTAAATAAAGTCAACCACGGAAGACTCCTTATTTTTATTGTAGATAATTTTGAATAAAAAAGAAAGCGGCGTTCGCACAAAGTGCTACGCCGCTAAAAAAATCTACCAGTCCATACTACAAGATAAACCAAGTGAAGTAAGCTCATCTCGAGTATCATAGAAAAGTTGCAAGTGGCTATCAGGCATGTAACGCCACAAAATTCCCAATTGCAAAGATTCTTTCTGATCGCTAAAATCCAAACGACCGGACAAAGCGAGTGGCAAAGTAGGGATCCATGTAGTATTTTCAGCAAAATATAAATCCAGAGATTCTTCTCTCTGATTTAAATAATGACTCCAGCCAAGTCGTGGTTGAAACCAAGAAAAGTGCTGAGAAAATACCATCAAATTGTGACCCACGTTTTGTTCCCAAGAAAAACAAGCTTCTGCCCATTTACTCTCCAAAACAAATCGTTGAGACCATTTAGTACCCTCGTCCAAAACCTGAAAATCACTGAAAAAGGGATCCATGTCTTCGTTCTGACGATTAAAGACGGCAACTTCGACACCAAACTTTACTGGGCCAGAAAATAAAGAGCCCCCCAAAGCAAAACCAGCAATCTCTTTCGTAAAACGCTTGCTAGCGTCTGGTAAACGACTGAAATACAGTTTATTTGGCTCTGGATAAGACATCAAAGGCAAACCCCTGAACTGTCCAGCTTGCAACTTGAGACCTTGTATTCCGAAGTCCCAGTTTTGTTGGAAATTAGCATAAACCAATCGCTCGGCAGCCACTTCCCATTCTCCTTGAAAAGTCAACTTGTGAGGAGAATCGATTTTCTGTCGAACAATCTTCCCTCCTACTCGGCTCCAAGCCCAGGCATAGTTGATGCTATCCGCATCAAAATCCGCCTGATCAGTCAACGAAGCTTGCCAGCCAGCGCTGACACTCATTCTTGGAGTGTACTCATAACCACCCCAAATCCAAGAATGTCCATCTTGATGATTGTCTGCCAGCAACAAGCTGTTCAACCGTAAGGTATTCGCAGACACCGCATCCCGCAATGACTGCTGATCTGTGACAACTAAGAACAAACTATCCATACGTGTGGTATTTTCAGACACCGCATCCCGTAATGACTGCTGATCTGTATCTACACGCCAAATAACCTGCAGAGAATCAAGGTTAATTTGTGTATCGCCTCCTGCTGTTTGTGATAAACGAAAATACGGAGTAATTATCTCATCTTGATAATTACTCAAGACCCATCTTGTGGAAATTTCTTCGGCTTTTGCCTCATCAATCTCTGGATTATTCAATATCCTCAGTAACCACTTGGCTAACTGATTCACTCCGCGTTGAGCTGTTGCTCTTTTATCAATAACGCGCCTGTGCACCAAATTTGCAGAAACAGAGTTACCCAAAGAATCAAAATATCCAAGTACTCCATTACTGTCCACGATTGCAGCAAGCTCAGTCTCCTTGCTTGAATCACCATTCTGATGGTAATGATAGCTAAATTCCAAAACTGACTTGGTCAATAGCTGAAGAGTATCCAGCTGACTTGTCTCTTTGGCTTGCGCCCGAAAACAGAATATCATTAAAAGCAATGACACCCAAAAAAACCAATAGGTTTTCATTTTGAACTCCTTCCTAACTTGTGTTTATGTAAATGTACGTTGACAATAGATTATTATATAACATATCAACTTTTAAGTCAAGATATCCTTTTTCCACATCAGGCCAATAAAATAAAGACTTATCTGTAATATACAGCAAGTCTTTATTTAAAAATGAATTATTTAAATATCACCTATTTAACAAACGATTAAAAGCTGCTTCATCCGGCACTTCTAAATTTTTGGTACCAGCTTTTACCAGAAGCTTGCCTCCTTCTTTCATGAAAATCTTACCCTCTAACTCAAATTCAACACCATCTTCTATATTTTCACTACTCATAATTGAATCAAGGGTAAATTGATCTGCTGCTTCTGGAGTTACCACTGGTGCTTCGACTTGTGTTGTATCAGATGCTGCTTCAACTGCTTCTGGCTTTGGTGTTATTGTTTCACTTACTCCTGATGTATCAGATGCTGCTTCAACTGCTTCTGGCTTTGGTGTTATTGTTTCACTTACTCCTGATGTATCAGATGCTGCTTCAACTGCTTCTGGAGTTACCACTGGTGCTTCGACTTGTGTTGTATCTACTGGCGCTACTTCTGGCTTTAATCCTGGGCTCACTCCATCAACGTTTGCGTTATCTGCTACCGCCTCAGCCTCTATACTACCTGCTCCCGGCACTCCCTTAGGTGTTTGCGCTACCGGTGCTTCGACTTGTGTTGTATCAGCTGGCACTGCTTCTGGCTTTGGTGTTATTGTTTCACTTACTCCTGATGTATCAGATGCTGCTTCAACTGCTTCTGGAGTTACCACTGGTATTTCACCCACTATCGTATCAACTTCCGGTATTTCAGATTTACCCAAAGTGGCTTTAAGTACGTTTTCCGATACATTTTTTGTTCCTTTGGCTAAATCAACCCCATCACTAGTTGCAAATACATCTTGACCAATGCCTAAAAATTTGTGTTTAACCAAATGCACTAAAGCATAAACTGGCTTACCATCTGGATTAACTAATAAACGTGCCTCCCATTCTTTGCCTGGTAAATCATTACTAAGTGCCATTTCATCAAATCTAGAAACTTGACTTTGTAAATCATTAATTGAATCTATGTGCCTTAAATGAAGATCAGGATCACTATCTATTAATTTCAAAAAAATAGTAGCTTTATTATTATCTACGGTAAAATCTCCAGCACCATAGTCTTGCAAAAATTTCATTTGCGTTTCATGATCAGACTCAAAAACATGATTGATAAGGTTATCTAATTTTTCAGGATCACCAGATACTTGTTCAAAAATTTCTGAAGAATATACTCCGTTTCTTTCTAAAAATTCTGACAAATGATCTACTTCTGGAATAACCGGTGCTTCTATTATAGGTTTATATACTTCTTGATCATGATTTATTACCTCACTTAATCTATCCGAGATATCTAAATCCGGATTATCAACCAATTGCATAACTCCATTTTCATTTAAAGCTGCCGCTTGACCATCTAAAGCCCATTCACGTACCACGCCGTCTTTAGATATCCAATCTGTTACTTTGTATTCACGAACCTCAGCTGCAATACCATCTACATGTTCTGTGGTAATACTAATACCATCTTTAGCAGCAGTAGCTATAGCTTCATTATTAGCTACTATATTATCAGCTTGCTCAGCAGTCAAAGCCCCAGCCTTACCCATGGCCTCATCAATACCGCCCTGATTAAACATGTCGTGAAAATCAAGCTCCGTGCCAATTTTCAGATTATCGATATTCATGCCAGATGGAATGCCAAAATCTTCTGGATTAGCTACTATTGTATCTTTAAATTGGTCTATCAAGTGAGTTTGTCCAGCTTCTCCTAAATTTTTCCATTCTTCTGCGCTCATGCTTTCTTGTAATTGTCCTGAAACAATATTCCAAACATTATCACCTTTAGCAACTACGTGTTCAGTAACTACTTCTGGACTTACAGCAGGAATAGGTTCTGGTGGACCCATTGGTTCTACTGGTTCTGGTGGACCTATTGGCTCAACACTACCAGGATCAACGTCAGGAGTACCAGCCTTACTCACTTTATCTAAAGCACTATTACCAATCAGCCAACCAGCTCCAATGGCCATACCTGTCGCTGCGGTGACTCTGGCCATAGCTTTTAGTCTAGATTTATCTTGTTCAGGAGCTAACATATCTGTTGCCTCCTTTTCTGCAGCCATAAAATCAACCACCATTTCTGCTTTACCATCACCCTCAGACTGACCAGCATTTAATTTATTAACCAATACTTCTCTTTGCTTGGCAAAATAAGCCTCTTGTATAGCCTCAACAACTAATTTTTGTTTTTCACCAAAACGAGCAGCATCTTTAATACCAACGCCTTTATCAAAACTTAAGATACGCAATCTTGCTAACTCTAAGCCTAAATTTTCTGCAGAGTATTTTTCTGCATTAGCAGGATCCATTAATCCATTAAAAATAGTATCTTTATCAGCTTCTGTAATTTTTACTTCTTTACGTCCAACGAATTTCAAAAGACCACCTCTTAGACCAATATGTTTCAAATCATCCGCCATTCCTTTCTGACCTAAAGTTTTTGTTCTATCCAAGCCTGACTCAGTCGCCATAAAAGCACCAGCGGTACCCGTAACAAACCTAACGCTTCCTAATACAGCCAAGACACCAACACCAGCGGTAATACCACCAGTCGCAAAACCAGCAGCAATCATACCAACACCCAAAAGCAATCGTTTTTTCCAAGTTTTTCTCCACCAATTCTTACATTTAGTCAAAACACTACGCTCGGACGTGCTAGCTAATTCATCAATGTTAGCTTCCTCATTTTTTAAAAGTTCAACAAGTTCATCACCTAATGCCCCGTTCAGTTCAAGAAGTGACAATTCTGGATTTGCCTTTAAAAGTTCTTCTTTCTTATCAGTTAATTGTGATTTATAATATTCTGTTTTCTCAAGAAGATAATTATCTTGTTTTTCATCATATTCTGCTTGTGCTTTTTCTGTATATCCAAGCGTACCAAGTTTACGTTTTGTACTAGTAATTTTTCCACGACGATGAACTTCTTTATAAAAATCAGCCCTAGCATCATCTACTGGAATCTTCTCTGCACTAATAACTGGCGCTTCAATTGGTGCCTCAACTTTATTAGTTTCAACCGCTAGCTCACCTTCATTGGTTTCAACTGTTGTTTCGGTCATCGGAGCCTCTGTCTTTGAACTAGTATCCTCGTCAATCATTACCTCTTCATAACAAGCTGCATGGATATCATTTAATGTATTATGTAATGCATTTCCTGATAAATCATTTGGTAAATCAGCGATTTGTTTAAGATACTTATCCTCTAAATCTTGTCTTTTTTTACATAAGTCAACAATCTCTTTTTTGGCAGTATCAAGCCAATCCTGATCTTCAATTGTTTTAATTTTCTCCTCAACAGCAGCCAAAGCATCTTCTAAAGCTTGTGGCACTAAATAATCTTTTTTATCTTTAGAATTTTTAAGTACAGCATCTTTATATTTATCATTACCTAAAATATCTGCTGCTTTTTCTAATAAAATCTTTCGGTCACCCTCGTAATTATTATCCAACGCAGCGTATAAGTCTTTTTCTAATTCTCGTAACTCCGTTATTGTTTCTTGATTATCTACTGATTCATTGCCAGTACTATCTATTTCAGTAGAACCTAACTCAGAATCAGGTGCTAATTCACTGCCTGTTTCAATAGGGACTTCGCCGCTATCTTTAACGGTCTCCGTTGAATGCTTTGGACTAAAATCTACCTCTGCATCATCTCCCAGTAATTCACTTAATTTTTCCTTTTCTTCTGCTTTTTCATGTTCATTGAATTCATAAGCCCTTTCTGTGTCTTTCTTCTTCTGCTCCTCAGTTAGAGCCTCTTCCTTTTTCTTAATATTCCAAGCTTTATTTTCTTGCTTTCTCTTTTGTTTTTCCTTTTTTTTCTCTTTTGTTTTTCCTTCTTCAGCCTTGTCGTTCCAAGCTGAATTCATTTCTTGATCTCTCTGTTCTTTATCACTTAACACATTATGTACTCCATCTACGGCTTTATTCTCTATTCCGTCAATAACAACAGTTTCTTTTGGTAATGCTGCTCTAGTATCACTTGCCTCACTGTTAATATTTACCAATGTTTCTTCACTAAAATCTTCAAGAGTGTTTTCTCCGCGTTCATTACCATCTCTATCTTCTAAGTTATAATTTTTTAATTCCTCAGCGGTCGCTATTTGCCTTGGATCATCTTTTTCTTGTCGCATAATTATAATTGGTTATGAATTTTATTTAAAATCTTATCTATTTCTTTTTTTTCAATAGATTTAATCTTAGCCTGTGTATTAGCACCGGCTTTATCTTTTAATTCTCTTAATTCAGTCAAAAAAATCTGGTAAATCTCTTCTATTTTTTTGATTCTTTCTTGATCAGTCATTTAATCTTTTGTTTACTCCGCCTTTGGAGGATTATTAAAAACTTCTTCGTTCATTTTTAACATTTCTTGTTTAAGGTCAGCTATAATTTCTTGATGTAATTCCACAAAATTTGGAACTTTAGCTTGGATAAATTCATCTACTCCTTCACCTTTTTCCAAAACTTTATCAAATCCTTTCTTGTCTTCTTCAGACATAGCATTTAGCAAAGCTCTATTAAATCGAGATTCGATTACATCTACAATTTGTTCTCGTAAAGCTTGCTTTTTTTCTTCTGGCAAATCGTCTAAACCAAGTTCTTTTAAGATATCAAATTCTTGTTGTTGAGGCATAATTTTACTTTAAATTATTAAAATATTATTGAATTAACTATACCATAAATCTTAATATTGGCAAAATAAATCCAGCGCTCACTTTTTTCTAAAAAATAAAAGTGAGTGCTGGATAAAAAAACACCCCAGATCCTCTAATCTGGGGTGTGGTTAAGAACAAAAAATATTTACTGTCCAGGGTGATTGACCATCACACCAGCGCCACCACTACCACGTGGCATAATATGTGCTGAACGAGAAGCCTCGTCACGCTCAATGATGTATCTCATTGCAGAGCTTTTTTCTTCAGCAGTAGGGTGCTCAGGGTCAACTGCAATTAAACTAAGTACCTGCTTAATCTCCTGATTAAGATGCAAACCAGCAGCTTCACCGAGAATGCCCTCTCGTTGCTTTTCTGCTCGAACTGCAGCCAACTTATTAGATGCATCTTCCAGTTCTGCTGCTGGATTGTGATCCATAAACTGGATGCCAACAAACTTGCAACCAATACGCTGTAATAAAAGATTCTTCAGATCTTCTAAGACTGCAGTGTCTTCTGGAGACTCAGGCTTCATCGGATCCCAAGAGATAATCTCTTGGATATTTTTAACCCGATAATTCTTCGCTAACCAACCCTCGGTGATACGAATCGCCACCAACAAAATACTAGCCTGTTCCTCGTTTGACATGTCCAAAAATACACTAGGCACATGACCAATCATTAAAGTCAGACGAAAGGTAGTAGCAATAGTTGCACCGATGATATTAGCATCAACAGCATCATCCTCACTCTCACCAGCGTCAGCCTGTGCTGTAGGCACCTGTGCAGTGATACCTACACGCTCCACAGATTCATGTCTTAGCATGAAAATCTTGAACCATGGAAACCATGTAGGAATCCAGAACCAATGAAAACCACTCTTAAAGATATGATAACGATCTTTACCTTTCTTGGAAACAAGATCGCCCATAAGAGACATTGGTTGTTCAGTCCAGACAGGCAAGTAGTATTCCTTGATTGGCACCATGATGATACCACCAAGCCAATAAGAAACTGCCAAACTTAATGGTAAGACATATATACTCGCCTTGCCTAACCAAAAAATAGAAAGCAGACCTAAGACTAATAACACGACAGAAGCTAGTGATAACCAGTGCGGTTTTGGTGGGTTAGTTGACTTAGGATCTTGACCTTGGATGATGTTCCTTAAGTCAATAAAGAAACTTGATCTAAGGGTTTTAATCCACAACGGCATAACAGATAATACAACTATTGATGAAAACAATAGTTTCCACCAAGGAATTGAAAATTTTGGCGTTCCAATTTCTGGCACAATTGCATCTACTGAGTTACCAGTCTTATGCATCCAAAGTAGGATGACAAAATACAGTAACCAAGCAACACTAAAGGCGGCGTTTAGACGTGCTAGAATTTGTTTATTCTTCTTCTTTGACAGATCCATTGACGTCAAAAGTTCTGCCAAAACTTTGTATAGCACCAAAGCAATAACAGCCGCTACGCCGATCCAAATCATAACCCAAGCGATACCGTGACTAATGGACTGACCCCAGCCCAAATTCATGAGAAAACTCTGTAAGGTTTCCATTTTCTTTCTCCTTCTTTCTTTATTTTCTTGTTCTTGTTCTTTTTTTAAGGTGCACATCTCAGAAAATACGATATATGCAATTCTCTGAATGATATATAATCATAGCATATATTTACGTTTTTGTCAACCTAAACACAAAACAATAGACTTTTATCTATTGTTTTTATTGACATTTTAGCTAAAATTAGCTCTTTTCTTTAATATCACGAAAAATAAAATAAGAATACACAGCTGGACTTAACAATACTAAAATAATTAATATCAATAACCACATAAACCACTCTGCTGGTAAAAAACTAATGATAATAAATAATAAGCCACCAAAAACAAAGATTTTGGCAGCAAATTCATGAGTTTTTTTCCAAACAACTTCACTAGATAATGTCCAGGGTGTACGAATACCAATAAACCAATTTGTTTTGATCTTTTTCATGTTAGAGCCAAAGATGACCATCATCAAACCAACAACGATACTAATGGTAGCGCCAATGTCAATTTTCCAACCTATGTTGTATAGAGTGGTAATAAAATACATAAAACTTAAAAATGCAATTATGACAAACTGAAATATTTTATAAATATTAAAAAATTTAGCATAATTTGCTTTTTTGGGATCAAGTTTTGGTAACCATTGAAATAATAAATACATTCCTATCAATAAACCTGGTATAAAAAATGTGACGAAGTTTTTACTACCCCAGCCATCTGGCTCACCAGCCGCATTCCAATGAGTGACTACTTGATCTGGTAATTTGTCATAAAAATAAGCAGAAGCAAAAATAGTGATCAAAATCACTAGCCATGATAAATAATTCCAATGTTTAGCTTTCATAATATTTATTTTAATTTATTTTTGACAATTAGGACAAAAAGTTGTTCCCCTACCTCCTAATCTTACCTTTTTTATAATTTCTTGTCGACAACTTAAACATCTTTCTCCTCCTCTGCCATAAACTTTGAGCTGATCTGAAAAGTTTCCACTTTTAGCATCGCTATCTACGTAATTACTAAAAGTTGTTCCTCTTTTTTCTATCGCTTTTTTAATAATATACTGGCAAGTTTGAAATATTTTTTTCTTTTCAGTCTCAGTTAAGGTATTCAATCTTCTGTCTGGCAACACACCAGCTCGAAAACAAATTTCATCGGCATAGATATTACCAATACCAGAAATCATTTGCTGATTTAATAAAAATAGTTTTAAAATGCTTTTTTTCTTAGCTAATAATTTTTTAAAATTATTCCAAGTAAAATCACTTTGTAATGGCTCAATACCAAATTTCTTTTTAATTTCATCTTTAGTTTGGCTATTTACTATTTGCATATAACCAAACTGCCGTAAATCATTGAAAAATAGTTTAGAATTATCACTAAAATGAAAAATAATATGTGAATATTTATTTGGTAGACTATCTACTTGTGGCCAATCATGTCCTCCAGCTGTAACATCATTTTTTAAGACATAGATAAGCTGTCCAGTCATTCTCAAATGAACTAATAAATGATTTCCAGAAGCCAAATCAAAAATCAACAACTTGCCGATTCGATCAGCTCTGATTATCTGATTATTTTTTAAATTATTAATAAACTTAGATTTAACATCTTTAATCATGTTAGTTTTATGAACTTCAACTAACTTAATCTTTTTATTAATAATCTTTTGACTAAGATCTTGCCTAATTGTTTCTACTTCTGGTAATTCTGGCATATCATCAAAATAGCATGTTTAGGTATAAAAAAACAGCCTTTCGGCTGGTTATTGTAACGCCCTTCGGCTACGCTCAGGACATTCGACTTTGATATATATAAAATGTTATAGTAAGTGGCCAACGGCCATGAGCGGAGTTTTATGGAGTAAAACGCAGTCGAATGGAGCCGTCATTGAGATTTGAACTCAAGACCCCTTCCTTACCATGGAAGTGCTCTACCACTGAGCTATGACGGCACAGATTATGGTTGTTTCTTAATTAATTTTTCTTTCTTCAATTTTGTCCAGCTCTTTATTTGGCATTCTCTTATCATGGCCTCGCTTATTGTATTAAATTTCTCAGAATAAATAATTCGTATTGGACGTCTAGCCCTGGTGTATTTCGCACCTTCTCCTGCATTGTGCTTAGCCTCTCTTTGTATTAAATTACTTGTGTATCCCGTATAGAGGGTTTGATCATTACATCTAGCTAGATAAATATAGTATTTCTTCATTGCTTTTCTTTTTATCCTATTTGAATGTCCCTCGACTCTCTTCGTTCGCTCGGGACACTCGATTCTTTAAAAAGAAAGGTCAAAGGTGCTATCAAGCACCGGCGACCACGAGTGAGCTTTTGCGAAGCAAAAAGCGAATCGAGTGGTGGGCCGGGAGGGATTCGAACCCCCGAAGGCGAAAGCCAGCAGATTTACAGTCTGCCCCGTTTGACCGCTTCGGTACCGACCCATATAAAAATTATTGTCCGGTAATCCTGAGCAACGCCGAAGGATACCAGACCCATATAAAAATTATTGTCCGGTAATCCTGAGCAACGCCGAAGGATACCAGACCCATGTAAAAAATAAAAGTTGACTAAAACACTAGCCAACTCACAATATAATTGTATTATGATTAATGTAATTTATCAATATTCTCTATAAAATGAGCTATCTTCTGATTCTCTGGATTTACCTCTTTCAATCTACCTAAATACTTCTTGGCTAGTTCTTTATCTTGAATAATTATACTGATATTTATCAAAAAGTCAAGAACCTTAGGGTTATTTGGAGCTAACGACAATGCTCTTTGAGCTGATTCTAAAGCACTTTCTTGATCATCTAACTCTATATATACTTCTGCTAATGATAAAAAATTAAGATAATTATCCTCAGCCAAAGATATAGAACGCAAATATTCATCTTCAGCCTGCTTTAGATTACCACGAGTATGTGCTAGCTCTGCTAGAGAAGTAAAAACTCCTGCATCTTCATTGTGGGTTAACTTTAATAAATATTGCAAAGTTTCTTTAGCTTGCTCGTATTCTTTTTTATCTCGATAAACCTCTGCTAATATTTTATAAGATTCTATACTGTATTGGTCAATTGCCAAAACTTCTAATAATAAATTTTCTGCCTTATCGTACTCTTCGTTATTAATAGCGTTTTTTGCCTCTAATAACAATTCATCAACTGTCTGTGATTTATCAAGGCTTGAACTAAATTGTTGCAAACTACGACGACGTAAATCTTTTTCTAATTCTTTTAGTTTACTATAATTATTTTTGAACCAATCAAAAACTCTATCACGAGCCGGTAATGAAATATGTCGCCAACTAGAAAACACCTTTACTAAATCTCTTTTAATACGAGTCTTTAGAATATCTTCTTTTTTTTGCTTCACTTGAAAATGTGGCAAATTAGCTACATTGATATTTATTAATTTTGGTAATTTTTGAATTATTAACCAAATAATAAATATAAGCGAGGCAATGATTAAAATTGTAAATACAATATTAAACATAAATAATCTTAAGCTTTATTATTACTGCCAAAAATCTTGATTGTTTTTTCTACTTCTGCCTGCATAGCATCTGTAGATGGAGCCAAAATCTTACGCGGATCAATCATATCAGTCTTGGTATTAATATTCTTTTTTAAGGCATTTCTAAAGGCTATCCTTAAGTTAGTATCAATATTAATAGCAGAAACACCATTTTTTATAGCCTTTTTAAAGACTGGAGCAGATAAACCACTACCACCATGCAGTATAAGAGGTACTTTAACTAAATTAGCAATTTTTTTCAAGCGTACTTGATCAACTTTTTCAATGCCTTTAAAATGTCCATGAATAGTGCCGACAGCGATGGCTAAGGTGTCAACTTTAGTTTGAGCCACAAAATCAGCTGCTTCAACTGGATCAGTCATCATTTCCTCCATGTTTATCTCACCGGTTTTTAATTTTACTAAGCCTTCCTTGCCTAAAATAGCCCCCAATTCTGCCTGTACCCACAATTTTTTACGATGAGCTAATTTAATTATCTGCTTACTCAAACGAACATTGGTAGCAAATTTTTCTAAACTAGCATCAATATGAACAGAATTATATCCTACTCTAATACAATCCTTGATAATAGAAAAATCTTTTCCGTGATCCAAATGAATAGCGATTGGCACTTTCTTGCCAACAGTATTAGCCAAATTAGTCATGATGCCAAATAAGGTCTCAATATTAGAGTACTTAATAGCTGACTGTGAAGTCTGAATAATAACTGGCGACTTTTGAGCTACCGCTGCTCTGACAATGGCTAAGGTAATTTCTAAATTAGAAGTATTAAAAGCGCCAACAGCATAACCCTGTCGTTTGGCTTTGGTGAGAATTTTACTAATTGGTACAATCATATTTTTAAGCTTTTTTAATTAGATTAATAAACTCTTTAGCATCTAAACTTGCCCCGCCAATTAAAGCTCCGTCAATAACATCAATATTAGTAAACGAAGCTACGTTTTTGGAGTCAACTGAACCACCATAAACAATTTTTACTAAAGGTAAATCCTGATGCTCTAATACATCGATTAAACTTTGTTTTATAATCATAGCCGTATGCTCTGCTTCAGCTGGATTCATTGCTTGACCAGAACCGATTGCCCAAACCGGCTCATAAGCTACAATCAAAGTCTGTTCTGGTTTTATATCTATCTCTCGCAAGGCTTCTTGTACTTGCCTCATGATAACCACATCTTTTCTGCCTTCTTTACGTTGCTCAAATGTCTCACCAACACAAACAACTGGAGTCATATCATGTTTTAAAGCAGTGGCTACTTTTTTATTTACCAACTCATCTGTTTCTCCAGAAAATGCTCTTCTTTCTGAATGACCTAAAATAGCATACTGGCATCCTAAATCTTTTAACATTGCCAAAGAAATCTCACCAGTAAAAGATCCTTTGTCTTCATACCAAGCATTCTGACAAGCCATGTTAACTTTACTACTTTTTAATATTTTTGCTACTGCCTGCCAGCTTAAAAAATCTGGAGCAACAGCAATTTCTTTGTCTGCACCAAATTTAGCTTTACTAATTTCAGTTTTTAAATCCTTGGCTAACTGAATAGATTCTTCGGCGTTAAGCTTCATTTTCCAATTAGCAATAAGAAATTTTTTTGACATAGCTTTTATAAATTAAACAATTGAACAAAGCCTAAAGAAATAAGAGTCACTAAAATACCAGATAAAATAACCCCTAAAAATATATAAACAATTGATTCTTTCTTTTCTATACCAAATAACCAAGCAGCCATTGAACCAGACCAGGCTCCAGTACCAGGCAAAGGAATAGCTACAAAAACTATCAAAGCCACTTTACCTAATTTAGAATACCTACTATCAAATCTACCACGAGTTTTTATAAAAACACGCGCAAGCATTCGATCTGCCCATGGCCAATGTCGCCGCAACCATCTGGTAATAGGTTGCATGGTATAAACAATGATAACCGCTGAAACCATATCACCAATAATAGACCAAAAAAAAGCCTCCCATACTGGTAAATGTAATATCTCTAAAGCAAATGGTATAGAAAGACGTAACTCAGTCACCGGCAACATAGCCAAAATTAAAGTAACTATTTGTGGTGGTAAATTTAAAAATGCATCCATAATACCATTTATTATAAAACAAAAAGGCTTTTAAGACCAGCTAAAATTATCTAGCACCCAAGCTGATAAAATTTTTAAATCTTGAAAACGATCATCATGTGTAGCTGAGCCTAAAACTACCCCAATGACATTATGTCCATCTGCACCAGTAATCTCTGCAACCAAACAATATCCTGATGCTGTAATAAAACCTGTTTTACCAGCCACTACATCAAGATAGCTGTCCAATAATTTATTAGTTGAAAAAATACGATGAGCCTGTCCACTAACCGTTGTAAAACTATACACTCGTTTACTGGTCACTGCTTTTATATCTTCTTGCGACAAAGCTTCTTTAGCTAACTTTAATACATCTAAAGCTGTCGATTTATTATCTACGCTTAAACCTGTTACATCTACAAAATATGTGCTACTTAGACCCAAGGCTGTAGCTTTATCATTCATTTTTTTAACAAATTGCTCATTATCCATCCCTGTACTACGTACCAAAGCACGAGCTGCTGTATTATCTGAAGCAATTAAAGTAGTATAAAACAAATCTCTAACTTTTGCTCTTTCGTCTCTTTTTATATGTGGCACACCGCCATTGATCTCATCTTTTTGCTCCATAGTCATGATTGTTTGCCAACCAGGATTATGATCCAAAAAAACCAAGGCAGTCATTAACTTAGTAATACTAGCTAAAGAACGAACTTCATCAGCATTATGTTGCCATAAAATAGCCCCGCTATCTTTGTCCATGATTGCAGAATATTGAGAGGTAATTTTTACTCCCAAAGAATCTGGGTTTATTTTGTGAGGTAAAACTTGTTCTCCTTCAAATTTTTGTTGCGTTACTGAAATGTTTAAATTATCGTCAATATTTTCCAAATTAAAACTTGGCACATGCTGGATAGGCACGGTCAATAAATTGAGACCAAATAAAACTTTAGCGATTAACTCCCACATTAGATAATATCTGACTTATTAATTTTTTTATATTTTCCTAGAGGCAAATCTTCTATACTTAATTTACCTTCACTTAGTCTAGTTAGCTGAATGACTTTTAGATTAAGTTCTGCTAGCATTCGACGAATTTGTCTTTTCCAACCTTGATGTAAAGTGATTTCTAATTCAAATTTGTTTTTAATTTTTGCCTGATCAGCTTTTGCTAATCCTTCTTCTAATTTTATGCCGGTTTTTAATTTTTTTATTATATTATTATCTAAAACTTTATCAACGCGTACTAAATATTTTTTAGCAACCTTAAACTTGGGATGAGTTAATTGATAAGTTAAATCTCCGTCGTTAGTTAATAACAATAAACCTTGGCTGTTTTTATCTAGTCGCCCAACTGGATAAACTGCTGGAGTTTTTGGCACAAGCGCTAAAACATTTTGATCATTATATGGATCACTGACTGAACAAATATAGTCAACTGGTTTGTTTAATAAATAATAAACTTTTTCAACATCACCAACTATTTTGTTATCAAATTTTATTTCGTCTTCTGCGCTTACTTTAGTAGCAACTTCAGTAATTATTTTGTTATTTACTTTTATTTGACCTGCCAAAATTAATTCCTCAGCTTTACGACGAGAAGCAATTCCATGATTTGCCAAAAATTTTGCTAAGCGTTCAGTCATTCTTCTTCTGGTTTATCTTCTGACTTAGTTCCTTCTATTAAAGCTTGTAAATTTTCATCGCTGTTTAATTTGGCAAAATCTGGCAATTGTTCTACTGAATCAATTCCTAAATGACGCAAGAAATCTATTGTTACTGAATACATGGGCACTAGATCATCTTTATTCTCTCGAGCTTCTACTAAACCGCGGATTAATAAATTACGTAAAATTACGCTACAATTTACGCCACGAATTTGTTCTAATTCTTCTTTAGAAATTGGTTGTCGATATGCGACAATAGTCAGTGTCTCCAAAGAAGGCTTGCTCAACTCACCAGTTGTTTCATCTTTGAGATAAGATTGCAAAGCATCAGTATTAACAGTGTTAGTTACAAACTGAATTTTATTATTATTAACAGTTACATGAATTCCACTTTCATCTTTATTGTATTTCTCTTGCAAACTTTCTGCTAAATCCGAGACTTTATTCACATCAACATCTGCCACGCTAGCAATTTCTTTGAAACTCAAAGGCTTGCCCGCAGCGAGCAATAAACTTTCTACAACTGATAAATTTTTGTTTTCTGACATATTTTATAAAAATTATTCTACGAATTTAAAAGTAGCCAGCATTTCTTCTAGTAAAGCTGTATATTTATCTACTTCATTTTCATCAAAATCATAATAGATTTGAATATCATTAAATTTCTCATCTTCAAATTGTACACTTATTCCATCGTGCCCTGAATTTTTTCCATAAGACGAATAAACCATGCTAGCATTATTACCATCAATTATTATTCCATCTGAGGATTCTGCTAAAAAACCAAATCCAAGTGGTGGAACATTGATACTCAATGTAGACCCTTGAGCATCTTCAATTTCGAAATGTACTTCATCACTCTTAACCAATGTCCATGTATCAGGATACTTTATTTGGTAATTTCTAAAATTTTCCTCATTGCGCTCGTAAGTTAACCAACTATCTGTTGCTTTAGCAACCTCATCTTGTGTTTCTGTTACTGGGGATTGTTGTTGCCACCACCAGACACCGCCTAGAATAATAATGACCGCTAAAATTAAAATTGTTTTTTTCATAATTTTATTGATTATTGGATTATGTTTTATTTAAAATTTAATCTTTTGATTCTAAGTATTTACTAACTTCATCGTAAGCAATTTGCATTCTATTTATGAAATTTTTATCTGTAATATGTATATTAATATCATCTGAATACTGACTTAAGAAATTATCATGATCTTGAATTAATTCATCAATACGTTCTAAAGACTCAAGATATTTTTTAGCCTTGTAAAATTTTGTTAATAAATTTTTACTTAAGTCGATGCTAATAATAAAAAAATCATAACCATGCGAAATTAATTGCTCCTTAAAATCTGTCCATTCTCTATCAATACTTGCATCACAAATAAAAAAATGCCCATTTTTGATAATTTCCCCTAATCTGGCGTTACGTCTTTTGGCATGTTCATTATCATTAAAAACACCTAAATCCTCTATTATTTCAGAACGTATAGCATCATTATTAAAAACAGGTAACGATAATTTCGTGCTTAAATAATTAGCTATTGGTGTTTTTGAACTACCAACTGCACCTGCAAATGTTATGCATATTTTTTTGTTTTCTGACATATGTTATCTAAAATTTAATTCCGTCGCCATTGTGAGAAATATTTACTTCAGCAAAAAGTGAATCTTGACTGACTTCGATTTCTCTTTGTTTTACTAATTCTAACATTGCTAAAAAACTAACTACAGCTTCTGTCTTATCTTTTTTGCCATTGATCAGCTGAGTAAATGTAAGTTTAGAACTATTTTTAATCAAATCTTTGATATGTAAAATTTTCTCTCCAATAGAAATAGCCTTAGCCATTATTACTTTTGGTAAATTCACTATTCTCTGAATTCTATTCAAAACAATCTGGAAAACTTCCGCCATGATATTAGTTTCTATGTTTGTCGGTGGTGCAAAACCTTCTTCTTTCGGTAACTTGTAGGGCGTAATACGAACAAAAGTTCTCTTATCTGTATTCCACATTTTCTGAATATATTTACTAGCATCATAGTACTGACGATAAATCTTCAATTGTTTTTCTAAATTCTGAACATCTTCGTCAGCTTCTAATTCTAAATTCGGTAATAAATGTTTTGATTTCAAATAAATAAGCTTGGAGGCAATTAACAAAAAATCTGCCACTTCTTCGCTGGCAATATCCTCACTGTTATCTATATAGTCCAAGTACTGATCAGTAATCTTGGCTAAAGAAATTTCGGTGATTTGTAATTTTTGTTTTTCGATTAGTTGCAAGAGAAGATCCAAGGGACCTTCAAATTGCTCTAAAGAAATTTTATGCATTATTTATTTTATTTCTTCAAACTTAAACCTAATTCATCTAGCTGTTCTTTAGAAACTTCACTTGGTGAATCCATCAAAGGATCATGTCCATCAGAAGTCAAAGGAAAGGCGGTTACTTCTTTAAGATTTTTCTCAGCCAATAAAACCATTAACAATCTATCTATACCGGGAGCAATGCCGCCGTGTGGTGGCACACCATATTTAAAAGCTTCCAGATAATGTTGAAATTGTTTTTTTTGCTCTTCTGAGAAACCAATTAAATCCCAAATCTTTTCTTGCAATTTGATATCATGAATACGAACAGCTCCTCCACCAACCTCAAATCCGTTTAAAACTAAATCATGTTGATAGGATTTTACTTTTTCAGGACTTTTATCTAATAATTTTACATCCTCTTCTTTTGGAGCAGTAAACATATTATGAGATGGTCCCCAAGTATCTCCAGCACCGATAAATTTATCTTCATCGGTTTGTTTTACAAATAATGGAAAATTTATAGTCCAAGCAAAGGCTAATTCATTTGGATCATTTTTATCTTTTCTCAAATCAGGCTTATCAGTACTATACTCCTTCATCACATCATCATAATCTAATCTAGGCCAAGGTTTTTGCGTTATTTTCTTTTCTGGAAATAATTTTTCTACCATAGTAGTAAACATGTCTTCAGTTAAATCCATTATTTCTTCCTGGGTCATGAAAGACATTTCCATATCTAATTGATAAAACTCACCCGGACTTCTATCTGCCCTTGCATCTTCATCTCTAAAACATGGAGCAACTTGAAAATATTTTTCTAAGCCAGCGATCATCAAAAGCTGCTTGTATTGCTGCGGAGCTTGTGGTAAAGCAAAAAAACTACCTTTATGTAAACGAGATGGTACTAAATAATCTCTAGCGCCCTCTGGTGTAGACTTGGACAAAATAGGAGTTTGAACTTCTGTGAAACCATTATCTGTCAAATAATTTCTAAAAAAATGAATGACTTTGTGTCTCATCTTGATATTATTAGCCATTCTTTCATGACGTAAATCTAAATATCTATGTTTCAATCTAAGCTCTTCATTGGCTTGTCTATCTTCATTGACGATTTCAAATGGTGGCGTTTCAGATTCAGAAATAACTGATAATTCTTTAGCTAAAATTTCTATCTTACCAGTTAATTGATCTTCGCGTTGTTGTTTTGCCCCGCGTTCTTGGATCACGCCTTTGATGCTGACGACAAACTCTGGACGAACATCATCCAAAATATCTGCACCAACTGTCATTTCACCTGGCACACAAACAACCTGGATGATTCCAGTAGAATCTCTCAGTTCTATAAAACCCATTTTACCCATCCGACGGTAAACATGCACCCAGCCTTTTAAATTGACTTCAGCGCCTGCTTTTAAATCTACTGTTTCTTTAATGTAATTTTTCATAATATTTTATTCTAAATCTTCTAAATTTAATGGAGCCGATGACCAGAATCGAACTGGTGACCTATTCTTTACGAGAGAATTGCTCTAGCCAGCTGAGCTACATCGGCAAAAATTATCCCCCGCCAACTGCCTGCCTTGCCTAAGCTTCTTGCCGTCGCGTAGCCGCTATGGCGAAGCACGGTAGCGTAGGCAGGAGCTATCTCGGCGTCAACTCGCCGAAGCGAGTTATCCTAAGGTTTAATTCTATAAATTGTTCTTGGAAATGGAATGGTTTCTCTAACATGTTGAATACCACAAACCCAAGTAACAATACGCTCTAAACCAAAGCCAAATCCTCCATGTGGCACAGAACCATATTTACGTAAATCTAAATACCATTGAAAATCTTCAACGGATAATTTATGTTCTTTAATGCGCTTCAATAAAACATTATAATCATCTTCTCTTTGTGAACCACCGCTAATCTCTCCATAACCTTCAGGAGCTAATAAATCGGCACACAAAGCCTTTGTTTCATCTTGCTCGTCTCTTTTCATATAAAAAGACTTAATAGCTGCGGGATAATGAGTAATAAAAATTGGGTTATCATATTCTTGGGTTAATTTTGTTTCATCATCAGCTCCCAGGTCAGCTCCATCTTTAATATCTGAACCTAATTCTTGTAATTTATTTACCGCTTCAGTGTATGTTATTTTATAAAAAGGCTTAATAATATTTTCTAAAGGTTTAATATCTCTTTCTAAAATTTCAAGTTCAGCTTTATTCTTCTCTAAAACAGCCGTCACCATAAAGCGAACTAAATCTTCTTGCACTTGCAAGTTTTCTGCTAAATCAATAAAAGCCATTTCTGCATCCATCATCCAAAACTCAGTCAAATGACGACGAGTCTTAGATTTTTCTGCTCTAAACACTGGACCGAAATCAAAAACATTCTTGTGAGCAAAAATTGCAGCTTCTAAATAAAGCTGACCACTTTGAGATAAATAAGCAGTATTATCAAAATAATCTAACTCAAATAATTCAGTTGTGCCTTCACAAGCATTTGGCGTCAAAATTGGAGAATCAATTTTAATAAAATCATTTTCTCTAAAAAAATCATAAGTAGCTGAAATCAAAGTATTACGTACTCTTTGAATTGCCCATTGCTTGGAAGAACGTAACCATAAATGTCTATTATCTAAAAGAAAATCTACACCATGGTCTTTTTTAGCAATAGGATACTCCTCTGCTATCTGATAAAATTCAAAATCTGTAACTTGAATTTCATATTCTTCTTTTTTGGGATGTTTAGAAACTTTACCAATAATTTTAACAGAAGTCTCTAAAGTGACTTTTTGTGCTTCCTGCCATTTTACTTCATCTAAATCTGTTGAATTTAAAATAGCCTGAGCAAAACCAGCCCCGTCTCTTAATTGCCAAAAGGCAATCTTTCCAGATGAACGAAAGTTGGATACCCAAGCTTTAATTTCTACTTCTTGATCAACAAACTGTGACAAATCTTTGATTGAAACTTGTTCCATAATTTTTATAATAATTTATTAAATAATACCTAAAATCAGAGAAAAATACAAGGAATTTTGTCATCCTGAGCGGAGTCGAAGGATGGCTGCCAGGACAGGACTCGAACCTGTAACATCTGCATTAACAGTGCAGCGTTCTACCATTGAACTACCTGGCAATAAATACAAAAAAACCGATCATTTTAAGACCGGCTTAGCAATTTAAATTAAATACCAAAAATTACCGGTCTATCAATCGGTTATTATCATTATTATTAGAATTATTGTATTTTTGGTAAGTCATATCTATATATAAACAGGAATGCTAAATTTTGTCAAGCTAGCGCAGACTCTGAGCGTAGTCGAAGAGTCAAACAAAAGACCGGCTCCCGCATTGCGGGAGCCGGCTCTAAATATAATTTATTCCTCTGTTTCCTCTGTTTCTTTCACAACAATAGGCTCTTTGATTATTTTAACATCATCAGTATCAGGTTGTGGTTCTGGAGTTTTTTCCACTTCTATCTCATTAACAACCTCTTCTTTTTTCAATTCCTGATCTTGAATATTAGAAAAATCTGTTTCTTCTAAAGGCTTTTTCTTTACAGGTGCTACTGATCCGCCACCGCCAATAAATTTGCTAGGATAGAATTTCTTGATCACTAGAGGCTCTACTGACTTTTCTGCAATGGTAACTTTATATAAAGTTTGCTGTAAACCATTCTCTTCCTTTAGTAGCACAGCAACCATATCACCAATGGCTAATTCATGATCCACTAATTGACCTATGCCCTCTTCACCTACCCAAGTAGACCAATAATCATGAAAAGTATAAACTGTAATATCCACATCTTTGAGTGCCTGCGCAGCATAAATACCAGTGAGATCAATGGTGGTGCAACCTTCGGCTCTATTAGATGAACAAGGGATAACTTCTTCTGTTGGTACAAACAATGTAGCGCCAGCATCAGAAAGATTATCTATCTTTACATCTGGTAATAACAAAGCATTATGTGTATCTATTGTAAATTCAGATAATAATATATCATTTCTAGTTTGATATATAACAGATACCTTATAAAAGCCCAATGCCTTACCATTGCTAGCTACAACCACTACACGAATAATATCGTTTGGTAAAACTTCAAAGTTTACAAGTCCATCTATTTGATCATTGACCCAAATTAATGAATTTGCATCTCCATCTCTTTCAATATAAACACCGCGATACATTGTATCTTCTTCTGTTTTTACGATAATGCCTTCTAAACTTTCTATGCAATCAGCTGTAGCACGAGTTGGATTACAAAGTTCAATTACTGCTCCTTGGTCATACCAACCAGCTATTTCTACATTTGGTAAGGCTAAAGCATTAATACCACCTACGGTAAATGCTGCCAAACTTACATTCTCCGTATAATCACCTTCAATAACTTGAATTTTATAATTTTTGATTGTGGCTCCATCTTCAGCTGTAACTTGCACAAAAATCATATCGTCTTGCACAAGTTGATATTTTTCTAATTGTTTTATTTCTTCTTCACCTTCAAAGAAGTCAAACTTTTCTGGTACAAATATAGCTTTACTGATTAGATTTTCATGATAAATAGAAACTGTAATATTTCTAACATCTTCATCTTCTGGTGTGATAAACACTCCATCCAAAGTAGTAATACAAGTAAAATAAGGACTTGCTTCACCATTTATATTTTCTGGACAAATATTAGCTATAGCACCTAAACTATTAATATCTTTCACTTCAATATTTGGCCACTCTAGAACTGGAGAGGTACCAATATTAAATTGGCTTAAATCAGCATTATCTGTTTGATTGACAACGCTCAATTTAAATAAATTTTCTGCCCGACCATTTTCAGCAACAATTGTTACTCTAATGATATCGTCTGGCCAAATCTGCATATCTCTTAATTGGTCGATCTCTTTGCCTTCCCAGATTTTTATTGGTGTGTCCCAAAAAGAAAATGGACTTCTACGTTCAATTTCAACCTTACTATGGCTAATATTTCTATCTCTAGCTTGTAGCATTAGGCCGCTCAAGGTAATTCTCTCGCCAATACCACCCACGCAAGGCTCTGGACCAACTACAGATGGATCGCAGAGATAATTATACATGTTTAAGATGGCACCTGGATCATCAAATTTTTTAACTTGCAAACCATCAAATGGTAGCACATCAACAAAATCAACATCAAAAATATTCAAATTAGCATCACTGGCTAAGGCATCGACGTTTAATTTAAATAAGCTCTGACTAACACCATCTTCGGCAATGGCAGTCACTCGAATGATGTCGCCTGGCAAAATTTCCTCCTTTGCTAACTTAGAGATTTCATCATTTTCCCACACTCTAGCTGGGCTATATTCTAACAATAAAGGATTATTACGTTCGATCTCAACTCTAGCATAACTACTCTTTTCATCAGCAGCAGCCAGAAAAACACCCATCAGAGGCTTACCCGGATGAAAACAAGGCCAAGCAGTTAATTCAGTTTCTTTACAAAAATAATCGTCTACTAACAAAGTTGCGCCGTCTTCATCAAAATCTGCTACTCGCAAACCATCAAATGGCAAAATGTTTATTTTGTCTACATCGAAAATACCTAAATCGGAATTAGTAGATAGCGGATCTTCTTCAGGAGGATTATCAGTTCCACCACCGCCTCCACCACCGCCTCTTCTCGGTGTAGTAGTAGGAGTTGTTGTAGCTACTTCTTCATCAACTTCATCTAATAAATCTTGCAAATCTTCCCATAAAATCAAACATTGCGCTACCATAGCATCATTGATGTCTTCAGGATTTATACTAGCCATGACAATATCAGCTTCTATGCAGTCATCAACAGTCAAGTCTGTTAAATCTAATTCCTCTTCTTCAACTTCAACTACTGGAACTGGGACCAGTGGAACATTATCATTTGGCACGTAACCAAATAAACCGTAAGATTCCACATCAATATCACCTTCATTGTCAGTTTTTAATTTTGTTGGAGCTGGAGGAACAACATGAAGCATGTCTTTCTTAACCTCAACTTGTTTTACCACTTTATCAGATGGCTCAACTACTGTGTCTTCAGTTTTACCAAAACTAACTACACTTTGGATAGCTGCATAAGCACCAAGCATAAATAACATTGTGACTACAACTCGACGCTTAGTGAACTTTTGTTTAAAGCCGACGTTTTGGCCAGCAAATTGTTCATTGGACATAATAAAAATCTAAATTTTAACGATGTAATTATACTATATTTAATAGCATCTTGACAATAGCAAAATAAAAACCCCGCCCTTCGACTATGCTCAGGGCGGGGTTTTATAAAAAATGTTTATTCAATAATAGCTGGTTCGGTTTTCTTGACTTCAATCACTGGATCAATGCTAGTCACTTCTTTTACTTCTATAACTGGTTTTTCCTGAACTTTCTTAATCTTTTCTACCGGTGTAATTTGAATTGGCTCAATATTAATTGGCTCTTTTTCTATCTTTGCTGGAGCAGATCCTCCACCGCCAACTAATCTAGGCTTGATTTTTACAAGCTTGAGCTCAGTTGGTGTGATTACAACTTCTTCTATTTCAGTTGGAGCTGCTTTGATAGTAACTTTATACATTGCTTCGTGCCAAGCATTTTTGGAAACAACTCTTACCAAGACTACGTCATCAATAAAGAATTCCTCTTGGGCTAATAAATGAATTTCGTCATTCTCCCAAAGTTTCCAAACTTTATCACGTAATAGCGAAACGCCTATATAGCTCACGTCAGATTGAGTAGCTGAGACAATTAAACCTTTCAATTTAGTTGTAGTGCAAACATGATCAGACCAATCTGGACAATCTTCTGCATCATTAATATATAATACAGCGCCAGATTTATCTTTAATTTCTAAATTTTCTAGAGACAGAATATCATATTTATCAATAGCAAATTTATTCAGAGAAGTATCAATGAATGATTCATCGCTAATGTTAACTTTATATAAACTTGTAGTCTTACCATCTTCAGAAACTACAGTCACTCTAATTACATCACCTAATAAAATATCTTCTGTGTGTAATTGAAGAATCTCTTCGTTTTCCCAAACTAACTCTACCGGCATTAAACTAAGTCTTTTGATCTCTACTTTAATATAACTAAAGTCTGGATCACGTGGCTCAATAAAAATACCTGTTAAATTATCTTTTTCACTTATACATCTGACATTTGAAAAACTTGAGCGTTCACACTGATAATCTGACAAAATCAGATTAGCTCCCTCTTCACTGAAATTATTTACCTGTAACCCTGCCAAAGGTAAAACATCAATGAAATCAACATTAAATAGACTTAAGCTAGCGTCATTTACAACATCACCTAAAATACTTAGCTTATATAAATTTTGACTAGTAGCATCTTCAGCGATAACTGTTACCATGATAATATCACCAACTAAAATATTTTTTTCATGCAATTGAAGAATCTCTTCATTTTCCCAAACTAATTCTACTGGCAATGGACTAAGTCTTTCAATCTCGACTTTAATATAAGTAATATCTTCATCGGTTGGTTGTAAGAAAATCCCTACTAACTGTTTAAGTTGATCAACACAAGGATTAGCACTAAGTTCGATATCTGAACAGAGGTGATTATCTACAAATAATTTAGCTCCTGCGTCATCAAAACTTTCTACTTCTAAATCAGGAAGCACTAAAGCATCTATGACATCTACCTTAAATAAATTTAAACTAGCATCATCAGATAATGTAACAGATCCACCCCCACTTGAACCACCGCCTCTTCTTGGTGTGGTGGTAGGTGTAGTAGTAGCTACTTCTTCATCTTCAATATCTTCTAATAAAGCTTGTAAGTCCTCCCAAAGAATTAAACACTGTTCTACTACAGCATCGTTAATATCATCTGGATTAATACCAGCCATAACAATATCTGCTTCAATACAATCATCTATTGTTAATTCTACTAAATCAATCTCTTCCTCTACAGGCACCAGAGGGGCTGGAGGAATATAAGTGTTATAAGTTAATTGATCTTCAGGTTCTTCTTCTTCATCATCAATAACTAATTCATCAATAATTGTTTGCTGTGGTTCATCAACTACTACTTCGTCTTTATTATCATCTTTACCAAATACCAAAATACTTTGGATTAAAGCAAAAAGACCTAAAGCAATTATAAACCAAAAGAAAAACTTCTTTTTCTTAGGAGAACTTTCTTCAGGTTGTTCATTGTTTATTGCGTTAGTGTTGATAGACGCACTATCATTTGGAGTTTTTATGTCCATGTTTGATTGAGTGTTTTTTTGTTCTTCCATAATGAAGGTTTTAAATTTATTTTAATGTATTTATTTAATGAGTAAATATAGCATAAACTTACACTAAATGCCATGATTGTCAAGAGATAAAAACTAGATTTCATGGCAAAATGTTAATATATAACTATACCTCAAAAATCAAACCTTGTCAAGAGATGTCTTTTATATAATTATTTGAGCTCGATATTTAACTTCAACTTAATTAAAACAATCACTTTTAAACCAACTATAATAGTTAAATATTTCCAGATTTTAATAGATTTAATATTGGATAAAAACATTAATTTTTAATAAAAAGGTATAGAATAGTCTATACTATACAGCCTAAACAAGCCCTTACTATTGACAATACTAGATAGATGTATTAAAATACTAAATCAATGTTCTTTTGCATGTAAGGATCATGCATTTAATAATCTCAAATCAACAAATTACAGGAGGAAGCATGAGCTTCAGAAAGCGCATCAACGAAGAATTGGCTAAATTATCCACGACCGATCTGGAACAATGTCCGGTGACTAACAAGATTGAAGATGATGAAGTGTTACTAGGAGAAATGGACGATGAACAACGTCGCTTGTTGTTCCTACGTAATCACTATGCTCATGAAGCAGAGGAGCTGAGGACGACCCATCGGGAATTTCACAATGAGGACGCCCCTGCCGACGACAAAAAAAGCGAACATAAACAGCGTCATGACACCCTATTGACATCCATTCGGATGAACGACTTGATCACTGGGTATCTAAATGATGCTATGTGGGCCTCAATTCAATACCAGACCTTTGAGCAAATGTCTGATTTAGACAGCACTGCTATCCGAGAAAACTGGCAACTCGTTGGTTGCAAGGAGAGTAAAAAAGGACACCACGTTGAAGTCATCGCAATCGGCCTTGGCAGTGGATTCCCCTTCTCTTTCCCTGGCTAAAGAACTCTGGCTAATAAATAGCCTCTCCGGTGAGTCATACAACTTGCCGGTTTTTTTTAGATAAAAAAATCCCCCGTAGCGTACGCACGCTACGGGGACATTGAATTAACAATTCACCTATTCGAAGGCAAAGGTAATCTCTGCTTTCAGTTCACCTCCTTCCAAATCGCCTGCCTTAGCATCGTAAAATAGCTTGGCAAACGAATTCTTGCTGTAGGACCAGGACAAACCGGTCAACCAGGCCTCTGGTAATTGATCACCGAAATCATACTGAGCATACAACTGCAATGATGGATGCCAGATTTTCCAGTGATGTTGCACAAAGAAAGCGTGACCTAAGTCATCATCATCAAAATGTGCCCAACCGATAAAAAGATTTTCCAGGTACTTGCCCAGATAATCACCAGCCAAAACAACGGTGTGTCCAACGCTTTCTTCCCAGCCCATTGCCAAAGAGCCAAAGCTCATAGTAGTGGCAAATTGACCCTGACCAAAGGTAGCTGCCTTGAAGTTAAAAAGACTAAAGTCATACCACAGCGCTGCTCCCGGACAGTAAACCGAAAAATTTCCTTCAGCATCTGGCCAACGCGTCAAAGGTAGACCAGCTGGTCCAGGATAGAAGTACTGTATTGGATTGAGGTATTGTCCAGCTAATAGTGAAGCTTTGCCGCCACGCCAATCACGATCGAACTGCGCATAGGCATACTTCATAGCCGAAGCGCTGAGATCGTACTCAAATCTGACCATGAAATCATCCGATAGCGTCTCACTGTAAGGATGAGCTTTGAAACCAATACGAGCCCAGCGCCAATTATAATCAAATTCCTGATTCGTCTCAGCGTTCAAACTGGCAAAGCCATAAACATCAAGTGAAGTCGATGCATTTATTTCAGCTGCTTGCACAATTGAAAAAGAAAGCACCAAAATCCAAAGCCAAAAAATCAAGTTCTTCATTGTCTTGCCTTTCCGTTATTCTTCTGTGTTGTTATTGAGTGATCAAGTTGTATAGAGCTAATATATGATTAAAACATATTTTTTAAAATATGTCAACCCAAACTAAAAACCGCGTACTAACACGGTTTTCTATTTTATTCTTTTTTATTTTCTTTCTAAGTGTTCACAACGATCAACTATCTCCCCTGTTTTATATCTTTTATGATGCATAATTGTCTCTCCAATAATACAAGCGATATCTGCTGGCTGATACAAAGCTTTACGGCCTTTTTTAAATGCCTTTTTAAATAAATTAGTATTAGTAGCTCCTGGGGTAAGACTTAAAACTTTTACTTTCTTTAGGTCTTTAGCTAAAGCCTGACTAAAACCAATTACACCAAACTTAGAAGCACAATAAACTGAAAATTCTTTTTTACCTACCAATCCCGCTCCCGAAGAAATATTTATAACTAAGCCTTTATTTTTTTCCAAATTAGGCAATAGATACTTTGTTATAAAAATCATTGCTTTCAAATTTACATCCAAAGTCAATTCAATCATCTTATCCGCATAATCCACTAACTCTCCGACCACCACTACACCAGCATTGTTAACTAGAACATCAACTTTAACATTCTTTAATTTACTAGCTAATCTTTTAATAGCACTGACTTTGGTTAAATCAATTATATAAGTCAAAACCCGAACTTGTTTATCTTTGGCTAGCTTATCTGCTTGTTTTTGCCAAACGCCTTTAGTCTTATCTATTAAAATTAAATTAAAACCTTGCTCAGCTAACCACTGAGCCGTTGCCCAGCCAATCCCTCTAGCGGCACCAGTAATTAAAACTGTTTTGTTTTTAAGCATATTTTTTTTTATGTTTCTTATAATAAAGTATAAATAAAGCTTTAGTAATTTCAATGGTTAAAATAACCAAAACTAAAAATAATAATATAATCTCCCATTCAGTCCAACCAAGTGGAACAGTATGTAGGGCTCTGTTTAAAAATGGCAAATAAATAGCTGATACTTGTAAAGCTATGCCAAATAACACGGCCATATTTAAATATTTATTCTGAAAAGGATGTGAAGTAAAAATACTGTGTTTTAAATTACGGATGCTAAATACATAAAATAATGTATCTAATCCTAAGGCTGTAAAGACTACTGTTCTAGCTAAATCAAGATCACCAGTTCTGTTCCATAAAAACCAGAAGAGAGCTAGGCTAGCCATAGCAGTAATAATACTAATTGCCCCAATTAAAAATTTACCCTCAAAATTAAGCAAAGACTTAAACTTGGCTCCCCGTCTATCTTTCATCACCTCTTCATCTTCTGGTTCCATGGTCAAGGCTAAATTCGGTAAACCATCACTAACTAAATTTATCCACAAAATCTGAGCAGTAATAATTGGTAAAGGCCAACCTAAAAGCATCGCCACCACAATAATAATAATTTCTGAAAAACTATCTGATAACAAATACAACATAACTTTACGTACGTTATCGAAAATAACCCGCCCTTGTTTAATAGCGGTCACTATAGTTTTAAAATTATTATCCAACAAAACCAAATCAGCTACCTCTTTGGCTACATCAGATCCAGAAGAAACTACCACACCAATGTCAGCTGCCTTCAAAGCTGGAGCATCATTAACTCCATCGCCAGTCATCGAAACTATCTCTCCTCGCTTTTGCCAAGCTTTTATAATTCGTAATTTATCGGCTGAAGTAACTCGAGCATAAACTTGGATGTTTTTGATTCTTTTATCTAGCTCTTCATCACTAATCTTTAATAAATCATCTCCACTCAAAATATTAGCTGCCTGTACCTTTAAACCTAAATCAGAAGCAATTTTTTTAGCAGTAAATTTATTATCCCCAGTAATAATAATAGTGCGGATGCCCGCTTTCAAGGCTGCGTCTAATGTTTCTTTGGTTTCTGGACGTAAAGGATCAGACAAACCCCATAAACCAACAAAAGTCAGATCAAAAGGATCGTCTTCACATGATTTTATATCTGGGTATTTTTTTGGAATTAATTTATATGCACCGGCTAAAACACGTAAACCGTCTTTACTAAAATCTTCTAGCGTCTTATTAAAAGCCTCTGCCTTAGCCTCTGTTAAATTACTTTTCTTATTATTGTTTAGATAAGAAGAAGAAAATTCTAATATCTTTTCTGGGGCTCCTTTGATAAAAATAATATCATGACGGTTATCATAACTATGTCGTGTCACCATGTACTTATAACGAGAATCAAAAGGAATTTCGTCTTTCCGACGATAACGACGTTGCAAATCATCTAAATTATGTTGTGAGCCACTAAATAACAATAAAGCTTTTTCAGTTGGACTGCCTAAGACTACCCAATCTTCAAAACCATCATCAATATTTTGAACACTAGAATCATTACATAAAGTAGCAATCTCTAATAACTTTTCAATTTCTTTATCCTTTGCCTCATCTTTTAGAGAGTTAGTAGCCAAATCTATTAAATGCTTATTAGTAGCAATTTTTGTTACTCGCATTTCACCTTCAGTCAAGGTGCCGGTTTTATCTGTACATATTAGAGTAGTGGAACCAAGTGTCTCAGCAGATACTAATTTACGCACCAAGCCATTGTTCTGCAAAATACGCCGCATGCCCATAGTCAAAATCATTGTTACACCGATCACCAAACCTTCTGGAATAGCAGATACCGCTAAAGCTATCGCTACAGTAAACATTTCTAACATTGACTGACCTTCTATTAACCCCAAAAAGAAAACAGTCATGGCAATTAAAACTATAATTTTCGTAATATTTTTAGCAAAACTATCTAAATTTTTCTGCAAAGGTGTCTGCTCGTCATCTGTTTCTTTGAGCATGGTAGTGATTTTACCAATTTCAGTATCAACGCCAATGTGGGTAATTACGGCTAATCCTCTGCCTTCTACTGCCAAAGTACCCATGAAAACTGAATTATCCCTTTCCGCTAAAACAGTTCCTTTATCTAATGGTTTAAGTTCTTTTTCTATTGGCCAAGATTCACCAGTCAAAGTTGCTTCATTTACCTTAAGGTTGTTTATAGACAACAATCTTCCGTCTGCTGGCACTCGATCACCAGCTTGTAATAAAATAATATCTCCAGCTACTAAATACCTAGCTTCTACTTTTATCTCATGACCATCTCGCAAAACAATTGCTTCTTTTTTAACAACTTTACTTAATTGCTCTAAAGATCTATTAGCCTTTTTTTCTTGCCAAAAACCAATAGCCACATTTAGACCAACAGCTGCAAAAATAACATAGGCATCAACAAACTCACCAAAAATAAAACTAACCAAGCCAGCTATTAACAGTACATAAACTAAAGCACTTTTAAACTGAGAAAAAAATAAACGCCAAGCTGAAAACTTCTTAGCTTGGGCTAAAATATTTAATCCATATTTTTCATTTCTCTGGCTAGCCTCTTTAGACGACAGGCCAGTTTTCTTAGTATTTAAAGTTTGGAGTATTTTACTGATATCCAAACTATGCCAAACAATTTTTGTTTTGCTCATGTTAATATTATACCATAATTTACTAAAAAATAAATCAACTTGGCAGATAAAGCTGCGGGATTGATTTTTTCTTCAAAAATCAGTAAGATTAAGCTAAACTAACAATAAAATTATGACTGTCTTAGATACTATTAAATCAAATATCCAAACAAACATTGCGGATATTTTTAAAATTGGTCTTGAACTAAAACAAATAGAATTAAACTTTCCACCAAATAAAGATTTAGGGGATTATGCTCTGGCTTGTTTTGATATCGCTAAACTAAGCAAACAAAGTCCAAATGAAGTAGCTAAAACTCTAGCTGATAAATATAAATTAGATGATTTAATAGTTTCAGCTAAAGCAGCTGGCCCATATTTAAATATCACCATAGATAACAACCTATTTGCTCAATTATCTTTAGCTGATCTAAATGATAAAAACTTTGGCCAAAATATTTTTGGTCAAGACAAAAAAATAATGATTGAATTTTCTGGACCAAATACTAATAAACCACAACACTTAGGTCATGTAAGAAATGATGTCTTAGGTCAAACTTTAGTAAATCTACACCGTGCTTGTGGTTTTTCAGTAATTCCAGTCAATATTATTAACGATCGTGGCATTCATATTGTTAAAAGTATGTTGTCCTACCAAAAATGGGGCAACAATGAAACGCCAGAATCTACTAAAACTAAAGGTGATCATTTTGTTGGTATTTATTATGTTAGATTTAATCAAGAACTAAAAAAAGAAAAAGAACAATATTATATAGAAAATACAATAAACTTAGACAAGCTTTCAGATTTAGACAAAAGAAAAACAGAAGAAGAATTTTTAGCTCAATCTCCTTTAATGCAAGAGGCACAAATAATACTTAAACAATGGGAAGATAACAATAAAGAAGTTCGTCAGCTGTGGCAGACCATGAATGACTGGGTTTACCAGGGATTTGAGGAAACTTATACAAATCTAGGTATTACTTTTGATAAAGTATATTATGAAAGTGACACTTATCTTTTAGGTAAAGACATGGTTGAAGCTGGATTAAAACAAAATGTTTTCTATAAAAAAGAGGATAATTCTGTTTGGGCTGATCTATCTGCTGAAAACCTAGATGATAAATTAGTTTTACGTGGTGACGGAACATCAGTTTATATCACTCAAGATTTAGGTACAGCTAAAGATCGTTATGATGAATTTGAATTAGATAACATGATCTATGTAGTTGCCAATGAACAAAATTATCATTTTAAAATCTTATTTTTAATTCTCAAAAAATTAGGATATAATTGGGCAGATAATTTACATCATCTAGCCTATGGTATGGTTAATCTACCTGACGGCAAAATGAAATCTCGAGAAGGCAATGTAGTTGATGCTGACGACATGATCAAAGAGATGAAAACTAAGGCAACGGATATCATGGCTAAAGCCCAAAAACAGATTAAAACTACAGCCAAACAAGATCAGCAAACAGCTGAAATGGTTGGTCTTGGTGCTTTAAAATTTTTCATGCTTAGCACCAACCCCCAAAAAGACATGACTTTTGATCCGCAAGCTTCAATCTCTTTTGATGGTTATACTGGCCCGTTTATTCAATATACTCATGCTAGGATCAATAATATTCTTAAAAAAGCAGCTAATATTCCTGTGCTAGAAGATTTAGATAAAAAACTAAAGCTTAATGATGAAGAAAAAATCTTACTCAAATTACTTTTAAACTTCCCTGAAACTATTACTCAAGCTACTATTAGCTATAATCCTGCTACTCTAACTCAATATTTATTTGAACTCGCTAAAATATTTAACCACTTTTACCAACAACATTCTGTCTTGCAGGCCGATGATGAGAATACTAAACATCTTCGTTTACAATTATGTCTACAAACTAAAAAAATTCTAGCTAAAGGACTAAAATTATTAGGAATAGAAGCTCCGGAGGTGATGTAATTTTATTTTTTGTTCCAAGGGGGCACATCCCCCTTGAACCCCCTTTGACAATTAAGCTAAAATACCCTATAATAAAGCTCGTATTTTACACATGCGCCTATAGCTCAGTTGGTAGAGCAGCAGCCTTTTAAGCTGATGGTCGTAGGTTCAAATCCTACTGGGCGCACCAAGCTTCGACAAGGACTACGGCGAGCTCAGTCGAGCCGCTTCAGCTTGGAGAAACTTGTCCTGAGTGACTTCGGAGAATAACGAGAAGGAATCGAAGGACACACATCATCTACACACAAGGTTAAAGCCTTGTTTTTTATTTTCTATTTACAAAATAATAAATATATATTAAGATATGAACATAAACGTACTTTCGGCGGACATCTGTCCGGCCCTGTCTAATGGCAAATGGAAGCTAACTCTAAGGAGGCTGCTTATGATTGTGTTTAGCCCTTCGATCAACACCCAGCGTTTCGACGCCACGACAAACAAAGCCAAATAAACACACGAGCGCCGCAGTAATGCCGGCAAAAATCAGATTTGATCAGTAACTAAGCTGATCAACAGCCTATAACAATCTGATAAAGCATTGCATAACACGTTTAAGACACCCGTCTGCTATTGTAGACGGGTTTATTTTTTTGGATAAAATGGGTATAAACTGTCGATAAAAAACACCTTGAAAAATCAAATAAAATAGAGTAAGCTAAGTCTACTATGAGTAAATTGCCCCCACAAAATCTAGAAGCTGAGGCTTCCTTATTAGGTGCTATCCTAATAGACAAAGAAGCTATTATTAAAGTTGCTGACGGAATTACTCCGCATGACTTTTATAATAATAAGCACGGCATGATCTTTGAATCTATTTTGGATTTATTAGATAAACACGAGCCAATAGATATTCTTTCTGTTGGTAATCGTTTAGGTGAAAAAAAACAACTAGAACAAATTGGTGGTAAAGCATATCTAGCAGAACTAACAGCCGCTGTACCTAGCGCCTCTCATGTTAAATCTTATGCTAATATTATTCGTAAAAAATCTATTTTACGTCAATTAGAGACAGCAGCCGCAGAAATATCTGAATTTTCTTTTTCTGAAGAAGAAGATGTAGAAAAAACATTAGACAAGGCTGAACAAAAACTTTTTGCTATTTCCCAACACTCACTAAGGCAAAATTTCATTCCTGTCAAAAATATCTTGCAAGATACCTTTAATCGTATTGATGAACTACATAAATCCGGTGGCAATGGTGTACGTGGTATTCCTACTGGCTATAATGATTTAGATAAGCTATTATCTGGTTTCCAAAACTCTGATCTTATTATCCTAGCGGCTCGTCCTTCAGTTGGTAAAACTACTTTAGCTTTAGATATTTTACGTACTATTGCTGTAAAATCTAAAATTCCAGTTGGCATCTTTTCTTTAGAAATGTCTAAGGAACAATTAGTAGATAAACTATTAGCCACTGAAGCTGGGGTTGATCTTTGGCGCATGCGTACTGGTAAACTATCCGACAAAGAAGATGATGATGATTTCCCTCGTATTGGTCGTGCCATGGGTGTATTATCTGAAGCGCCAATTTTTATCGACGATTCAGCTGGAGCTAATATCATGGAATTACGTACTAAAGCTCGTCGTTTAAAAATGGAACATGGCGTAGGATTTTTAGTTATCGACTATTTACAATTAATGGAAGGACGTAGTAATGAAAATCGTGTCCAAGAAATTTCTGAAATATCCCGTGCTTTAAAACAATTAGCCAAAGAATTAGATATACCTGTACTAGCATTATCTCAATTATCTCGAGCAGTAGAAAACAGGTCACCAGCTATTCCAAAATTAGCCGATCTACGTGAATCAGGTTCTATTGAACAAGATGCAGACATTGTTATGTTTATTTATCGTAAATCTAGAGATAAATCTCGTGATTGTCCTGAAGATGAAAAAAACTTAGTTGAATTACACATAGAAAAACATCGTAATGGTCCAACTGGCATCATCAATTTATTTTTTGATGATACTAAAGTGACTTTCCGTAGCATGGAAAAACAACACATCAATGCTAATACTCCGCCTCCAGTCGAAAATGAGCCACCACCTATTCAACAAGTTGGTGGCTGGCAAAATATGAATGAGGACAATGCAAAACCTAATACATAATAAAATAATTTAAAAATTATTAATAAACAAAAATATGTTCAACAAACTAAAACAATTCAACGATTTAAGAAAACAAGCCAATGACTTAAAAAGCATGATGGCTAAAGAAAGCGTTGAAGTAGAAAACAAAGCTGTAAAAATTATCATGGATGGTAACCAAGAAATTAAAACTTTGGATATCAAACCAGAAATGTTATCTGCTAATAATAAATCTGACTTAGAAAAAGGTATTAAAGATGCTGTAGCTGAATGCATCAAAAAAGTACAAAGAAAAATGGCAATGAAAATGCAACAATCAGGAGATTTTAACTTTCCTGGAATGAAATAATCCCTCAACTACGTTCGGGATGACAAAAAATTTAGTATAAATTAAAATATTAATTTAATCCACCATAGTGCATCTACCAGATTTCATCCAAAGGCTAATAGCTGAATTCGATAAACTACCGGGAATTGGACCAAAAACTGCCTCCCGCTTAGTTTTTGATTTACTACATCGTAAAGAAGACATTAAATCTTTTGCCGATGCTCTTAACGATGCGCATGGACAGATTCATCTTTGTCCGCAGTGTTTTAACCTATCTGATAATGATTTATGTAATATCTGTGGTAATCCAAATCGTGACCAAACCGTAGTTTGTGTTGTGGCTCATAACCAAGATGTAGAGGCAGTAGAAAAAACCGGACAATTTACTGGCACTTATCATTTACTTAATGGTGTAATAAATCCTTTAGATGGCATCACACCCGATAAACTAAAAATAAGTGAACTAGAACAAAGAATAGTAGATAAACAAGTTAAGGAAATAATTTTAGTTTTAGATCAAAGCATGGAAGGTGAAGCTACGGCTATTTATCTAGCTAAGCTATTAAAAAAATATGATATCACAACAAGCCAATTAGCACGTGGCATTCCGATGGGTGCCAATATAGAATACACTGATGAAATTACTTTATCATCAGCTTTAGAAAATCGTAAGAAAATATAAAAACACCTCAGTCAATTGAGGTGTTTTTTAATATAAGTAAATTTAATTTAAGCTACAATCTTTTCAATCTTGATCTCAGCTTGGTGTTGACGATGACCAACTGTTTTTTTATAACGAGTTTTAGCTTTGTATTTAATCACGGTAACTTTTTTATCTTTGTAGTTACGGATTAATTTAGCTTCTACTTTAGCAGATTTTACTATTGGATCACCCATAGTGACATTATCCTTATCATCAATCAATAATAAAACTTGATCAAAAACTACTTTGTCTCCATCTTGATTATCTGGTAATTTTTCGATGCTCAAAACATCACCTTGTTTTACTTGATATTGTTTTCCACCAGTTTTAATAACAGCTAACATAATTTTCTATTTATAATATTTTTACAAAAAAGTATCCATAGATTAACAAAAAATAAGCTTATTGTCAACTGTTTTATCCCCTTTTTTCTTGCTATTGACAATATATATAAAATATGATATAATACCGAAGAATAGCACAATTGACAACACAAAGCAGGAGAAAGACATGACGTTTTTCAAAACAATTCTTATGAGCATGCTACTTTTTACCCTTATTCTAGGGTGCGAAACTAATGCCAAGCTTGGCGATCTTGATTTTCAACTCAAAACAGATGGCAACAATTCATTGATTGAATACAGTGCAGATAGCCTGTGGTTTCCAGCTGAAACATTTCGAGATACTTGCTCGATCTATAACCCGCATCCGCCACTCAAATTTCTACGGATCTACAAGTATTACGTAGACCCAAATGAAGGAAATTGGCAGTATGTCCGACATCAAATCTTAAATAATGATTACTCTGCTACACGACTAGCAGATGTTCGCTATCAAGCCGGATTAGACGGCGGCTTCTATCGAATTGAGTCAATCTTAAGATCTGATAGCAGCGTAGTCTCTCGACGAAATCTACACTTAATCAGACGATAATACCCTGCTGGACCTCGACACAATACACAACATCAGTTGTTGAGTGTCGAGGTTTTTTATTTAAACAAAATCATTCCAGACTCGCTCTGGCTTTTTTTGTTTACGTAAAATAATATTTTGTACAGTTAACAAACCTAAAAGCACACACTTAAATCTGCGTTGTCCTACTTCTACGCCTAACAATTTTAAAACATCCTTATGTTTTAAAATTAAAACTTGCTCAATAGTTTGATCAATTATCGATTCACTTAATATCGACATAGCAGCCTGAGAAATAGCACAGCCTTGTCCTTGAAATTTAAGATCAATAATTTTATCATCTTTTACTTTTAAATCAACAACTAAAGTATCTCCACAAGAACGATTAACCTGCTTGCCAGACATACTAGGATTATCTATTTCTCCTTGATTACGAGGACACTTATAGTGATCCATTACATTTTGTGCATATATATCCATCTTATTTAAATTTAATATAAATTTTTTGTAATTCTTCTACTAATTTATCTACTTCCTGTTTGGTATTATAAATAGATAAACTAACTCTAGCTGTAGCTGGAATTTGTAAATAATCATGTAAAGGCTGGGTGCAATGTTGGCCAGCTCTAATCATAATCCCTTTTTCACCTAAAATATCTGCCACATCATGAGCATGTACACCTTTGATATTAAAAGCTAACACTGGTAAATGATTAACTAAATTTGTACTACCATAAATCTTTATAAAATCAAGTTTCGACAATTTAGTTAATAAATATTTAGTTAAATCTACTTCCTGAGCTTTAATTTCTTTCCAGCTAATATCTTGAATAAAATCAATAGCTGCTTTTAAGCCAATAGCCCCGACAATATTTGGTGTACCAGCTTCAAACTTATGTGGCAAGTCATTTACTGTAAAATGATCCAAGAATACTTCGCCAATCATATCTCCTCCGCCTTGCCAAGCTGGCATTTTATTTAATAAATCTTTTTTGCCATATAAAACACCAATGCCAGTTGGGCCAAACATTTTATGCCCAGAAAAAACTAAAAAATCACAATTTAATTTTTGTACGTCTATTTGTTGATGGCTAATACTTTGAGCCGCGTCAACTAAGCTGACGACGTTATTTTTCTTAGCTAAATCTAGTAATTTATCTATATCATGCGTTAAACCCAAAGTATTTGAAGCACTTTGAATACTTAGTAATTTCACTTTTTTGTTATTTAATAACTTTTCTGCTTCTGATAAATCTAACTCACCAGATTTATTTAAGTCTATAAATTCTAAATTTATATTTAACTCTTCTTTTAGCTGTAGCCACGGCACAATGTTTGAGTGATGTTCACAAATAGATAAAACAACTGTATCGCCTGCTTTTAAAAACTTACGGCCAAAACTCTGAGCAACTAAATTTATGCTTTCCGTAGTATTACGAGTAAAAATAATCTCTGCAGCAGATTGAGCATTAATAAATTTAGCCACCGAAATTCTCGCCTCTTCATACATCTGAGTAGCCTGATCTACCAAAGGATTCAGACCACGATGAATATTAGAATTATATTTACTATAAAATTCACTAACAGCATTTATTACTACTTGCGGTTTTTGAGAAGTAGCTGCGTTATCAAAATAGATTAAATCTTGACCATTAATCTTTTGTTTTAAAATAGGAAATTGTGCTCTGATATTTTTCATGATAATTTATTTTTTAATAAAGCCTCAATTTTATTTTTAATTTCTTCATTTGGTAGTTTATCTAAGAAAGATTGAAAAACACTTTGAATTAATAATTCTTGTGCTTGAATCTTATCTATTCCCCGACTATTCAAATAAAATAATTGCTTTTTACTTAAATTACTAATTCGAGCAGAGTGCGAAGCATTTACTTGGTTAGTAGCTACTTTCAAAGCGGGAACTAAACTAATTTTTGCCTCTTTACTTAAATTAATAGCCGACATTTCTAATTTAGCATTTGCATCTTTTGCTATCTGGTCAATAATAATACTACTGTAATAACCAGCCCTGGCCTGATCTTTGACAATGCCTTGAATTGTGAAGACACCCTTAGCCTTCGGGTAAAGAAAATTATTTTTGGCTTGAATATTTAAATTATTCTTCTGATCAGCTAAAAATACTACATTATGATCAAGCTCTGAATGACTATCTAATTGTTGTTTTAAAGTAACAGTAAAATTGCTTCCTAAATAACAATAATAATTTTTTAACCGAGTATTAATACCCAATTTAATTTCTCTATCTTCTATAATTGGACTAGTTATATTTTTGTTAAACAAATAAACATATTCAACATTGATGTTATCAGCAATGCTAATATTAGTTTTGAATTTATCAAAATCTTTACTATCTTCATCTATCACTTCTATCACCACACTATCTTCATCTACTACAATGTTTCTTTTTTTATTTTTAAGTGGTTCAATATAGATTATTTTTTTATTAGCTATCATACTATCCTATCCCTCCTTCTATTTCTAACTCTATCATTCTATTCATTTCTACTGCATATTCCAGAGGTAACTCACGTGTAATTGGCTCAATAAAACCATTAACGATCATATTAATAGCTTCTTCCTCGCTCAAACCACGAGATTGTAAATAAAATAAATCCTTGGCTGAAATCTTACCAGCTCTGGCTTCGTGAACCACTGTAGCTGTAGCATTATTTATTTTCATCACTGGTATAGTATCCGAATGGGAATTATCATCAAGTAATAAAGCATCACAATTGACGCTAATCGAAACATTGTCTGCCTTAGCACTAATGTCTACCAAGCCACGATATAAAGACACGCCCCCGCCTTTAGAAATACTTTTCATTACAATATTTGAACTTGTCTGTGATGCTAAATGAATAACTTTAGCTCCAGCATCTTGAATTTGTCCTGAATTTGCAAAAGCCAAACCAAGATGATCAGCAGAAGCACCAAGACCCTTCAAAACAGAACAAGGATAAAGCATGGTCACATTACTACCAAAATTACCTCCAACCCATTCTATTCGGGCATTTTCCTCTACAATCGCTCGTTTAGTATTTAAATTGTAAGCATCTTTACTCCAACTTTCAACACTACTGTAACGAAAACGGGCATTCTTTTTTACATAAATTTCTACACAACCAGCATGCAAAGAATCTACTCCGTATCGTGGTGCACTACAACCTTCAATATAATGAGCTTGAGCATCCTCCTCTACGATAATTAAAGTATGTTCAAACTGGCCCATGCCCTTAGCATTCATTCTAAAGTAAGCTTGCAAAGGCAAATCAATATTTACCCCTTTTGGCACATATAAAAATGTACCACCAGACCAAACAGCGCCGTGTAAAGCGGTAAACTTATGCAAGTGAGACGGTACTGCTTTCATAAAATATTCAGACATTAACTCTGGGTATTTTTGTAAAGCTACATCCATGTCCTCAAAAATAACGCCCTGGTCTTGCCATTGTTGTTTTAGATTATGATAAATCACAGTTGATTCATATTGAGCACCTACACCAGCCAAAGCTTTTTGCTCTGCTTGAGGAATGCCTAGTTTATCAAAAGTATTTTTAATATCTTTCGGCACATCTTTCCAATCCGTAGCTTGCTGATCATGAGCTTGGGCAAAATAAGTAATTTTATCCAAATCTAATTTAGATAAATCAGGTCCCCAATTTGGCATTGGCATATTTTTAAACAACTCCAAACTATCCAAACGATGTTGTAGCATCCAATTTGGTTCATGTTTACTAGCCGATATTTGTTTAACAATTTTTTTAGTCAAACCACGGCTAGTAGCTTGCATATAAGGCGCTGGATTAGCATTGCCCCATAACTTTTCTTTGGTATCTTTAGCTTTGGACATATGATTTAAAACCTGCTTTTTGCACTTCCTTAATTAAATCTTGACTACCAGATTTAACAATCTGACCATCAATCATAATATGGACATAGTCTGGTTTAATATAATCCAAAATATTTGGATGATGAGTGATTAATAGAACTGCTCGATCTTTAACTTTAAATTCCTTAATCGCTTGATGTAAAAGTTTAATAGCATCAACATCTAAACCTGAATCCGTTTCATCTAAAATGGCTAGCTTGGGTTCTAAAATAGCTAATTGTAACATTTCAATTTTCTTTTTTTCACCACCAGAAAATCCAACGTTTAAACTGCGTTGTAAAAACTTAATTGGAATTTCTAATTTAGCTGCTTCTTGCTCTAATTTTTGTTTAAACTCAAAAATACTAGGTGCCTGCCATTTTTTATCTTGAGCTAACATAATATTTTTATAAGCTAAAAACAAAAACTGATCCAAACTAACTCCGGTAATTTCTGGCGGATGTTGCCAAGACATAAACAATCCAAGTTTGGCTCTATCTTCTGTCTTGAAATCACTAATATTTTTATCAACAAAAACAATCTTTCCTTGTTTAAGATCAAGACTTGGATCTCCTAACAAAGCATTTGACAAAGTAGACTTGCCAGCTCCATTTGGTCCCATGATAATATGTATTTCTCCAGATTTAATTTCTAAATCTAAGCCCTTGATTATCTCTCGATCATCAACGGCAATATGTAAATTTTTAATTTGTAATAATAATTTCATAAGTTAGATTATTTTTTTAACAAATCAGCTAAGGTCTTAGCTTGTAATAATTTTTTAATATCTATCATAATAGTTGGCCAGATGGTTTTAGCTTCACAATTAGCAAAAGCAACACAGATACTAGAACAATCATGACGATTAAGTTTTATCTTACCCTCCAAGGCCTCTATTATCTCTAACACGGTGATTTGATCTGGGTTTTTACTCAAAGTATAGCCACCAGTCTTACCCTCTTTACTGGCTAATAATTTAGCCTGACGCAAAGGTTTGGTGATTTGAGTTAAATAATGACTAGATAATTTTTTGGTGCTAGAAATATCAGACATAGCTAAATAACCCTGACCATGATTTTTGGCCAATTCTAGCATGATTATTAAGCCATAATCGGCTTTTGCTGAGATATTAAACATATTAACTGTTTCTTAACTATAAGCGACTTGATTATAGTTAAGAAAGCTTGTTT
>Ga0257125_1000142_pt1 | contig 105800 bp, 79 predicted proteins | sample SI106_200metaG_FD_190183 | JGI IMG/M metagenome (GOLD analysis project Ga0257125, IMG submission 190183) | Marine microbial communities from Saanich Inlet, British Columbia, Canada - SI106_200 | ecosystem: Environmental > Aquatic > Marine > Inlet | place: Canada: British Columbia | collected... | reverse complement strand
ATTACAATAATTTTTTTATATGAGTAAATTTAATTACTCTCTAGAAAACAAATTAACGCCAATTGATTTGTTATGCTATAATACACAAAACACTATAGAAAACTTAAATACATGCCAAATATGTTTCATCCGCGTCGCCAAACGTGAATTGAACGAATAGTATCGCCAAATACTAAACTATTCTTAAGCAAAAACGTATATAAATATTAATTGACTGCAAAATATATATTTAAGTAGATAGAAAATGAAAAATTAACTTTTTCCACTGAACTCTTTATAAAATCTATCCAAAAATTGCTCCATGAATTTATGTCTTCCTTCAGCAAATCTTTTTCCAGTTTCAGTATTCATCCTATCTTTTAATAAAAGCAATTTCTCATAAAAATGATTTATGGTTGGACATTCACCAATTTTATACTGTTCAAAATTCTCATGAATTTCAGGTTTAATGTTAGGATTATAAATCTCTCTTCCTTTATGCCCCCCATAAGCAAAAGTTCTAGCAATTCCAATTGCACCAATTGCATCCAACCTATCTGCATCTTGAACAATTTTCCCCTCTAAAGTTAGCATATTAGACTTCACACCTTCCCCTTTAAAAGAAACATCTCTAATTATTTCACAAACATAAGACACAATATCTCCACTAACATTTAAGCTAGCCAACCACTCTCCAGCTAAATTTGGACCTACTGAATGATCACCATCATGAAACTTCCAATCTGCAATATCATGCAATAATGAAGAAAGTTCAATAACATACAAATTACCACCCTCGATAATCTGAATAGATTTAGCCAACGTCCAAACCCTAAAAATATGCCACCAATCATGGCCAGAACCTTCTCCACTCAACTTTTCACGAATATATGTCCCAGTCTCACTAATAACTAACTTTTCATCCATAAAAAAGTTGGAAAGATCCAATCTTAAAAAAGGTTTCCAATATTTTTCAACAACTTTTATATACTTCTTAAACAAGATCATCTTCATGAACACTGGTGATTATATAGAAGTAAAAACAACGAAAGAATCCTTCAAAGGAGTTCTTCTGCCAGAATCAACAAATAACTACTTAGTTCTAAAGCTAAACTCCGGATATAACATAGGAATTGACAAAAAAAAGATAAAATCAAAGAAATTAATCAAAAAACAATCCACAAAAAAAGAAAAGAAACTGAAAATAACAAATAAAAAATCCCTATCAAAAGTATCAATTCTGCACACAGGAGGAACAATAGCTTCAAAAGTAGACTACAAAACAGGAGGAGTTATAGCAAAATTCACACCTGCAGAAATACTGGAAACATATCCTGAATTATCACATTTAGCAAACATTAATGCAAGATTAATCAGAAATATGCAATCTGAATCTCTAAGATTTGAACATTATAACTTAATTGCCAGAGAAATACTAAAAGAAGCAAAAAAGAAAGTAAAAGGAATAATAATTACACACGGAACAGACACATTACATTACACAGCAGCAGCACTAGCATTTATTCTAGAAAACGTAAACATTCCAATAATATTAGTAGGATCCCAGAGAAGTTCAGACAGGGGAAGCTCAGATGCATACTTAAACTTATACTGTGCAACTAAATTCATTACAAAATCCAACTTCAAAGGAGTGGCTATTTGTATGCATTCTAACTCTTCAGATGATTCTTGTGATATCTTACCTGCTTTAAAATCAAGAAAGATGCATACTTCAAGGAGAGATGCTTTCAAGCCAATTAACTCAGATATTATTGCAATTGTAAGCAAAGAAGGAAAAGTACAATCATTTTTCAACAAAAAAGAAACTAAAGGAACAATAAAAGCTAAATTCATCAAAAAAGACTTAAAAATTGGAATATTGAAGTCTCACACTTGTTTATTTCCGGAAGATTTCCTACATTTCAAAAACCATGATGGATTAATAATAGAAGGAACTGGATTAGGCCATGCACCAGCAAAAAGCTTTGACCCAATTTCTAAAATAAATGATAAAAATAAAAAAGCAATTGAAACATTGGCTAAAAAAATACCAATAGTTATGACTTCTCAATGCATTTTCGGTAGGGTCAACATGAACATTTACTCTCCACAGAGAGAATTGCTAGAAATTGGAGTGATTCCTGGTTCAGATATGACAACAGAAACAGCTTTCCTAAAACTAGCCTGGCTTTTATCTAATAATAAGAAAGATACTAAAGAATTAATCCAAAAAGATCTAAAAGGTGAAATTAATTCAAGAATAAAAGACGAATTTCTGTAAAACTTACCCATCCAATCTCATGGCTGAATACTGTTTCTTAAAAAATTCGTATTCTTCAAGATTAATTTTAACACCAAAAACATCTTTTGCAGTTACAATGTATGGTTTAATCACTCTAAAAGAATTCTTTTTCGAAACATAATCCTTCACTTGACTAAATATATACTCTGCAAAAAAAACATCTTCTCCAGCCAACCAATCAATAGTTCGCATGGCAGAACCAGTAAAAATGAAACTGGAGTCATCAACAGACTGAGAACTACCCCTGCCAACCCCTTCTTCAAGAGAAAGACTAATAGAGATTCCAGAAGATTTTTTCTTGTCCTCTCCAGAAACCATTAATTAGTAAACAATACTACTTATATAAATTTAATTAAACAACACTAGCTAAATTTTTCCAAAACCTATAAAAACAACAAAAGAAACAATATCATTAATGAAAAGAGGTACTGAATTTCTAGATAAGAATAAATTATTATATCTAGCAATATTTTTATTTCTAATATTTGCAATACTTGCAACAATATTTCAAGAACCAAGACTAGGACCATTAATTGAGATTGATGAATACACGAGACCCCCACTAATAACTCCTGAATTACAAAGAGCAATAGAAATTGCAATAGACTCAGACGCAGAAAATATAGTGGATTTGGAAGCATACTTAAAAGATAGCTCAAAAATAATTTCACCATTAACACCTTGCATTGATTTTTTCTGCAATAAATTAGGAAACGCATTAGAAGACAATAATTACGATCTACAAGATATCCAAAAACTAATCTGGCTAATACAACTAGAAAATGGAAGAATAACAGATAAACTACAATGTAGAATGGATATAACTGAAGACGGAATAGCTGACATGGAAGATATTATAGAACTCGTTCACTTAGCATATTTAACTCAACAAGGAACTTGGATGGGACCAATACCAGCACCAGTAAATTTAATTTCACCAACAAACAATTCAAATACCAGTGAAAATGTAACCTTAACATGGTTTGCAACAGATCCAAACTACAATAACAATATAAAATATGATGTCTATTTCGGGTATGTTGAACCTCTAGAATTGATTTCACATGCAACACTGGAAACAGAATATTTATTAGAAGATTTAGAAGAAAAAACATACAACTGGAGAATAACATCTCACAATATATTCTGCCAGGAAGATACTTCAGAAACATTTGAATTTACTGTTCCATTCTTTTCTAGTGGTGGAGAATTAAACGATACAGTACCAACATTAACTAGTTTTTCACCAACATCTGGAGCTACAAGTATAGATTTAGAAAGCAACATTTCATGGATTGCAACAGATGAAGATAATGACCTTTTAAATTTTACAATTTCTTTTGGAACAGATATAGATAATTTGCCAATAGTATCTCAAAACCAACATGAAACATCATATAATCCAACACTAGAATTAAACACAACATATTACTGGAGAATAAATGCAATTGATGAAAATAATAACACAATAACATCAAATATCTTAAACTTTACCACAATAGAAGAGGAAAACGAAGAAGAGGATGATGCACCAGACACTCCACCACCAGTAGAAGATCCACCACAACAAAATGAAAATAACAATAATCAAAATGACAATCAAGAATCCACACCAGTTATTACTCTAACAATAGAAATTCCAGAAACAAATGAAAGTATAAATCCTGGTGGAAACTTAACAATAAATATTTCGCTACAAAATCAGAAAACAGCAACAGCAACAGCACTTCTAAATTGCGAACTAACTGATAATAACTCAAATACACTCGATGCAACAAGCGAATCACTCCAAATAATAAATAAATTAAATATAGAAAAAAGCATTACACTTCCGGAAAATGCAACCGCTGGAATTTATGTATATATTTGTACGCTAAGCCATAACGAAGAAGAAATAACAACATTCTCAAAAGAATTTGAAGTAACAACAGTAATTCATGAAGAAACCCCATTTCCAACAAAAATAATATTAGTAATAGTGACAATTGTAGTCCTTTCAACAATAGCAATAGTTATTCTGCTTAAAATATGGAAAAACCAAAAACCAAAAAAGAGACCTGTTAAGAAAAAGATAGTAAAGAGAAAACCAAAGAAAAAATGAATTATAAGAATTTATATTTTAAAGCTGGACTAGAAATACATCAACAGCTAGAAACACATAAATTATTCTGTGACTGCCCATCAGCATTAACAGATAATAAACCAGATATAGTTCTAAAAAGAAAACTTAGAGCCGCAAAAGGAGAATCAAACATTTTAGACACAGCGGCACAATATGAACAACTAAAAGATAAAACATTCAACTACCAAGCACATAAAGAAAATACTTGTTCAGTAGAATATGATGAAGAACCACCACATCAAATAAACAAAGAAGCGTTAGAAACAGCATTGCAAGTAGCACTTCTATTCAAAGCAACAATTTCTGATGAAATCCAAGTTATGAGAAAAACAGTTGTTGATGGTTCAAACACTTCAGGTTTTCAAAGAACAGCTTTAATAGCAAGAAATGGAACAATAAATACTTCAAAAGGAATAGTAAGAATCTCAACTATCTGCTTAGAAGAAGATGCAGCAAGAAAAATAAAGGAAGATAAAAAAACAGTAACATTCAACTTAGACAGACTTGGAATACCATTAATAGAAATAGCAACAGAACCAGACATAAAAGATCCTGAACATGCAAAAGAAACTGCAGAACTGCTAGGAATGATTCTAAGATCTACAAACAAAGTAAAAAGGGGAATTGGAACAATAAGACAAGACGTTAACGTTTCAATAAAAAATGGTGCAAGAGTAGAAATAAAAGGCTTTCAAGATTTAAGAAAGATGCCAATAATTATAGAAAATGAAGTAAAAAGACAACAAAAAAGTAAAACAAAGGAAGAAGTAAGAAGAGCTACACCAGATGGAAAAACAGAATTCTTAAGACCCATGCCAGGAGCAGCAAGAATGTATCCTGAAACAGACGTAAAACCAATTATAATTACCCCAAAACTACTAAAAGAAGTAAAACTACCAGAATTAATATCAGAAAAGATAAAAAAATACACTAAATCAGGAATACCAACAAACACTGCAACAGAACTAGCAAAAAACAATATAAATCCAAATGATTACAACTTCAAATTAGATAAGAAATTAATTGCACAAATCCTAATAGAAATTCCAAAAGAACTCAAAACAAGATACAAAATAAACTATAACTTCAAAAAAGAAGATTTCAATACAGTATTCAAAGCACTAGAAAAAAAGGAAATCAACAAAGATTCAATAAAGGATGTCCTTTTGCAAATAAGTAAGGGTAAAAAACCAACCTTCAAAAAAATAGATGAAAAAACAATAGACAAAGAAATAAAAGAATTAAAAAAAAGAATCAAAAATTAATAAAAGAAAAAGGAGAAAGAAGTATTAATATTTTAATCGGAGAATTAATGAAGAAATTCAAAGGAAAAGTAGACGGAAAAACATTACATAAAAAATTAAAAGAATTTATCTCCATCTAAGTTTCATTCTAGTAAATATAGTGTACAATAAAATAGAAACTATTGTAACTAGAGTCAAAAATATCAAAACCTTGCCCAATGAAGGAAACCCTGGAGAAGCTCTTAAATGTGGAGATCTTATTATATTCTTGCAAGCATCAATTGCCAAATCTAAATTATTTCTAGCTTCATCATAATTACCCAATTTCAAATAGTCCTCGGCCTTATCTATCATTTCTTGCAGTTCCAAACACTCTGGATTATTTCTAAAGAAATCTTGAGCAGATTTAACTTCTTGCATTAATTCTTCTTCATTACTAGCTACATCCAATATAAATATTGCAGCTTCATCCAAATCAGGAGAAGAAGTTTGTGCATTCAATGAAATAACATAACTTCCAGGTAATGGATCAATTGCCTCTATTGTTAAAGTCAAACTTTCTTCATCATCTACACTTAAGCTAGAAATAGAATAAGCAGTTAAAGATAATGCCAAACCATCTTTATCTGATTCTACACTCAAATCAATGTTTCTTATATTAACTTCACCATTATTTTGCAATAAGACGGGAACATGCATAACCTCGCCATCTGTTATTGTATTTCTTTCAGCATCCAAAATAATGTTAAGGGATGCAGTTCTAGAAGATGATCCTCCAGAAGAGCTTGAACTAGATGTAGAAGTAGGAGTAACAGCTGTAGTTGAAGTAACTGTAACAGTAAATGTATTACTATCCGTAACGTTTATTCCATCACTTGCAGTAAACATAATACTAACAGCTCCAGAATAACCAGCAGTTGCATTTATACTTACAGTATTATTTGAATCTATACTTATATTAACATTTGAATCTTGTGTAACATTATAGACTAAAATATCCCCCTCAGAATCAAAGAAATAATCATCTAAATCATATATACTGTTTAAGCTACTACCTGCTCCAAGAGTCTGATCGGCAAAAACACTATTAAAATAAACATATAAATAAGGCCACTTGGTGCTATTTGAACTATCTTCAGAATAGTACTTTATAGTTCCAGAATTATCGGAATCATTATTCAATCTAATCGAAGCCCCATAATTTGAATTTGTTCCATTAAACCACTTTCCAACCAAATCAGTTATGTCAAAACTATCTACATTTTCACTAGTATTTGAAGAAACATTATATTTCGAAGTAAGATTAATCAAAGGTTGCTCGTCAAAAGTTATATTTCCATACGCCCAAGTTTCATTTACTTCATAGAATGCTATATCTGCAGCAGCCAATGCAGTATTGATTGTAAGATTCAAAATAGCAGAAGTTATCGCCGCAACATTGGGAATTGGATCAAATGTAAAATTTAGATAACCATACTTAACAGAATCAGTAGTATTTGATAATTGTAAATACTCTCCGCCAAGGTAATTAGCAGTACTAAATTGTGAATCAACATAAGTATCAACACTAACATTCAAAGGAATTGTCTGATTTGCAGGGAAAGCTGGAGCATCATTCACAGTTAAAGTCAAATAAAATGAACTATGATACATAGCACCATTAGAATCATTAACAGATAAATTTATTGCATGAGTTCCATTAATACTACTATTTATTGTAAAATTGATTAAACCAGTAGAAATATTTATATCGAACAGAGTAGAATTATCAAAATAGTATATTTCATCTCCTTCTTCATCAGTTGCATTTATTTCCAAAGCAAATATCTGTCCAACATTCATAGTCTGATTAGAAACATTATCAAAAAGAGGTGCATCATTAACTGGAGTAACATTCAAATACCAAATTTGAGAATTAACTAACCCATAACTTTCGTCAACAGTAATATTATACGAATAACTTCCATTAAGACTGCCATTTGGAGTAAAATTGATAACACCTGAGCTAACATCTATATCAAAATAAGAGGTATTATCGGAATACGTTAAAGTTCCAATAGAATTATTAACATAGTCTGAAATATTTATCTGAAAACCAATATCCTCTGTAGCATTGCTTTCAGGAAAAGTAGTCATATTTGGATAATCATTAACAGCCAATGAAAATCTGCCTGAATTATTGGCATCTCTTGTATCATTTACAGTAATATTAATAACAAACTCACCCAATTCTGCCCAACTCGGAGTAAAATTAACAACACCACTAGTAACATTTATATCAAACAATGTAGAATTATCTGAAAACTTAATATTAATCCCATCTTCAGGATCAGAAGCATCAATATCATATATAAATTCATCACCAACTGTCACATTTTTATCATCTAAATCAGACAAAACAGGTATTCCATTTATATCATAAATAACTGCTTGAGCATCAATTAAAAACTCGGCATCCCTTACAATAATTACTGCAGTAAAATTACCAATTAAAGCATTTGTAGGAACAAAAGATATTAGAGCGTGTGTACTGTTTAAAGCAGTTATTTCAAAATTATTGGTATCATCAGTAAAAACTAGTATGCCGCCTTCAGGATCAGAAGCATTTACAATGTAAGTATAAGGTATTCCTTCAGTCAAATTCTGGGGGCTTGGTATTGCTTCCAAAACAGGAGCAGCAGCGCTAACTGCACCAACCATACTAACAAAAATTAAAGCAAATATGAACCACCTCATGATACCACCTTAAAAGTAATTGATTTATAATAAAAATCTTCCGCATTCTTCATTGCTATAATAACAACATTATATTCGCCAACCTCTTCCGCAACAAAAGAAATCTCGCCAGTTTCAGAGGTTATATCAAATAATTCAGTATCATCGGTAAATATATAACCTTCCTCAAAATCTATATCATAATAAAAATCTTCTCCAAAATTAATTTCAAATTCATTAGGAATATTCTCTAAACCAGGAATACCTCCAAAATCATTAGAAAAATCATCAGAACCAGATTCGGGTAAAAAGAAAAATCCAACTATAACAACAATGACTGCAATAAAAATCCAAACCAGTTTCATATCATATCCCTCTATTAAATCATAAGTCTATTCCCATTTTTAAACTATTGTCTTATACTTAGTATTCATTAAAGCCCATTCAAGTAACAATAAAAAGAAGGCAATAATAAGAAGATAAATTCTACCATCAAAAAATACCCTTCCATGACTAAAGTTCAATAAACCAGAATATGCATCCTTTAATTCATCTTCATCCTGCACCAAAACAAAATTTCCGCCAGTTTCACTAGATAATAACTCTAAAGTTTCAGTATCTAATTGAGAAGTAACTAACCCTTCGATAAAAACTCCACCTTCTTTTGTTCCAATACCCACAGTATTTACTACTACACCATTTTCAACAGCATATTCTATAGCTGCATCTATTTCAATTCCAACATTACTTTGTCCATCTGTCAATAAAATAACAGATCTGCCCTTACTAATATCATCTGATAACTTAAAAACATTAGAAGCCAAAACCACAGCATCACCCATTGCAGTTCCACCTACATCAATTATTTGTATAGCAGAAATTGCTTCTTTGACACTTCCCTTTTCAAATGTAAGGGGCTTATCAATAAAGGAAGTACCAGAAAAAGAAATAACTCCAACCGCAGTTCCACTATTTAAAAGATCAACAAAATCTATTGCAGCACTTTTTGCAGCTTCAAGCCTGTTTGGATCATAATCATCAGCCAACATACTACCTGAGGTATCAATCAAAAGAATATAATCTGAATCACTTGCTTGCCCTTGATACCAGATACCAAATCCAGAAGCAGAAAATATTAAGCAAACTAAAATAAAAGATCTAAAAATCAATGGAATAAAACTTTTAGGGAAAAACGTTTGTCTTGTAACTTTGGCAATTGCATCAAAATTAGCAAATTTTATAGCAGTTTTTCTATTCCAACCAATACTAACTTGATGTGTAACGAACAAAATAAATATAGTAACTAAAAACCATAAATATCTTGGACTATTGAAGATTATTTCGATAGATAAGACCTCCTTCTAAAAAATAATATTGTTTCTGAAACATAAGATTTATTTGTATACAATGGCAAAACTTCAGACTTTGCTTCATCTAAAAATTTCAAAAGCATGTGTCTTTGTTCTTTTGCATACTTTTCAAATTTATCTTTAATCTTCGAAGGGATAATAGAAACTTCCCTAGTGCTGTAAGGATCTGAAACGACAAATTCTCCTCCATGTTCAGGCATAAATTCATCTCTTGGATCTCTTAAAATAGCAGTTATAACATCATAATCTTTAGACAAAATTTTATATTTTGCCCTATATTTCAAAAAATCCCCATCATCACCCAAAAAATCAGAAACAATTATAACAACCGAACCTGGATTAAAAGTAGCCGAAACATAATCCAAAACTTCTTTTACCTTAAACCTTCCACCGTAAGTTGAATGGTTTGACAAAACATCCATCATAAGTGCAAGCTGTCTCTCACCAGAAGAAGGCATAAACACTTTTTTAATCTTATCAGAAAAGCAAACCAAACCAACATTATAATTTGATTCTATTGCAGTACCTGCTAAAGTCAAAATAAATTCTGCACCAAAATGTGCTTTAAGTTTACTCTCGGAACCAAACAACATACTCTCACTAACATCATAAACAAAAATTACATCCATTCCCTTTTCCTGTAAAAATTCTTTAACTAACAACTTATCAGAACGCAAACTAGCTTTCCAATCAATATGTTTAGAATCAGAATCAGGAGTATATTCTCTATAATCTTTAAACTCCAACCCACTTCCACGATAAATACTAAAAATATCTTCGCTAACACCAGCACTATTAGAATAATCCATAACTTTACTCATAATTTCAATTTGTTTACCCAAACTAACTGGCCTTACTAAAAACCTTCCCATTTTATGGAACCTTCACTTTATTTAGAATCTCTGTTATTATATCCTCACTTTTAACATTCTCAACTTGACCGTGATAATTTAATAATACCCTATGTCTCAAAACATTGTAAGTAACTTCTTTGACATCATGTGGAACAACATAAGACCTGCCCAACATCAAAGCCCTTGCCCTTGCAGCCAAATAAATATTAATTGAGGCCCTTGGACTTGCACCCCATTCAACAAATTTTATAGATTTTAAATCATTAGTATCAGACGGACGAGTATAATTCACAATTTCAGTTATATACTTTTTAATCTTTGGATGAACATAAACTTTCTTAACCAATTCTTGAATCTTAATTATATCTTTTGGTGAAGCAACAGTTTTTATTTTATAATCCTCAAATTTTTTCAAAGTAATATTTTGATCCATAATTTGCTCTTCTTCATCCTGCTGAGGATAATCGACAATAACTTTGAATAAAAATCTATCTACTTGAGCTTCAGGCAATTTGTAAACTCCCCTATTCTCCAATGGATTTTCAGTAGCAAAAATAATGAAGGGTCTTTCTAAATGATAAGTTTTCTTACCTATTGTAACTTGTTTCTCCTGCATAACTTCTATCAATGCAGATTGAACTTTTGGTGGTGCCCTATTTATTTCATCTGCCAACACAAAATTAGTAAAGATAGGTCCCTTTACAACAAAAAAACCCTTAGTTCTACTATATGCAACAAAACCAGTAATATCTGTTGGTAACAAATCAGCAGTAAACTGAATTCTCTTAGAATCACAACCAATTGTTTTAGCCATAGCTCTAATCATTAAAGTCTTAGCAATACCTGGAACTCCTTCCAAAAGAACACTACTATCAGAAAACAAACAAGTCATAATATCCTCTATAACCCTATGCTGTCCAACAACAACTTTGGCCATTTCCGCCCTCATAAGATCAACTTTCTTTCCAAAGAACTCTACCTCTTTTTCCAATACAGAACCCTTAGAATCTTTAAATCTAGAAGGGCTTCTAACTTGAACCTTTTTCTTTGATACTACTCTCTTCTTAGCCTTAGAAATCTTATTAGTTTTCCCAGATCTACTAACTCTACTTACCTTTCTACCTCTTTTTTTGGTTACCATGAAAAATAGGCCCCTTACCTAAACTAATAATCTAATTATCAACTTTTCCCTTTAAAAACCTATTGTCTTTTATTCCTTTTTCTTCTCTTGGACACCTTTTTTTTCTTCTTCGGATTAATAGTTTTCTTTCTACTCTTCAAACCATTCAATAAAGACATTGCACTAATTGTCATTTCATTCAAATCAGTTTTAGAAACTTCTTTACTTTGATATGGGATATGCGAAATTCTTTTTATGAAAGATATAACCTTAAGTTTATTCTTAACATTCTTCTTACCTAAAGAAGATTCTAATTCTTCAAATGTCAAACTAGATCTAACAGAATAGAATTTGGCAAAGAAGTGCCTCATTATCTTAAAGAAGTTGTCAACATCTCCAGATTTCTTAACTTCATTCAATTTTTCAATTGTTTCTTCAATCAATTTATTTTTATCAATATCTTCTATCTTAATCATCGTAACCATCTTCTTGTCTTTCTTCTTTCTACGCTTCAAAAAGAAGAATATTAATCCACCAATGGCCAACAATATAATAATAGAATATAATGCATATCTCTGGAACAACAATGGGAATCTTTCGCGAGACCCAACTTTAAATATTGCAGCATCTTCATATTTTCTAGAATCATAATCAACTGAAACAAAGAACAGATAATAACCTGGATCAAGATCTTCATCAAGTCCAAATATTTCCTCAAAAGAGTTCAACCCAGCATCCAAACCAACAATATCATCTTTAGTAGAAATGATTTTTTCTCCTTGATTTTTTATAGAATACTCAATATTCACACTTGTAAAATCTGCAAGTTTATTTATAATCTCGACTTGACCTAAAACAAAATCTCCTGGATAAACTGTTCTGTAATCTTCAGGAATTGTAACATCAACTTGAAAGGGACCTTCCTCTTCATAAACAGTTAAAACAATTGGAAGAGTTTTCTTAACATCTTCATCTTCCCCAATAATACTACCAATATAAACACCTGGATCTGTAGATTGACTTACAGAAAAATAAGCTTGAAATTCTTCAATTTTACCTTTAGATATTACCAATTTATCTGGAGTTAAAAAAATAAAATCAATAAGGCGATCAACTTCTAAATCAACTCTTATATCTTTATTACCCTTATTCTTTACTTTAATAATTTTAGTAATATACTCACCTTGAGCCATTCTCTCCTCAATATACTGAGGATCAAACTCAAAATTTACAACATCTCTTCGTGTAGAGCTGCTCCCTCCACCACCACTTGGAGCAGAAGCAGGAAGTTCAACAGGACAAACACCACAATCTGCGTCACAATTAATGCAAGTTTCATCAAACTCACAATCTCCATTTCCACAAATAGAAGGAACAACTAGAGAAATAGAACCAGCACTAGTTTTACCAGTGGAAATATCATCAACAGAATAACGTATTAATAATGGTGAAGCAATGGAAATAATAACTACTACAACAACTATAATAAGTAAAACATTTTCCTTCACCCCTTCCATAAAATTATCTCTTCTTTTTGGCTTTAAATATCTTACTTTTAACCAAAAAGAATCCAACTATAAATGAACCAATTAAAACAATGCCAATTAACCAAGGATTTAAAGGAATTAAACTCCAATCTACACATTCATCACCAGGAAACCCAGTCTTATGAAACTCAGGAACACTTTTACCCTCAACATTATCCCGTAGTTTAGTCCAAACAACATACGTATTTTCAGCATAAAGAACACTTACATCATCATTTCCATCTACATTTAAATCGAAATAAGTCAATTCATTTTTACCAATTTGATATTCAACATCAAAGTCAGAATTAGCAAAAGTAATAGAATCCTCATTTACACTGCCAATCTCAAAATTATAAATCTGATCATTTGGCCAAACTAAACTATAACTATTTCCCAAAACAGCATAATTAGAGTAAACAATTTTCTCTTCAAAATTTAAACGATAAAAAATAGCTTCAGAAGATTCTCCAAATTCAGGACAAACACCACAATCAAAAGAACAAATATCACAGTTCTCATCATAATCACAAATTCCATCCTCGCAAACATTCTCTTCAACATAAACACTAACATTTCCATCTTCTCTATCAGAATCATTTGCACTAACTGAAAAAACTAACATACAAAAAACTAAAAAAAACAGAACAAGATTACTTTTTCTTACCACGTTTAATCTTCCTCCTTCTCATCATAAATATTATCAACACAGCAATAACAATTACAAATCCAGCAATAACAGATCCATAAATTATCATTTGTGTAGATAAGAAAAATGATTTTACATTCAAATCAAAATCAACCGAATTAGAACCATTACCATAAAAAACAGTCAATTTGGCAGGATATTTTCCTTTTTCAATACCTGTTGCATCAAAATACATTTTCACAGTATCATTCTGCCACCCAAACAAATCAAAGGATTCACTTTTAGAAGTTATAACATCTCGACCATAAGTTACATCCAATTCAACAAAAGCATCCTGAATTGGAGAATTCCATGTAGACATTAAAGTAGTATAATAATCATTAATTTCACCAACTTTTACTTCATCTTGATATTCTAAAATATCGACAAAAAAAGAACCCAATCTAAACTCAGTACCAGACTCAAAAGACTGATCACCATAATTACCAACTAACTCTGCAGTATAAACTCCTCCAGACATTTCACTTGAATCCCAATACAAAGTTATAGATTTGTCTTGCTTTAACTCAAGAGAATCATCAAAACTCATTGAATCAATTTCTTCTCCATCAAAACCAAAAAAAGTAATTTCGCCATTTATAGTCGGTAAATCAGTAGTGCCTAAATTTCTCATACTAATTGTAATTGGAACTTGGCTACCGACTTCTGAATTAGGAATACTAAGTTCTGCATCCATATATGGGCCATCGAAAGGAACTATAACAATCAAATTAGACCTAACCCCAACTCTCGCACCAAGAACACCAGATGCTCTATCATCCATAGATGCTTGGAGCGCTGACATCTGCAAACTAAAATTCCCAGGATGCTCCATCTCTCTTGGTAAACTTAATGTATAAGAAAACTGTGCCATCCCATTTGGCTCAAGTACAACATATTGCTCTTCAAAATCAGTAAACTCTGCCAACTCACCTGTAACTGTAACCAATGCAGGATAAGAATAATTAACACTATTGTAAATAGCAAACTCAACAGGATATTCCAAATTGGGAACAAAATCTATCTCAATACGACTAGGACTTATACCAATAGCAGAAACACCACTAGAAAACATCAACAACAAAATGAAAAATAACAAAAACCCCTTTATCATATTGAAAAAGTAAAAAAAAGACTATTTAAATATTACTATCAAGCGGTCTCTTCGCAAAAGAAAGTTATTGTTCCATTCTTATAACCAGAAGGTTCAGCAGTAGGTACTGTAAGATTAAATCCAATAGTTACATTATCTGCATCATCATGTGGGGCTAAACCAATCACGACTGGATGTGACTGCTCAGACGGAATACTGGTCCAAGTAGTATTACAAGTTGCATTAGTATTCTGGGCAGCATAACATTTAATACCCCAATAAGGCGTAGGAGCAGTTTCAGCAACCCATAAATTAGTAGTAGCATTGACAAAAATAGTTATATTGACATTACCATCATTATCCAACTCCATAAAATCTCCACCTGTGTTAGTTAAATTCATGGTATCACTATAATTATATTGATCTCTTGCCATCTCACCAAAAGAAACTAGATTATCAATTATATTACAACTAGCAACAGAAGTAATGGTAACATTAGTTGTTCCAGGGTAACTAGTAGCCCTGCCAGTAAAAGGAGCAGAACCAAATATTGCCCAAATAGCCAAAAAAGAAGCAATAAACATAATCACAATAGAAAATACCAAAATATTATTAGAAATTTTAGCCCTCTTTTTTTTTCTAACCATAATACACAACAGAGAAACAATTAGTATTTAAACATTACTATCAAGCTGTCTCTTCGCAAAAGAAAGTTATTGTTCCATTCTTATAACCAGAAGGTTCAGCAGTAGGTACTGTAAGATTAAATCCAATAGTTACATTATCTGCATCATCATGTGGAGCTAAACCAGTCACAACTGGATGAGAACTTACAGCAGGAATATTAGTCCAATCTGTATCACAAGTTGCATTAGTATTCTGGGCAGCATAACATTTAATACTCCAATAAGGCGTAGGGGCAGTTTCAGCAATCCATAAATTGGTAGTGGCATTAATAACAATAGTTATATTCACATTACCATCATTTTCCAATTCCATAAAATCTCCACCAACTTTTATAGTATCACTATAATTATATTGATCTCTTGCCATCTCACCAAAAGATACTAAATTATCTAACATATTACAACTAGTAATAGAAGTAACCGTAACATTAGTAGTTCCAGGGTAACTAGTAGCCCAACCTGTAATTGGAGCGGAACCAAAGCTAATCCAAACTGACAAAAAGGCACCTATAAAAACAAACACGACAGCAACCAACAAAACATTATTGGAAACCTTACGTACTTTCTTGGCCATCTTCACCCTCCACATCAACAACTAATAAAGTAACCTGACCAACTGGAACTGGTGCATACTGAAAATCAGTAGGAGAATAAGAATCACCAGAATATCCAGTAGAATTCATTGTAGTAAACACAAAGAATGCACCAATCAAAGATAAAACCAAAATAACAGCTATAACTAAATATACTGCCCTATTAGACACCTCTTTCATATTAAAAATATCTTATCCCTGGAAGTATTTAAATTTTACTATTACAAAATTACTTTTTCTTCTTTCTAAAATACACAAACCAAGCTATATTTCCAATAATTAAAATCGCTACAACACTTATAAGTATTACTGTCGTACTAAACTTAAATCCACTTTTCTCAACATCTCCAGAAATATCAATTAAATAAAAATCAATAGAATTCGAAGAAACTTCCGTTCTCAAATCCTGTGAAACTGTTAATTCATCATAATGAACAATCAAATTAGTTCTATATTCTCCCTTTTCAACTCCTGCAGTGTCCCAATATGCAATCAATTCTTCCTTGCCCATCGAATCTATCGATTCTGTAGAACTTTTAAATCTAGTAATTTCTTTTCCATCCAAATCATAAACTACCATCTCAGTATAAACTTCATTCAAACTTTCAGGCCAATTACTTTCAACCAAAATATTAAACTTAGCAATCTCACCAAGACTAAAATCATCATTAACTTGAATACCCAAAACACCAACGCTTGCTCCACCAATACTAAACACTTTTTCAATCACTGAAGTAGTTTCGCCATCATAAATAACAGTTAAACGTGCAGAGTATTTACCAAAATTAATAACACCTGCCCAATCTGCAGTCAAATCAATAGTGCTTCCAACAGGTAAATTAACTTCAGAAGTTTCAATAGAAGTTATTTTCTCATTTGTAGGACCATAAATATCTATTATTGCCCTAACTTTTGAAATATCTAGTGTGCCAAAATTTTGTACTGGAACTATAAAATTTATGGAATCTGACTTTCCAGTCTCGGCAATTTTCAATCTTGCAATTACATATTTTCCAGGATATGGTTCCATAACATGAAACTGATGTATAACTGCAACAGTAGATCCAATAAAAGTTCCTTCGGATGCTAAAATATTTGGAATTTCCCTCGCAACAATTTCAGTTTCAGTAACTCCAGGTTCTATATCTTCTGGAAGAATAAATGTATAACTAATTGTCTTAGAATCTTCCCATTGACCAAATTTAACTGAATTTTGACCTAAAACTATTCTATCTGCTAAACTACCTTGCGCATACAGAGAAACTTCCATTTCCTTATTTTCATTATTTATTAAATTAAATTCAACAGTCTGCATCAATCCAGGCTCATAATAAACAATTTCTCTAGCAGGAGTAACTCCCAAACCAAAAACATTTTGAGACATAACTAAAACTACAAAAATGAACAAAATACAATATCCCATTTTATTTGTAGTTCTCATAATTGTTCTAAAGTATAATTTCCTCCTTCATCAATTTCAACACCCCGATTAGGATCTAAAACAACATCACCAGTAATAGAACCAAGCTTGGACTTAGTATTCCCTTTATTAATCAAAATATTATCTCTTATTGAATAAGCAACAACAGACTTAACACCAAATTTGAAAACAGAGCTTTCAACAAGTTTACCATCTTTAGTTCCAATAACTTTCCAATAATATTCTCCAATATCCAACTCACCATCATAATTAAACGAATTACCTATCAACTTCACATCCAATAAAGGATTATCAAAAGAATTATCATCATCAACTAATAAATTATATTCTTCGTAATTTCCATACCATTCAAACTCTGGAGATCTATCTTCTATATCTCCACTCGGATACACCAAATTCAACGAATTAAATGTAACAACAACAAAAACTAAAATAAACAAACTCAATAAAACCGAAATTTCAAATCTTCTTCTTAGTTTTCTAGACATCATTCTGAAAAGTTCCCCATAAATGTTATAGTAGAAGTTTTGAATCCAGCTCCTTCATCAACTGGTGCTTTAATTTGTATTTCAACTTCTGCACTATCGTTAATATCTTGGTATTGCAACAAGCTAATTAGTTCAAGAGGACTTGTCTGTCCCGTAATATTTGTCCAATCTGTAAGTGAAAATGTACTATTGAATGCACCAATTTCAGTTGAATCTCCTGCCTTACATTGATAATACCAACTTGGCAAAGGAGCAGTGTCAAACAAACCAGTAGCATAAAGTGTGATATTGACTAAAGAGTTACCGTCATTCTGAACAAGGAAAGGTGTAGGAGTATCATCACTAGTATTGTAATAAACATCTCTTGTTATACTTCCAAAATCAACAGAATTAACTGGTAATGAAATAGCAACATAACTATCGATAGTCAGATTCCAAAAAGAAGTATACTCTGAATAATCATAACCATCATAAGATCTAACTTTCCAAAAGTACATAGTATCGACATCTAAATCGCTAATAGGTGTATAAGTAGTAGAAGAAATATCAGTAACATTAACTTCAGGAGCATTAAAAGTTTCATTATCATCCATAATAAAATTAAAAGTAATAGAATCCCCATCTAAATCCGGCCCAATAACCCAACTAAATTCAGGTGTTCTATCTGTAGTATCATTCCCGCTAGGAGGCAAATTCAAAAAGGGTACTGGAGGCACAGTATTATTTCCAATGCTATAATCTGTATCTAACTGAGTCTTAAATCTATAATCATCACCACCCAAATCAGTAACATTAGTGCAAAGATCTAAACAAGCAACATCTTCCCTATAGGATCTTAAAGTTCCAGTTATTCCAGTAACATCATAAAAAGTCAAAGTTGCAGACTTATTCAATCCAGGTTTACCACTACCATTAACATATATATTATTATTATCAATAACAATATCAGAACTCAAATTTGCTCCAGAACCATTAATACCAGCACCATACCAAATCTCCCCACCATCAGTACCAACATCTTCTAAAATATGCAATCTAGAACCTAGGCCAGCAAAACTATAGTTATTTATTGGTTGATCAATTAAATGGGTATAATCAATCCCAGTATCGTGAAAATATAATTCCTCCTTCGTAGAAGCTAAAATTGTATTGTTTGTAATATTATTATATTTGGGAATCAGAAGCCAATCAGCATCAAAACTAAACACATTACCACCTGAACTTATAATTAAATTATTTCTAAATAGATTATAGCTAGATGTACGATAAATATAAAATGAATGAGCATTTAATCCTCCAGAATCCAGGTTATTATTTCTAATTGTACTATAACTACTACTACTAAATGTTACTGCAATGGAATTTCCAGTAACAAGCGTATTATTTGTTAAATTAATGTAAGGACAAGCATTCAAATAAACTGCATTAGATCCACTACCACTGGTTACTACAGAATTGTTACTTATATTTCCACCAGACCCGCCACCCCTATGAATTGCATATTTATTAGCAACAGTTGGATCTCCTTCAACAAAATTACAATTTTTAATATTAATTCCATCTGCTTTGAAAGTGCTATTTACACCATAACCTGCATCCACCCCATTATAGGAATAATTAATAGTATGCCCTGCACAATCCAATGTAACTCCAGAATCAACAAATAAAGCAGTTGAAGGACATTCCAAATCAACATTCAAGACAGTATCGATAGTTAAGGTGTCTCCGCAAGAAGCAGCAGGATCACTATATGTAACAGTCCTATCTTCCCTCTCTAAATTTCCACCAATATCCACCACATATGCAGAATAGTCATACTTACCTTCATGAACATCAATAAAACTAGTATTTAATCTATAAAGTCCATTGTTATAAGTAGCATTAATTTCTTCCCTAGTCAAAGCCCTCTTAACAATCATAATTTCATCAATAGTTCCGTTTACTGGATAACTTGTACTAGAACTTCTGCCAATCCACAAATCATTTGTCGAAGATGCATTATTGCAATCACTAGCATCCTCAACTTCTGCTTGTTCATTTCCATCAATAAACATGTACATCTTCTGAGCAGCACCTAGGACTCCTTCCCTATCAACCACCCCGACATAATGATGCCACTCATTATCTCTTAAATCTCCAAGACCTGCATCTCTTGAAACTGAAACATATGAAGAACCATCTCCAGAACCATTATTTATATTGAAATTCACACCGCCAACAGAATTCACTTCAAAATCATACCCAGCAGTTGCTGCGGCTGAACCTCCCTTCCACAATGGCAATTGCCAAGTTCCAGTAGGCCTCATTCTAGCCCAAAACATAATCGTCGCACTACCATTCTCAATATCCAAACTATTATCAACAGGATCAGAAATAGTTAATCCACTTATAGGATTAATACTAAAATATCCACCCTTACCAAACTTACCTATTCCAACAGATTCTTCACTAAAACCACCACTATAACTAAGTTTATTATCATAAGTAGAATTATCATATACCCAAGATGCATCAAATAGTTCAAAGTTCCAATAACCAACTAAACTATAATTCCAATCATAAAATGCAGAAGTATTAGTTTCATCATTCACTGTTGTATTCAACAAAATATCATTTACAATAACAGTTTCCCCATCACCAGGAGTTGGAGTTTCCCATGTAAAAGTAGGTAAAACAGTATCAATAATTATTTCAACAGTTTCAGTATAATTAATATTCTCACTAGTATCATAAGTAGTAGCATTAAACGTATAATTACCATCATTCAAACTTGTAAAATTATTAAATAAGATACTACTACCATTGAAATTCGCATGATTAATCTGTACATTATTTGAGCCATTAAACAAATAAATTGTTATATTATTTACACCAACATTATCTATAACTGTGACATTAACAGCAAAACTACTTAATTTTACACCACCACTTGCATTTGGAGTGGGAGTCTTATATGAAATATTTGGTGGACTTACATCTGCAGTAGCTAAATTAAATGTAACATTATGCAACAAATATCCGCCAGTAATATTCACGACATCACTATTATTAGCATAATCAGAAGTAAAAGTTGTAGTATTCAAATTATGTAAACCAAAAGCAGTTCTCTGATTATCGTTAGACATATTATACTCAGTAATATTTCTTCTTTTTGTAGTCATACCATTAACATCAGTAAACTCAGAAAACTCAAGACCATAATTAACATCCCATAGACTAACATTCGAATTATTTGCAGGGGTTCCATTAGAAAAGTTTGCTTGAACATCAAAATAATGATTCATAAATAAGAAACCATCTCCAGCAGCAGACCAATCTAGCTCGCCATCAATATTTGTAACATTTATGAAAGTAATATTATTAGGGCTAACATGAGATGCATTATAGTCTATAAAATAAATTGCATTAGCAGACCCACCAGAAGTATCTATTATAGTATCTATCACATAATTGTTATACAAATCAGGAGTAGAATCTGTTGAAGTATTGCCATAATATGAAATTGCACCATAAGATGTAGAGTTTAAAACACTATTTTGTATTACAAAATTTTCAACTTTCTTATCTACAGAACGATAACCAAGAAAAGCAAAAGAAGGACTTTCAGACCCAGAAGTTTTAACATTAAGACCATCAAAAAGTATGTTAACAATATCGCCAGATGATTCTTGAGGATATATCAGAACTGCATATTGCCCAGTACCAGCAGTAGTAATTGTATTATTAATGAAAGTCAAATTTGAGAATGTTACTGTTGGATGATACATATAAATTCCATACCTATAGCTGGTAGTATCAATCTCAATAGAATTGTTCACAAACAGATTATTATCTTGATACCCAGCATACATAAATATTCCCCTAGATGTAGAGCCTGTCATAACATTATTAGTAAAATTACTATCAAGAATATAATTATACAAGTACATTTCATAACTAGTTGAATCTCTAAAAGTATTATTATCAATGGTTCCCCTCCTAACATGAGCAGCAGGAACAGAACTATGTCCATACGTTCTAAAAGCAGAAGCAGAACTATCATTAACCTCATTATTCAAAATCCAAAAATCTTGGGAATAATAAACATAAATTCCATATGAAAAATCATCTATACGGCAGTTCTTAATAGTAACATTATCCCAACTATTTGTATAAATACCATTAGCGCTAGATCCATTATCTCCTGTTAAGGAATGTCCATTACAATCAAGAATAACTCCATGTGCACCAATATTGATTCCATGGCCAGTGCAAACTATGTCATTAGCCATTGTTACATTTGTAGTTATTGTCTGTCCACAAGTAACATTACTTTCTCCACCACCAGAACCAGTGACATTAGAAACCTTGTAATAATCTCCTTCAATCTCTGCAAGAACTCCTGCATCTCTTGTTCCAGAAACAGCTTCAGCATAAGTAAATGAAATTGCATTTGCACAAGTATCATAAACATCGTCTATTATATTGGCATCTGGACAAACATAAACTCCTTGACGACTATTTACAGGAACATACAATGTATGATTTACATCAACACCGGTAACATTTGTAATATTAACAACAGTTTTAGTTTCAGTAGAATTAATCTTCAATCCTGCCAAATTAACCTCTCCTCTATTAAAATTACTATATAACTGTACCCTATTCCCGTAAATTGGATGAGTAAAGTTTACTATTTGGCTCGTAGAATACATAGTACCATCTGTAAGAACACCATCAACCGAACCAGTAGCAGTATAATTAGCAGTTTCGGGATCAGTGGGTGCAAAGAAAATACCCTCTCCACCAATATCTAACGCAATGTAATCTGTGTAAATAGAATTGTGGGCCTCTTCAACCCCCTGATAATAAACATCAGTTAAGGTATTATCATTTGATGAAGAATCCTCCAAATAGTTGCCCATTCTCTCTTCAAATAAATCACTATGCTCACCATTTATCAAGAAATGATCATAAATCAAATCATCAATCATCATACGTAATTTTGCATAATTATTATTCATATCAAGCCAATTTCTCCACTTAGTTTGATTAAATGGAGCAAAATCATACCAAATACTAGAACCCAAAAATGCTTCATAATATCCTTTTTCCACAAGCTGAACTTTTCTATCATAGCCCTCAACTAATTCAGGCAATTCTTCAAAAGTTAAATTCAAAGTATGAGGATACCTTGTTTCTCCATCTAAAACAAATCTTTCTCCATCATCTACGACTAATAAGTCAAAACCTTCAGAAGCCCAAACTAAACTTAAATCATGAACAATTTCATCACCATCTTTGCTATCAATTACTTTTAATCCAAGAAAATCAATATAATCTATTTCATGAGGTGGTATAACCAATCTAAATTTATTCGTGTGTTTATCCAAATTAAGATAAGAATATCCTTCATTTTCAATAAACATTCTATCAGTTAATTGTTCAGAATAAACATTTCCTGGTTCCTCAAATACACCCAATGTAACATCTTCAAAATGTTCTCCTGCATCATCTTCCGAAAATAAATAAGCACATCTCTTGTTATGTACTAACATACCATTTGCAAAAAAGTTATTATTATTCTCAACATTCATTAAATTATAAGTTTGAACTTCCCCCCATTCTTCTTCGATACTCAAAAGCTCAGACTCTTTCAATTCAAAATTTTCATCTAGTTGATAACAAATATCACCAACTTCAAGTTGATTAGAATCTAAACCATATCTTTCCTTTGTCCATTCAGGTTTGTAAGAACTCCACCCCTTACCTTTAACATAATATGGATGATCAAAAGTATTCTTATTTTCTGAATTTTCAAAAACTAAATAAACAATATCCTCATGAATTGGAGAAGCTAAATCTAAAACTTTATTTGGTTCAGGTTCCATTGTATCCATATTCATGGTCATAACCATCTCTCCAACTTTCACATCTTCAATATCTCTCAAACCACCATCAGCCATAGTTATCTTGGTTCCAGCAGTAAAGCAGATGGAATCACAAGCCATTTGATCAAAACACGCTGTACAATCAGATTTACAAGCATATTCAAATTGACAAGTACCATCTGCCCAAACATAATTATCAGTAAACCAACCAGAATTTCTACACTCTACCAACTGAGTAGAATCACATTCTTCATCACCCTCAATAACACCATTACCACAATCAGCAGTAACTGCCTTCTCAGTAGTCACCAATACTGCAACTTGCTTAGTAGTAGAATTAAAAAAACTAGTTGAGCCGCTAGTTATATTAACACTTATAGTTTTATCTTTTGAAACAATAAAATCAGTAGAATTTAACTGATACCAGTACTGTCCAGTCCAATTCCAAACACTCAGATTAGTAAAATATCCTGCAATTTGCTCACCATATCCCTCCCAAACAACAGTTAAACTAGAAATATTTGAATAACTGGTATTAAAAATAAATATCTGACTTTCAATTTCTCCATCATTTGCAGCTAATGAAGTACTCCACCTAGTATTATCACTCTTATTTATTGAGGCATAATCTTCATCAGTAGCCTGAGTATCATAATCCATAGGAGATGTAGCACTTCCGTTCTTCTCAAATGCAGAAACACCACCAAGACTATAATTGAATGCAGTATTATTTGCATAATCAAAATATTCACCAAACTGAAGTTCCAAATGATGTGCTCCTTCTGTAAATACATTACTTACTTCATACCCTGTCTCGTTACAATCATAATTTCCAATAAATACAGAATCATTAATCCAAGAATAATTCAAACTTTCAGTTCCACAATTCAATTCCAAAAACTTCAAATCATAAGTATCATTTACATTACTCCATTCAGTACCACCAATTGCCCTAACAACTAAATCAGCCACACCTGTGGTATTGAATCTAACAGTCCAATTTCCACCAACAAAAGGATAACTTTGAACATTCAATACAGTTATCTCAACCTCATATGTTTGATTACTCAAAGAAGGAGTCATCCACTCTATATAATCAACTAATCCATTCTCATTAGTATCATATCCATCAAATTCCTGATCTACTCTCTCATTATCAACTATCCAATACAAATTAATTGCTTCCAATGGAACATCTTGAATCTCAGTATAAGTCAAAATGTTCTCATAGTGAATATCGCTTGAAACTACTATTTGCTTACTACTCTCGCTTAGATTAAATTCAACAGCAATTGGGCCCGGAAGATAGTATTCAATCTTTAGTTCTTCTACTGCTTCTTCTATAATTAATTCTATAATCTCTCCCTCTTCATCCAAAACTGTATATCCTGTAGGATTTCCCAAAAAAAGAGATTTAAAAAAACCAACAAAAGAGTAATAAAAAGAACTAACATCAAAAACAACATCTCCAGTTATCAAATTAGATTCTTCATCCAAAAGCGAATCATCAATATCTATCTCAATTTCTTTTCCACCATCAATCTCATAAACAGAAATATCTTCAGCAGAAAAATCAATCTCAATAGTCAAATTATCCGACTCCTCGCTCAATTTAACACTTTTCTTCCATTTAACAGGAGAATTTATAGTAACATTTGAATAAGAATCTGTAATATTCATAGTTAAATTTCCAGTAACATTCAAAGAGGTAATATTCTCAAAAGTTTCATTAGTTAAATTTAAGGAACTATCAATTGATACATTTATCTCAGAAACATTAACTTCACTAAAATTACCACTAATTCCAGTACCACCAGAATCAGTAATATTCTCTTCCTCAACTATCCCAACAGTTTCATTAATCTCTATTTCCTCAGTTTCATTAACTTCGGTCTCATTAATTTCAACTTCAACTGTCTCATTTACTTCTTCCTCTTCAGTTTCATTCTCAACAATAGGAACTTCTACAACCGCTTCTTCACCACCACCAGAGTCTTCCTCTTCAATTATCTCTTCTTCACTAATTTCTTCCTCCACTTCAACTTCTTCTTCAACAACTCCCTCATCAACAGAATCATCAATCTCATCAACAACAAAGCCAGTGAGATCTAAATTACGAATTCCAAGAATAACAAAGAAAATCAAGAATACAACAAGAAAAGCATACATGCTCTTCTGTAGGTTAAATCTATCAACCAAAAATCTATTCCTGCTTCCAGAATCTAAACCAAGGGACTTAGCTTTTTTTGTAGCAACTTTCTTATTAGAACCAAGATAAACAGTTTCAACCTTACCATTTTTATCTCTCACACTTGTATAGAAATAATCCTTCTCACCAATTCTCTTTTTATGCAATTAACCTACACCCCTTTATAGAAAAAATATCTAAACAATCATATATAAATATTTGTTTTCAAGAATAAAATCAGAACTCAAAAAATAGAACGAATTGGGTCAAAAAACTTAGAATAAACAATGTCTTTCAACCCATCAACAACGCTTAAACTAGAAGAAGTTTCATAAATCTCATCAGAAAAATACAATTTTAAGTTATAATCATATTCTCCAGCATCTAATTGATCAACAACAGTACCAACAACTAATTTACCATTAACTGAAACATCTCTAATTTGGGACCAAACAACCCCTCCTTCACTAACTATTTCCTCATAAACTCTAACAGAAACCTCTTCATCAATATTAGAAAACAAAGATAAATCAAATTCTACAGGTGAATTTAGATTTTCTAAACTACCAACTAAAGCATCAATAACAATAGGAGCATAATGAGAAACCTCGAACAATTCAACAATTTCAACGATATAACCATCATTTTCAACCTGAACATGCAATTCATACTCACCAATCAAATCTGAAGGAATGTAAATACTGCCCAAATCAATTAGTTCTTTACCTTCTTCAAGATAAACAATATTCTGACCTTCAACTTCAACAGAAGCAAATCCTGTAAACTCAAAGAAATCTAAAACAAAATAAAAGACCCTATTCAAATAATTTCCATCACCACAATCTTCTTGACAATTATAAGTATTTTCCAACTCTTGACAAACTTCATCCCCACAAGATTCGCCAAAAACAGTTCTTAATTCGCAATCAAAATCGCAATAAGTGCAACTCTTTCCATACTCTGGAACACACAATTCATTTGTATTTTTATCTCCAAAATCACAAGTTTCAAAACCTTCTTTTACATTATTTCCGCAAACAGTATTTATTTCAGGACTAAGAGAAACTCCAGATTTTTCAATCCAGTATCTAACCTCCATATTACCACTAAGACCATAAGAAGACTCTATTGAATAGGCAAAATTAAGTATGCTCCCAGGTTTCACTGGAGAATCAATTCTCAACAAATTAACATTTAAAAGACTAACACATTCTCCATCAACACACCTTTCATAAAATGGATCACAATCAGAATTAACACTACATTTAGGAACTTTGATAGATTGATCACTAATATTTTCACGTTCACCATAAGAAAGTCCTGGTGGTTCTGGATAAGTAAGAGTACCAATACTATAATTACTAAATCCAGTTACATTAAAAGAATAAATAATATTAGAAATGTTTGTTATATTACCACAAATATCAGAAGGACAATCCAAACCGTCTCTCAAAGCAAATATTTCATCAAAACCACCAACACCAAAAAAACTTAAATTTGCACTCTTATTCAATCCAGAATGACCTGAAGAATTCACACCAATGATATTATCTTCTATCTTAATATCAGAACTCAAATTGGTGCCCGTACCACTTATCGCTTCAAGATATTTTAACTCCCCAAATTCATTATCTTTGAAATAAACCTTTGAACCTGCACCAGCAAAATTGTATGAACTAATTGGTTGATTTATCAAATAAGTTTCATCTATCCCTGCATCAACAATATTTAAATCATATCCAGTTACACTCAAAAATGAATTATTTGTAAAATTATTATTTTCTGGAAAACTTCCACTAAAAGAATGCAATCTTATACCATCCCTTCCCGATTGAATTATGTTATTATTCTGAAATAAATTACCGAGTGACATAGAATAAATATAAAACGAATCAACAGTACCACTTGAAGTATTTATTGTATTATTTGCTGCTATATTATCAGATGATGATGAAAAAGACAATCCATACCCGCCATTTCCAGTTGTTGTTATAGTATTATTTATAGCTGATGAATTCGAAGACTCATAAAAATGTATCCCTGAAGTGTACAGCGTAGGGATAATATTTCCAGTAGTTGTTATTATATTGTTTTCTACTGTTAAATTCGAAGATGAATCAAAATGTACTCCAACAGAAGTTAATCCTATTGTTGTTATCGTGTTATTTTTTGCTATATTATCAGATGATGATGAAAAAAACAATCCATATCCACTAGTTCCAGTTGTTGATATTGTATTATTTATAACTGATGAATTTGAAGATGAATCAAAATGTACTCCACGTCCAAAAATTCCACTGGTTGTTATTGTATTATTCTCTATGCTTCCATTACCAGCATCAAGAAAGTATATTGCATATTTACTATTTGTTGAAGGAGATCCTTCAACTATATTACAACCCTTTACAATTATATTATCATATCCACCAGAATTATTCACACCATATCCTGCATCAGCACCATTATAAGAATAATTAATTGAATAACCTGCACAATCTAATATAATATCATTTGAACCAATATTAAGTGCAGTTGAAGGGCAAGCAATATCTGAAGTTAATGTATAATCTGCAGTTAAGACCTTATCACACAACTCATCAACACTATAATTACTAAATCCAGTTACATTGAAAAAATAAGTATTAGAAATGTTTGTTATATTACCACAAGTTTTATCAGAAGAACAAGAGACACCATCCTTCTTTGCAAACGCAGTCTCACCTATCCAACTAAGGTTATAAAAAGTCAAATTTGCACTTTTATTCAAACCACTGTTAGAAGAATTAACAAATATGGAATTATTACCTATTATAATATCGGAACTTAAATTGGTACCCGTACCACTTATCGCTTCAAGATATTTTAACTCCCCAAATTCAGTATCTTTGAAATAAACTATACCACTGTCTATGTGATACCCTGCTATTGGCTGATCAATAAAATAAGTGTAATTGGCCCCTTCACCACTAATATTCAAATCTAGACCTTGAACATTGTTGAAAGTATTATTGGTAAAGTTATTCATAAGAGAAACAGAACTGTCTCCCATTGAAATTACATCTGCTTGTGCATATGTTATATTATTATTAGAAATAGAGTTATTATAGGACCATTGATAAAAATAAAAGACATCAGACTCAGAGCCACGAACATTAAATGTATTGTTCAAAATTTGATTAACTTTAGATTCAACAAATTTAATAGCATGGCAATTCCTATATCTTTGACTAGCAGTTGGATTGCAATTAATTGTAGTTATATTATTACCAACAATTTTATTATAATTAGATGTAGAAAAATAAATTCCACTGCCTTCAGTACCTGAAGAATTAATAATATTATGGCTAATATTATTGTAATTTCCAGTTTCAATAACCAAAGCTCCACTATCTAATGAAACAACTAAATTACTTTCGATAACACAACCAGATCCAACTTTAATTCCAGTATCATCAGAAAATATAGTATTATTTAAAATATTACTATTAACTCCACTAAACAATCCATAATATCCAGAAGTTATTTCATTATTTGTTATGTTAGTATTATTTCCACCCCTTATTCCATAGCTACTAGTAGAAGCAACTTCAATTGTATTAGATTCAATTGTAGAATAAATGCTATATTGATCTCCAGCATCATACAATGAAATCCCATTATAGCCAGCACCAGTATTATTTATAATATTATTTTTTATAATCGAATCAGAAGAATTCTTAGCATAAATAGAACTAACAAGCAGAGTATCTTCACCAGCAGTTAAATTATTCTTTAAAATACTAATATTACTCGTTCCATTGAGATAAACTCCCCATATCCTTCCACCAGCACCAGAACCAGGTACGTCTACTGTATTGTTATATATATATCCTTCATCAGTTCCTGACAAAAATATTGCAGAATAATAATTCAAATTAGAAGAGCCTGACCTAATAACACAATTTCTAATTGTAAGGTTAGAGTGACCAACAAAGTCAACAATACCATAACCGGCATTTTTATTAGAAAAATTTATATCATAACCATTACAATCTATACCTACATTGCTGGCATTAAAGATAACAGCAGTATCGTCACAAGCCATACCAGCACCCAATGTAATTCCACTATTTATTGAATCCCCACAACTCAAATTACCAACACTATAATTACTAAAAGAATCAACAGTAAAACTATGAGTATCCCCATTAGAATTAAAACCAGTACATTCTCCATCATCACACCAACCACCATCTTTGACAATAGTAGGAGTACCACTAACAGAAACATTGTAAAAAGTAAGTGTGGCTCTTTTATTCAAACCTGGCTTACTAGATGAATAAACACTAATCAAATTTGGACCTATTTGTATATCTTCACTCAAATTAGTACCATTACCAGTTATTGGTTCAAGAAACTCAATAAGACCTTTCTCACCAGAATTTCCGAAAGATAAAAGAGAACCATCACCAGAAAAAGAATAATCAGTAATATCTTGATTAGTAATATTTGTCCCATTTATTCCTTCGCTAACAATATTCAGTTCATAACCATCAATGTTGCTAAAAGTATTTCCACTAATCTTATTATTTTCAGGATATTCATCATCAAAAGACTGTAATCTTACCCCATCCGAACTAGATCCAATAAAATAATTTTCAAGTAATAGATTATTATCTGAATTTTTATAAAAATAAACTGTTGTTCCAAGAGTAGAATTAAGGGTGTTATTTTTAATAGTTACATTGGAAGAAGAATCCATGAAAACCGAAAGTGACCCACCCACAAAAGTATTATTTTCCAATGCAGAATCATTAATATCTGTTAATGAAATAGAATATTTAGCACCAGCAACAGCACCATACTCTACATTACAATTTTTTATAATTAATCCACTATAACCTTCGGCTAGTATACCTGAACTTGCATCAGAACCAGTGGAATAAGTTACAGTATAACCCTTACAATCCAAAACAACATCATCTGCACCGATATAAAGTCCAGATCCCATACAAGTAACATTGGATGTAAGATTTGTACTTGTAGTTAAATTAGCTCCACAAAGATTTACTGGAAGAATTGTCAAATTATTAGAAGTCCCCCATCCACTTGAATTTGTTCCATCACTAAATCTCATACTACAAGTCCAATTCTCCCCCACAGATAAATTTCCACTACCGAGCGTTGAATTAAACAAAGTACCACTCGAATAAGTGTTATTAAAATCTTCAGACAACCATAGAATAGAATTATTATACCATCTTACAGAAACATTCATTGCATCTCCATCATCATCATTAATTGTTGCAGAGCAATTTAAATTGGCTGATGAAAAATTTGTGCCATCAAAAGAAACTAAAGAGGGTGTTGGGGTCGTTGGGAGTGTGTTTAAAGGAGCTTCTGGAAAGCTCGAAGTTGTACTCATTAAATAAACCCAATCTGTGTTTAGGGAGTTATTGTGGTATATCTTGTGATGCACTAAAAGTGAAATCTGTCCAGAAGAATTTAAGTAATTAGTTAAATCTGTTAATTCCATTATAAATTCATCATCAGCCGCACTTGTAAACATTTTACTATCCTTAAATTCCCATATATTTTCATTAAAGTTCCATACAGAAATAAAAGTTCCGAAAGTATCAGGAGGTTGTCCTGAAACAAAACCATATCCCTGCCAGTAAAATTTGGCCCTTGTTGAAGAAGTTGAAATATTAAACGTAAAAATATGAGACTCTACATTGTTTTCTATATCTGCTCCGGATGTCACCCATCTATTACCATTATCTGTTTGAAGATTTTTATAATCTCCTGCTGTTGCATAACTTATACAATCGGTATTATTTGTAGGTTTTGTTGTGGTTCCTGTTTTCTCACAAGCCCATTGAACTGAATTATTAATATTATAATTATTTTCTATTTCTGCAACTCCAAACTTAATAGTCATTTCATCGCTTTCATTGCTATAGACATTATTATTGCATTTTACATAATAGAAATTTACATCTCCATCTGACAAGCCAGATACATCTAAAGTATGATTTAATCCATCCGTTGTTGTCAAAGCAGTCATATCTCCATAACCTGTTCCAGATGAAGTACCATATTTACAAATTGAATTTAAATAAGTATAAATCTCCAACGTTGTTGAGCTTGTTCCATTGTTCAAAAGTTTTGGAGAATAATCATAAAATGAATTTCCAATGAAATAAATATATGATTTCCCTGTACCACTTGCTCCACCGTTTGCCTCAGAAGCACCAACCAAAGCATCATCATAACCATCATTATTAAAATCACCTGTTGAAACTGAAATACCAAACCAATCATCTTCAACATCATCAGGGTCTAATAAAGTAACATTAGCATTTGTTCCATCAGCAATATTTGATTCTGCTCCAAAATAAATATATGCTTTCCCTGTACCACTTGCTCCACCGTTTGCCTCAGAAGCACCAACCAAAGCATCATCATAACCATCATTATTAAAATCACCTGTTGAAACTGAACCGCCAAAATAATCACCTTCAACATCATCCGGGTCTAATAAAGTAACATTAGCATTTGTTCCATCAGCCATATTTGATTCTGCTCCAAAATAAATATATGATTTCCCTGTAGAACTTGCTCCACCATTTGCCAGATAAGCACCAATCAAAGCATCATCATAACCATCATTATTAAAATCACCTGTTGATACTGAATGGCCAAAACCATCACTAGCAACATCATCTGGATCTAATAAAGTAACATTGGCATTTGTTCCATCAGCCATATTTGATTCTGCTCCAAAATAAATATATGCTTCCCCCCCAACACCTGCATCATTAGCACCAACCAAAGCATCATCATAACCATCATTATTAAAATCACCTGTTGAAACTGACTCGCCAAAACCATCATCTTCAACATCATCAGGGTCTAATAAAGTAACATTAGCATTTGTTCCATCAGCCATATTTGATTCTGCTCCAAAATAAATATATGATTTCCCTGTATGATCTGCTCCACCACTTGCCAGACTAGCGCCAATCAAAGCATCATCATAACCATCATTATTAAAATCACCTGTTGAAACTGAAGTGCCAAAACAATCCCATGCAACATCATCGGGATCTAATAAAGTAACATTAGCATTTGTTCCATCAGCCATATTTGATTCTGCTCCAAAATAAATATATGATTTCCCTGTAGAACTTGCTCCACCATTTGCCATACTAGCGCCAATCAAAGCATCATCATAACCATCATTATTAAAATCACCTGTTGAAACTGACTCGCCAAACCGATCAGAAGCAACATCATCTGGATCTAATAAAATAACATCAGGACCTAGTTTTGATAAAAATATTCCAGAAGCATTTCCAAAATAAATATATGCTTTTCCTGAAGATGCCCCACTATCTGCCGAACGAGCACCAATCAAAGCATCATCATAACCATCATTATTAAAATCACCTGTTGATACTGAATGGCCAAAACCATCACCAGCAACATCATCAACATCATAAATAACAAAAGAATTTGACTGATTAATTTGACTAATCCCTTCAGTAGGATCAACAACATAATCAAATTCAACATCAGCATCAAAAACTCTCAAATCAAAAGTATCATCACTTCCATTCAAATTAGTTAAATAAACTTTATGCCAAGACTCATCTAAAATACCAGTAAAAGTAGCAATACTAACATTATCATTAACTCTGTAAACTTCAATCTCAGCAGACTCATTACTAGTATTATCAAAAGACTTCCTAGCATAAATAGTTATATCTTTAGTATTATCCAAAAACTGTTCAAATGTAACCCTCAAATAATCTCCAGCAGGAATTAAAGTATAATTATCATCCTTAACATTAACAAAATCAAAAACATCTTCAATAAAAGTTCTATTCTCATCTAAATGTATTGCTTCAGTAATATTAATAATTAATAATTCATAAGTTTGATTACTCAAAGAAGGAGTTATCCATTCTATATAATCAATCAAACCATTATCGTTGACATCATAAGATACAAATTCCTGATCAACTCTTTCGCCATCTGTTATCCAATACAACTTAATAGTTTCCAAAGAAACATCTTGAATTTCAGTGTAAGTCAAAATGTTCTCATAATGAATATCGCTAGAAACAATAATCTGCTTCCTAGATTCACTCAAATTAATTTCAATAGCAGTAGGTCCTGGAAGATAATATTCAACTTCAACTTCTTCAACCAATTCATCCAAAATAATCTCAACAGAATCCTCCCCTGCTTCCAAAACAGCAAAACCAGTTATAACATTATTAAACATCCCTTTGAAAAATACGATAAAATCATAATAAACTGCATTAAAGTTAATTATAGCACTGCCAGTTACAAGATTAGTGCTCTCTATGGGCCTCTCAACACCAGAATCATTCATATAAACATTATCTAAATCCAAACTAATTTCTTCACCATTCTCAATTTCAACCAAAGATACATTTTCAGCAGAAGAATCAAGCTCAATAGTAAGATTAGAAGTCTCTTCACTCAACTTCACCCTTTTCTTCCACTTAACAGGCTTATTTATCGAGACATTAGAATAAGAATCAGTTATATTACTAGTAGAACTATTAGAAATATTCAATAAAGTAACATTAGTTAAACCTACATCTGTCAAATTCAAAGAAAGATTTTCATCAGAAATATTTAGAGAAACATTAATCTCAGTTTCATTAATCGTATTATTTACCAAGACTCCATCATCAGTCTCATTTAACTCAACAGTCTCATTCAAAACCTCTTCTTCACTTTCATTAACCCCAGTCTCATTTAACTCAATTTCAACCGTTTCATTAACTTCTTCTTCCCCAGTCCCATTTTCAACAATAGGAACAGAATCAACAACTTCCTCACCACCACCAGAGTCTTCCTCTTCAATTATTTCTTCTTCACTGATTTCTTCCGTTATTTCTTCGATGTCTCCAGCTACTTCTTCATCTACAACCACACTGCCTTCATCAACAACAAAACCTACCAAATCTAAATTTCTCATTTCAAGAATAACAAAGAAAATTAAAAAAACAACAAGAAAAGCATACATGCTCTTTAGTAGTGCAGAAGAATCTAGCTTGCCAAAACCATTAACCATCCTATGGTCTAAAGACATGTCTTTTGCCTTCTTAACGGCAACTTTCTTATTAGAACCAAGATAAACAGTTCTAACTTTACCTTTTTCATTCCTTATGCTTGTGTAAAAATAATCCTTAGTACCAACCTTTTTTTTATACAATCAAAGCACCCCTCACAAAAATATAAGAAATTAATTACTTTTAAAGATTACTAATAATGTAGTGCAAACAATCAACTGGTTGGTTTAGTAAACCTAACATTTTTAATCAAAACATCCGGAGTAATAACAGGTATTTCTGCTTCCCAACTAGTAATTTGTTGAGGATTCTTACCAAAAACAGAGATATTTTTCAAAAGATTTAACATATTTTCACTTATTCTTAAACCGTTTATGGGCCCACAAATTTCACCATTTTCAATTAAAAACATCCCATCCCTTGGAATGGTAGAAAAATCACCTGTAGCATAATTTTGAAACCTGGTGTACCATACGTTAGTCACATAAATTCCATTATCAATATCAAAGGGATTTCCTTTCTTTCCTTCTAATATTAAATTACTTGGACTTGGTCCAATTAAACCAGCATTAGCAGTAGTTTTAACTTTATATTTCTTGGCTGTAGAGGTATTGTGTAAATAAGTTCTCAAAAAACCTTCACTAATGATCCTAGTTCTTTGAGTAGGAACTCCTTCATCATCAAAAGAAGTAGAGCCTAATCCGCCGCTTAACTTGCCATCATCAATCAAATTAAAGTCACCAATCTTCTTGCCCAACTTTCCAGAAAAGAAAGACATTCCAGATTCAACGCTATCAATTGAAGCAGCAGAACCAACTGTACCCATTAAATCAGCCAAAGGCAATGGATCAATAATCATATCAAATCTGCCTTCTTTTCCTTTCTCTGGTTTCAAAGCCATTTTAGCAATCTCGCCAGCTTTCTCAGAAATCTTTTCAACTTTAAAATCACTTAAAATTCTAGATGAAATAGTCTTATGTCCAGATTCTTTTGGAGAATTAAGAGCTCTAATTGAAAAATACAAAGAAGAAAAATCCTCACTAGCATTAACTCCACTAGAAGTCAATATCTTTCTCATACCTATTGAACTATCTAACTTACCAGAAGCACGTTTAGAATTCTTCAACGCAGCATTTATACCAGATTCAACAATATCAACAGCATCTATATTTTTAACGCCCTTATCGAACCCATCAACTATATTCTTATACGAAAAAGAACCTTCTGCAATTCCATTATAATCATTATTTGGCTGAGCATGCTTCAAAAACTCAACTATCTCGCCAACAATTTTATCAGCACTTTTCTCAGTCATATCTTTCAAAGTCGTAGCAACTATCTTTTTATCTTTTGCAACAAAAATAAATATAGAAGAAATTGATTCTAATCCAGTTTTAACAATTTTATTATCTACAAACTTAATATCGCTAGAATCTCCAACAGATTCTATTAAAACAAAATCATCCACTTGTCCACTTAATTTCTTACCAAGATAATCTAACATAATAAACACATTTCAAAATTTTTATTTAAAGATTATGGTTTAATGAATTCTCTCAAACTCCTCTTTTCCAACAGATCTTCATATTTCTTACAATCACAAAAAGGTCCATTTCCCTTTGGATAATCTTTAATATCTTCAGAGACCGTTTTCTCTTGTATTAATTTAGCTTCTCTTTTAGCAAGATCAACCAATTCATCATCAACACTAATTATTTTAGAATTATGTTTCAAAAAGTCTATTCCAACAAAATCTGGCTTAGTTCCATGTTTTTCTTCATAAAGTAGAGCATAAATTGCCAACTGCAGTCTATATCCACTGGTAACAATATCTCTTCTGGATGATTTATAATCTATCAAAGAAACAACTTCATTATCACTAACAACTGCATCAACAAACCCTTGAACCATATGTTCATCAGATTTATAATAAACTTCTGTTTCAGGTTTAACCACTAAAAAAGCTTCTTTAAAACCAACTTTCTTAGCTTTACTAATTACTTTACCAATAAAATTATCAAACCAATTGTTTAACATTTCAACAGATTCATCATAAAAGAAATTTAATTTATTATCACCCAAACCAAGTTCATCCAGATCATCTTTAGCTGCAATCCATTTTTCCTTAAATAAACTCTGCATAACTATTCTTAATTCAAATTCGTAATGACTATTATTCACAGAATCAATATCAACTTTAAATAAATCTTCTAAAACAGAATGTACTATCTTACCCCTTACCAAATAAATGTTGGGAGGCAATTCCAAACCCATTATGTATTTATAGTAATAACAACGAGGACAACTTTTATAGTAATTTATCGAACTTGGACTTTGTATCCTTTGAGCCATTTAAAAATAAAAAATTAGAACTATTTTAAAGATTGCTCTTATTAAACATATACTTTAACTCCCATTTGGTAGGCAAAATAACTATTAATGAATTTAACTAATACCAAATTCAGAATTACTTCTTTTTAGTCTTAACAACATTCTTCTTAACTACTTTCTTCACAGTAGACTTCTTAATTTTTTTTGGCTTACCACCACTTCTTCTTGATTTCTTCTTACTACTAGAAAACATACCGCCTAAAAAAACCTTTTTCTTCTTTTTTTTAGCAGGTTTGACATTCTTGACTATTTTATTTTTATGTTTCTTAACTTTTTTATCCCCTGAAAGCATTCTTTTAAAAAATCCTTGTTTCTTCTTTTTTTCTCCAAATAGTTCTTCAGGATCTAAATTTGTAGACTTCCCAGTAACTTTGGCTGAAGAAACAATTTCTCGTTTTCTAGTTCTAGCTATCTGTTCTTTAAGTAAAGGCAATTGCCTATTTATATCTCTCATTAGCTCAGAAAATTTCCTAACCCTTATACGATATGCTGACTCAGAAAGAGTACCTGCTTCAAAATACCCAAATTGAGTTTTCTTAATTAATTCTTCAAGAACTCCCGATTCATGCATTAATCTAGTTATTTTATATTTGGTCCTATAGTACAATATTCTATTCTTAAAAATGAAATAAAGAAAAATCAAAACAAAAAAGATTATAGTCAGTTTCAACCAATTATTAACAAGAAAATTCTTAAGAGTTTTAGCAGTTGCTTTGTAAGCCAAATTAAGAGCAGTATATTGTCCCTCAATTTCAGCCAATGCAGAATAAGCCTCACCAGCTAATTCATAAGCTTCTTCATATCTTTCACTATCAAATTCAAATTGCATCTCGGTTAAAATTTCATCAGTATCTGAAATGTTAATACCCTCATTCTCAAGAAGTATTTCATCATAAAAACTATAAACATATTCAACTTCATCCCGTGTAATATATGCTTGATCCTTTAAATCTAATATCTCATCAACATATTGCTCAACCAAAGTAAAATCTCTATTTTTCTCATTATTAATTTCACTCTGACTTTCAAATATTTGAGTTGCAGCCTTAAACAAATCTTCAACTCTTTGAGTATTGAACCCATCTAATTTTAGTTCATTTATAGCTGCTCCTGCTTCAACCAATCTAAGTCCAACTAAAGAAGTCTCCCCCTCTTCATAATCTTCAGAGATAACAAAAGAAAATGATAGGAGTAATACCAAAAACAAAAAAGCTAATTTTTTCATTTTCTAAGTAAGCCTATAGTTTTTACCCTTAAGAGTTATATTTGGAAAAATAACCAAACCTTTTCCACCAACTATCTTAACCTCAACTATCTTTCTTTTAAAAGATTGCCCTCTTAATTTTAATATTTCTAAAGCTCTTTTCCTCTCACCACTATTAAAAATAACATTATAAAAAACAATTATACCATCGGATAAGAAACTAGTTGCCTCATCACCTGCCCTACTATTTGCACCCAAACCAACATGTCCTGGATTTGGTACCTCCCTAATCAAAAGAGAACTCATTTTATGCTCCTCAAGATATCTAAATAACTGTTCCATATAAATTCTAAATCTGCTCTCCTCACCTGAAAAAGCAGACGCAATAGATGTTAAAGAATCAACCAAAACTAAATCAGGTTTAATATCTTTAGGAATCAAAATTGGCTGAACTTCAATCAACAACTCTTTCTTTGCTTCAGAAAGCAAAGCTTCAACAGACCTTGCTATGTCTAATGCATTAAATCTTTTTATAACTAAATTTCCAGACTTTATATACTTCTCAGCTTCAAAACCAAAACTCTCCATGTGAGAAAGCAATCTTTCCTCTGGTTCCTCAAAACTCATATAAAGAACTCTTTTATTTTGCTTACAAAATTCTATTGCAACATGTAAACAAAATATGGTTTTACCAGAACCAGGACCACCTTCAACCAAAACACTAGTTGAAGCAGGTATTCCATCACTCATCAAATCATCAAAACCTTTTATTCCAGTTTTATAATATTCTTGCTTAGGACCTACCTTTATATTCTTGGATGAATTAAGTATTCTTTCACCATCACTTAAATTTTTCTTACTTAACTGTTTCTCAACTTTTTCTTCACTTTTATTTTTTTCAAAATTTTTGGCCTTAACAATTTCTTCTTTCTTATACCAACTACTTATCTGCTTAGCAATCTTCATCTCTTCTCTTTCAATGTCTTTCTGGGTTGGAGACTCTTTAACATTTATTTCTAATTTTGGACCAATATACCTAACTGGAATTAATTTACTTTCACCAGCAGACTTAGAACCATCAAGGCCTTTCTCTTTAGCTTGAATATCACCTTCTGAGATATCCTTTCTATTAGACTTAGAACCAAACAATTTTGAAAATAACCCGCTCACCAATTATCACCTAACCTTTCCCTAAATTTAATCATTTTTAAGATTTTTGGATATTTTTTATCCATTTTTTCAAATTTTCTTAATTTAAAATTCATTCGCTCCCCCTTACAAGTGACCCCTTTTTCGCCCTTTTTACTTCAACCAGGGCCAATTTCTCCTCCACGTCTGTAAGCCGCTCAGAATAGGATTTAAGCATATTTTCATATATTCTTGTTTCAAATTTGCCCTTTGTTATATATGCTTCCTGTGTTTCCTTCATAATCTCCACTAATTGATTTCTTTCCTCAAGTAATTTCTTCCCTTTTGGTTTGAATTTTAGTAAATTATCTTTTTTATTTTGGAAAGTTATTTTCTCTCCAATTATGTTACCCAATCGTTCCTCATACTGCATCATTGAGTCACCATATTCTTTCATACTCATCTTTGCTTTCTCAAATACTTCTATCTGCACTGCTTTCATCAATTCTGTTAATAGGTTTTCTTCCTCACCCAGTTTCTTCAATTTTCTTTTTATATATCTCCACCTAGTGAATAACGACAATCCAACTACTGAGACTCCAAATGCTCCAAAACCTGCTGTGGTTTCTCCAGGATTCTCTCTCATTGCATACTGCATCTCTTTGAAGAACTTCCCACTCGATTCTATTGCCAGCGTTAGCTTTGCTTCCTTTACCCTTTCTAGAGCTACTAGAAAGTCTCCTCTTTCGAAGGAAGATTTTGCTAGGTGTACTAGCCTCTCTGTCTCCTCTACGTTTATGTTCTTTGCTCTTGCCTGTCCTACTGCTTCTTCTAACTCTTGTATTCCTTCATCTGAATCTACTGCTGCTTCATACAGTTCTTCTATCTGTTCGAAGATGTCTTTCACTATTCCAAACTCTGTAATATTGTAGTTTCTGCTTAGTTGTTGGAATAGATCTTCTGCATCCTTTGTTATGTAACCCTTTGCTATCATGTCTTGCAAGTATTCTTCTGCCTGTATCTTGTAATCCGTTGCATCTGCTCTTGAGACATCAAACAGATGCAGTGTGATGTCTTTGGTGTACATGAAGTCTATTGTCTTTGAAGTATTTATCTTTACTAATTTACCTTTAAATGTAAATTCCAAATCATACTGTCCCTGTGTGAAATATCCAGGTGCAGTAATCTCTACAGTAATATCTTCTTTCTCTCCAACTCCCAGTCTAGCTATGCTTCCTGGATAGAAGAATATGTAATCCTTTGAAAATCCTTGCAGTGTGATTCTTAGATTCTCAATCACTGCATCATCATATGGATTCTCTAATGGAATTGTAAATTTTTGATCTTCTCCTCTTACTAATTCAAAAGAGTCTTCACTACTGAAGAATCTGTTTGATTCTTCTACAGATAGTGATGCTCCACCTCCACCACCGCCTCCTCCTCCGGAGGAGCCTCCTGTGTCTCCACTAGATTCTGTACCACCAGCGTTTGGATCAACCACTGTAATTGTTACATATGTTGATCCAGTTTTATTTTCAGAACAGATTGAATTGGCTGTAACCGTTTGTGCTCCTGCGGATGCAGAAGAAGATACATCTGCTTCTATCGAGTAGGTGTTGAATGCACCTACTGAAATATCTCCCAATGCCCCTGTAAAACCTAATGCAGAATCCCAACCAGTAGGTAAAACAAAAGTAATATTGGTATTAGTAGCAGTCTCATTACCCAAATTAGTAACTTTAGCAGTTAATCCAGCTCCAACATCACCCAAATTAACAGTTTGATTATAATTAGTTATCTCTGTATGCAAATATGGACCTCCAGAAATTGTAACTAAATTAACAGATGCAGTATCAGAAGTTGGGTTCGCAGAACTATTTGAAAATGTAACAGTAACTGCGTCCGTACCTTCTGTCTGTCCAGATTCTCTTGTAGTTCCAGTAACATTCAATTCTATAGAAGTCCCATTTTCAACTTCAAACTGCGGACTAGTACTTGCTTGACTTCCATTAATAAAAATCCTAGAACCAAATACCCCTGCAGAACCTGTGAATGTTAAATCATAATCTCCTGTATTACTTAGAGTAACATTCCCTAATGAAATATTAGTATCAAATACTCCAGAATTAGCAGTTAAATTATCTATTACTGTCCAAGTATAATCAAAGTACACTGACAAATTGTATGTTGAAGAGTTTGCAGCATTTGTTGAAGTATCATTTGCTGCAATATAATACTCATAATACGCATTGTATAAAGGACTAATATTCACCTGATAAGTTAAATTAAAATTGTCGGTCAAAATACTAGTCATTTCAGAATTATTCCAACTTGACCAAGAACCAGTATCATTATTTCTATAATAAACATAAACTTTATCCAATGAAGAATAATCTATAATTGTAGCATTTATTGTAACTGTCTTATTCGGATCCAAATCATCATTAGAAGTTGGAACACTGGTAACATTTGAAAAAGAAGGTATGGTAGAATCCGAAATATTAACCACAACATAAGGCGTTGTATTTTGATTGCCTGCAGAATCTAAGCCATGGAATCTGCATGCATAAACTCCACTATTAATTAACGTTGCATTAATGGTATAATTTCCATCACCACTTGAACCGGAAAGAGAAACTGTATGATTTACGAAACTACCTGTAAGATTTTCTTCAATAATTACACTTCCCATTTCAATATTGTCTGTCCAAGAAGAATGGCAAGTAACATTCTGTGAATCAGTTGGACTAATTGGAGTATGATTGTAAACAGAATAAGATGGCAAGACAGTATCATAAGCTGTTTGATCCCCAGTAACAAAAGTTATTGGACTATTCAATTGATCATAAAGTAAATCCACAGTTTCATAATTAGCCCCACCGTACCACAAAACTCTAGCAATCTTTGAATAAAAAAATGAATTACTGGACACAGTTGTTGAGGAAGAAATAATCCTCCTTTGATAATAATCATAAGTGTCATCATAAAAATCTATAACTGGAGACTGTTGAGTTGTTTCATTTCTCGCCAAGAATATATCTGCCATCGCATTAGCAGTATCTATATTATAAACTGCAATCCAATTCAAATCGATTGGCAAACTAGTATTATCTGCATTATTGCCACTAGAAACATCCCTATCGAATATTGTACCAGTAGAGTTTTCCCAAGCAGCTTTAGTAAACGTTCCATCCAACCAACCAAAATAAGTATCATAAAAATACTCCCAAGTTTTTTCTTCTTCAACAGTTATATTTCTTTCTTGAATAAAATAAGGATTATTAGAAAAAAATCTCATAGTAACATTATATGGATAATTTAAATTATCACTTAATGAACCATTTAAATAATAGTCAATAAAAATTGGACCTTCTTCCAAAACAAGCGTTGGTGTAGTAACATCTCTAACAGTAAAAGTTGTAGTTGGAGGAATTTGTATCCTTGCTTCAGGGTAATATTCAAGAGGGGTCAACCCTGCAAGAGAAGCATCACTCCCCAATCTATTTTTAGCATCTTGCAATAATCCACCATGAGAAGTATTAAACGTTAAATTATAAAATGAATTTGATATTTCATAATTAGGACTAGTATAATTCAAAACCAAGTCAGTAGAATAATTTTGATTTAAAGTAGTTGTTCTCCAAACAACAAAATAAGATCTATTTTCATTTTTAGAAAGACTTGTCAAAAAAACCACATTGGCTTTAGAAACTAAACTTCCAGAATAAGTTTCATTATAAATCTGTGAAGGAACTTCAGTATAATTTACCCCATCATATGACAAAACTCTAACTGAATTATTGTACGCAGCATTAGTAAAATTAATACTCACATCAACAGGTTCAAAGATTCTATCTGTAATCCCTGGCTCAGTAATATTCACACTCCTACTATAAAAATAAGTTCCATTATTCCATTGATCGGGCCAAACATCTCCAACATAAAAAAGATTATCTCTCTCTAAACTCTTTGCAGTACTGCCATCAACCTTAACATTATAGTAACCAATAGGATAATCTCCAGTTAAATTCAAATCATAAAAATAAATATCTGCAGTTGCATTACTCATTTGAACCTCGCTAACAACAGAGCTACCATTTGGATATGATACTGTAACTTTTGGATAATTGGTCGGAGCACTTGTAACATTCGTTTGAATTCTAATTGTCTCATTCCCTCCAAAGAAAGATTTTAAACTACTAGTAGAATTCATACTCTTTAGCCAATAAATAAAAGTAGAACCTGCGTCAAGGGAACCCAAAATAAGATTATCTGGGCCCGATGAAGTATAATCTGAAACTTTTCTAGATAGATTTCCATCCTCGCCGTGACTACTAATTAACCAATAAATAGTTCCGTTAAGAGAACCATCACTATAACTTTCACGATCAAAACCACCCATATCACCATAAGCACCAGCACCATAACCAGAATAAGTGTCATCATTAAATAAGCCATTCCAGATTATACCAACTTCCTCGTTACTCCCGTCAGACCAAGCCATCCAACTGCTATTAAATGAAGATACTGGTTGGTACCAAGACGGATTTGCTATTGTATACTTGCAGGGACCAGGAGTGGCAGCATTACAGGCAGTATCATTATATCCTACCCTCAAATAACCACCCTGTGCAGACCAATGATTATCTGGAAAGGCCCAAGCCTGCATCCAATCTAACCAATCATTTGTATAATAAGACCTAGGGATAGTATATCCACCATAACTATGATCTGTGGTATTGTATGTAACATTGTGTTCAACAATATAATCACTTTGGAAAGGATATACCCTCATAGTATTTTCAGTATGAACTGGGCCGCCAGGTAATTCTGCATTAATTCTATTTTGCATGTACAGTTCCATATAAATAGGACCACTATTAACCAAAACAGTATAATTATCTACAGCATTCTCCCTCCACCCCCCAACATCATCCAAATCATAACCAAGCATAGACCACCAAAATCTATTATAAGGTGAAGCATCGTTAGGGTTAGTCATTTCCGAACCTGGAGAATCAAGATATGCAACGTGAGAAAATGAATTTTCAAGAGAATCTATATCCAACACATTTGCACCATCAACAGAAATTTCATAATTAACAATTGCAACTCTATCTCCATAAGAGGGAGCCGACTGAGGATTTGCACTTGTATCAAAATAAATATGATAATCTCTCCTAGTATTTGCAGAAGAATTCTTGCCTATCCAACTTAAAATCATGTGAGAATTATCTGTTAAATTAAACCCAGTACCATTCTTTGTTTGATAAGGTATCTCTTGCAAAGAAGAGTTATAATCTATTACTGCACCACTAGAAGAATTAAACTCAACCACCCGTACAGAATTATAATCCAAAGTTAAAGAACCATCATTCATAATTGAAGTAAAATTAATTTCGTAATCTAAAACAGTACCAATATATTCCTCATTAGAAACATTGTGTGTAACGGGTATTCTGTAATTCCAATCAGTATCCCACCAATCTATTGTAACTGCTCCACTAACTTGGATAAAAAATATAAAAAAGATTAGAAAAACTATAATATTTCTAAACTTAACACATTTTCCGACTATTTTCATTTATCCTCTTTTACCAATGATCCTTTCTGAGCTCTTTTCACTTCAAGCAAAGCCAACTTTTCTTCAATGTCAGATAATCTCTCAGAATAGGATTTAAGCATATTTTCATATATTCTTGTTTCAAATTTGCCCTTTGTTATATATGCTTCCTGGGTACTTCTAATCAATTCAACAAGTTTTTCCCTCTCCTCCAAAATTTTATTTCGCCTTGCCTTAAACTTAAAGAGATTATTTTTCTTACCTTCGAAATTTATTTTAGAAGCTATAACATTACCCAATCTTTCCTCATACTGCATCATAGACTCACCATATTCTTTCATACTCATCTTTGCTTTCTCAAATACTTCTAAATCTTCACCAAAAAATGTTCCATTTTGCCCAGTTATTATCAAATCTGCAGTTCCAGTTGTATTAAACATTACAGTCCAATTACCACCAACACTAGGATAAGATTGAATATTCAAAACAATGATTTCTAATTCATAGGTTTGATTACTCAAAGAAGGAGTTATCCATTCAATATAATCAATATTTCCATCTTCATCTTTATCATAAGAAACAAACTCTATTTTCTCTCTACCTTTTTCAGTTAAATGATACAGATTTAATCCATCTTCAGGAACATTATCTACTTTAGTATAAGTTAAAATATTTTCATAATGCTCATCACTAGAAACAACTATTTGTTTCTTCCAAGAATTCAACCAAACTTCTTTAGAAACTGGTCCAGGCATATAATATTCAACTATTGCTCCTTTCAAAGGACCTTTAATTTCTAAGTTGCCATCTTTAATTTCAAATGGAACTGACTTAACTGTTTTAGCCGCTATTTCATCCAAAGACTCTAAAGAAAGCCCAACATCTTCTTTTCCAAGTTTATGAACTATTATATCTTCTGCCTTTGCAGGAAGTTCAACAGAAAGAGTTTTAACTTTTTTATTCAAAGTTATACTCTTCTCCCACTTTACAGGTTCATTAATAACAACATCATAATATAATTCAGTAATATTCTTCTCCAATCCAATAGTGTCATTCAACGGCTTTTCTTTAACAAATTCAACCCCCATTTTATTAGAAACAAGCTCATTACCAAATGTCACATTAGTCAAAGTTACATTTTTCTTAACCAAGACATCTTCTAAATTATATCCATTATTGTCAACAGTAGTGATTTCACCAAGGGTTGTTGGTGTATCATTAAATGCAGAAGCAAAAGCTACAAATATCAAAGCTATAAACAACAAAGGCAATATTATTTCTTTGGTTCTTCCTTTAATATTAATTGCTATCTCCTCCTTCTTCTTTTATTTTTTCCAATTCCTTTTTCATAAAAAATTCTACCTGCTTTGATAAAATTATCCCTTCTTTTTTACAATATTTAGAAAACTCATCGTACACTTCACTATCTATCGAAAGTGTAACCTTCTTCTTAATCTCACTTCTTTTTTTTATCATTTACTTTTAACATTCCCTCTAGCTTTTCTAACATCCATAACAGCCAGCTTCTCCTCCACGTCTGTAAGCCGCTCAGAATAGGATTTAAGCATATTTTCATATATTCTTGTTTCAAATTTGCCCTTTGTTATATATGCTTCCTGTGTTTCCTTCATAATCTCCACTAATTGATTTCTTTCCTCAAGTAATTTCTTCCCTTTTGGTTTGAATTTTAGTAAATTATCTTTTTTATTTTGGAAAGTTATTTTCTCTCCAATTATGTTACCCAATCGTTCCTCATACTGCATCATTGAGTCACCATATTCTTTCATACTCATCTTTGCTTTCTCAAATACTTCTATCTGCACTGCTTTCATCAATTCTGTTAATAGGTTTTCTTCCTCACCCAGTTTCTTCAATTTTCTTTTTATATATCTCCACCTAGTGAATAACGACAATCCAACTACTGAGACTCCAAATGCTCCAAAACCTGCTGTGGTTTCTCCAGGATTCTCTCTCATTGCATACTGCATCTCTTTGAAGAACTTCCCACTCGATTCTATTGCCAGCGTTAGCTTTGCTTCCTTTACCCTTTCTAGAGCTACTAGAAAGTCTCCTCTTTCGAAGGAAGATTTTGCTAGGTGTACTAGCCTCTCTGTCTCCTCTACGTTTATGTTCTTTGCTCTTGCCTGTCCTACTGCTTCTTCTAACTCTTGTATTCCTTCATCTGAATCTACTGCTGCTTCATACAGTTCTTCTATCTGTTCGAAGATGTCTTTCACTATTCCAAACTCTGTAATATTGTAGTTTCTGCTTAGTTGTTGGAATAGATCTTCTGCATCCTTTGTTATGTAACCCTTTGCTATCATGTCTTGCAAGTATTCTTCTGCCTGTATCTTGTAATCCGTTGCATCTGCTCTTGAGACATCAAACAGATGCAGTGTGATGTCTTTGGTGTACATGAAGTCTATTGTCTTTGAAGTATTTATCTTTACTAATTTACCTTTAAATGTAAATTCCAAATCATACTGTCCCTGTGTGAAATATCCAGGTGCAGTAATCTCTACAGTAATATCTTCTTTCTCTCCAACTCCCAGTCTAGCTATGCTTCCTGGATAGAAGAATATGTAATCCTTTGAAAATCCTTGCAGTGTGATTCTTAGATTCTCAATCACTGCATCATCATATGGATTCTCTAATGGAATTGTAAATTTTTGATCTTCTCCTCTTACTAATTCAAAAGAGTCTTCACTACTGAAGAATCTGTTTGATTCTTCTACAGATAGTGATGCTCCACCTCCACCACCGCCTCCTCCTCCGGAGGAGCCTCCTGTGTCTCCACTAGATTCTGTACCACCAGCGTTTGGATCAACCACTGTAATTGTTACATATGTTGATCCAGTTTTATTTTCAGCACAGATTGAGTTGGCTGTAACCGTTTGTGCTCCTGCGGATGCAGAAGAATCCACATTAACTGAAATAGAATATTCTCCATAGGAACCGACAGTTAGAGTCCCCAATGCAGATGTTAAAAGATCTTGCCCAGAATCCCAACCAGTAGGTAAAACAAAAGTAATATTGGTATTAGTAGCAGTCTCATTACCCAAATTAGTAACTTTAGCAGTTAATCCTACCCCAACATCACCCAAATTAACAGTTTGATTATAATTAGTTATCTCTGTATGTAAAAAAGGACCTCCTGAAATCGTAATTAAACTAACAGATGCAGTATCAGAAGTTGGGTTCGCAGAACTATTTGAAAATGTAATTGTTACTGAATCTGTACCTTCTGTCTGTCCAGATTCTCTCGTAGTTCCTGTAATATTCAATTCTACAGAAGTCCCATTTTCTACTTCAAATTGTGGATTTGTACTTGCTTGACTTCCATTAATGTATATTCTAGAACCAAATACTCCTGCAGAACCTGTGAATGTTAAATCATAATCTCCAGTGTTGTTTAGAGTTAAGTTCCCTAATGAAATATTAGTGTCAAATACTCCTGAATTTGCAGTTAAATTATCTATTATTGTCCAAGTATAATCAAAATAAACTGACAAATTGTATGTCGAAGAGTTTGCAGCATTGCTATCTGTATCATTTGCTGCAATATAATATTGGTATGCTGCTTCTAAACTTGGAGTTATATTTGTGGCATATGTATAATTGTATGTTGATGCCACTATGTTAGTCATTGTTTCATTTGACCAACTAGACCAAGATCCCGAGTTATTGTTTCTGTAGTAGAGATTTACTTTATCTAGAGTTGAATATTCAAATAAAGTAACATTTATTTCTATAGTTTTGTTTGGATCTAATTCATTTGTTGTATTTGGGTTGTTTAATACTTGTTCTACTGAAGGAGGTGTTAAATCTGAAACTTCTGCTATGATTACTGTCGAATTATACTTTCCTGAAATATCGTAAGCAGTTATATTACATGAAACATTTCCTGCATTGATATATGTTGAATTTAATGTTATGTTCACTGAAGATGCATTGACTACTGAAGTACCATTCCTAATGGTACTTGATAAATTTTGATACAAATGAGTTGCTGTTCCATTCATTCCTGGTCCAGTTATGTTGATTATTGCATAATCCAAAAACGAATCATCAATCCAATACGAGTAAAATGTTAAGTCGGATTGATCATTTGTAGCAATGCTAGCATTGCTAGTATAGTATGGATTATTACTATCTGAAGTTTCCTCGAATGCTTGACCAATTATTACTGGATTCTGTAAATTATCATACATCTGATCTATAAATTCATATTCTCTCAATCCATTGTATATTACTCTGGCTGTTTTTGTGTAGAAATAATCATTGGAAGCTACAGATTGTGCAGTTGAATCTATAACTATTTGTTGATAATAATCATAACCAGAATCATCTGCAATTGAAAATGAAGGATTATTTGTAGTTTCAAAAGTATTATTCAAAAAGATTTCTCCAATTGCATTTCCAAGGGTATTGTCATAAAATGAAATCCATTTCATATTCTGATCTAAATTTGAAACTGTTGTTAAACTTCCATTAGTTATAATATTGGAAGAATTTTCATAAGCACTTAATGAAAACAATTCATCTTCAACTATCAATCCATTCATATTGAAATTCTTCCAATCTTGATTTGCAGTCGTAGTCTGATTTTTCTCACAAATTATTTGATAATTTTTTGAATATATTTTACAATTGTAAGTGTAAGGTTTGGAAGAATCATCACTAGATTGGCCTGAAACATTAAATAAATACAACACCGGACCTTCCACATTACCAGTAGTAACTGAAGTATCTGCTCTACTTGAATATGTTGTTAATCCAATCTGATACTCTGGATAATAATCCATTGGATGTAAACCGTAGAGACTCAAATTAGTTCCAATTGAAGCAAAAGCATTTTGCATCAACCCACCAGTTGATGTATTAAAATATGATGTGGAATAAGAATTCGATATTGTATAAAAGTCGGATGTATTTGAATAAATAATATCAGTAGTGTATGCTTTGTTATTTGCAGTTTTTGAAGAAACTATGTAGTACTCTCTTGTTTCAGATTGATTCAACGAAGAAAGAAATACAACATTCGAAGAATACAACGTAGTTCCAGTTTGATTAGTATTGTAAATCTGAGAGGGAATCTCTAAATATGTTGAACCATTATATGCCAAAACTCTGACTGAATTGTTTGCTTGTTCATATGAGAAGTTTACAGGAATATCAACAGGTTCAAAGAATCTTTCTCTAGTTCCTGGCTCTGTAACATTTATCTTTCTTCTAAATGAGAATGGATTTCCATCTTCATCTGTATAATTGCTCTGCCAGGTCTGAGATTGATAAAATGTCTTATACCAATCTTGAGAGTTTACTTTCACATCATACCAACCTTGTGAACCGTTCAATGTATAATTATAAACAAAAATATTAGAAACATTTACCATATTATCTCCATTCACCCAAATAGTTCCTTCTGAATCCGTTACAGTTACAGTAGGTGTGGCAGTACCTGTAACATTTGTTCTAAGCTCTATTTTGGTACCATTGGCAAAGTGAGATCTTGCCTGATTATTTTCATAAGTTTCTATGTAATAATGATCCAACGTAGGAATCAAATTATATTCCATGGTAACATTTGATAAACTTGGTGTTGCATTTCCTGTACCATTAAACTCAAATTGATATTGAAAGTAAGAATTGTTTCCTAATGCAAGTTGTTGAGGTGATGTATCATTTATATCTGTCCAACTCTCACCATCACAAGATGCATCATCACAAGATCTAACAGAAGCATTAAGTTTCATTAAACCTCTATTATAACTATTTCTTATCTCAACTGGAGTTATAGTTCTGTTATAAATTGCAAAATCATCAATTAGACCATCATGCCACCAAGAAGTCTCCCAAACACCAAGTTTTAATTCACCATTAGTGTTTATTGCTGCAGAAAAATCGTCAACCGAAACCTCTTCACCATTAATAAATAATCTATGGTAAGGTGCCGAAGTATCATAAATTGTTGCCATGTGTAACCACTGCTGGCCTGTAAGTACTGGACCAGCTCTAACTTGGGCCTCAGAATAACTGTAAAAAGTATTAGTTGCAGCAAATCTTGAATAACTAACCATATTAGGAGAAGTACCTAATGAAAAACAGTAATCATAAACACCTGCTGGTTGATTTAAATTATCAAAATAACACCAAGCTTCTATACTAAACGGTGCATTCAATGTGCCCAAACTGGCTGTAACTTTATCATTACCCCCATTAAATGTCAATGCACTATCATGTTTTCCAGTAGAACCAAAAGTGACACCACCAGCTTCAGTACCATGAAAACCTTTGCCAGAAAAGTCTTCAACATCTAAACCACCAGGAGCTAAATTAGCAGCAGTTTCATCAAAATGATATAACAAAATGTTATCTGTCATGTTTGCACCATTAGGTTCCACAACACCATTATCAGGCAAAGCACCAATACCAGACTCACTCCAAGAAATATTCAACCATTGAGAATCCGAACCTGGATTAAATATTTGACTAGAGTATGTTCCTTTGAGAGCATATTCTGAGCTCTGTCTATTGTAAATCATTTCAACTTCTTCAGAAGACAAAGGCCTATTCCAAATCGATACTTCATCAATTGCACCACCAAATTCATAATCTCCATCTGGAGCGATTCTTCCCACCCAAAATTTATTTGCAGTGTATGTCCCAGCATTAGCTGGGCTTCCAATTGGAGTATCAACTCCATTTACATAAATTTTTGCAGTTGTTCCATTATATGTTCCCGCTAGGTGATACCATTCATTTGTTGATTGTATTGGACTTGACGTAGTTATTACATAATCTGTGGACCCTCCGCCATCTGGATAAAAAAGTCTAACTTCATTAGAAGTGTGGTAAATATCCACTCTTGTTCCATCTGCCAAGGTATAGCCTGCACAACCTCTCACTCCTGTAAGAATTGTAGGTTTCATCCAAACAGAAATAGTATAATTAGAAGTTCCCTGATTAAAGTCACCAATAATATAGTCATCCCCATCAAACATAAATGAACCACCTAATTTACCTGTTGAATTAGGACCAGAATCTCCATCTGGACTTGCATCACCACTCCAAGTTCCATTATTACCATTTCCAGAAAAATCATAAACATACGTATCATTCTCTCCATAAGAAGCATCGTTATCAAAATGCAGCAATAACATATTGCCACTCATATTTACATTTCCATCATCAACACCATTAGCGGGAAGATTCTGATTACTATCATTAATAGCCAGCTCTATAAATCCACTAGAATTATATTCTGTTGCACTATAAGTTCCCAAATTAAACTCTGCCTCTGTATCATCAACATAAGTAGCTGCATAAATTAACATAGAAAACCCTATAAAAATAATCAAAAAAGTGAAAAGTTTACGCTCTCTTAGTTTAATCTCCACCACCCCTTAACTCACCTAATTTTCTCTTAAAAAAAGACTCAACTTTCCTTGATAAAATTATCCCTTCTTTTCTACAATATTCAATATATCCCTCATAAATCGCTTTATCTATTGAAAGAGTTACTTTTTTATTCATATGTACAAATACATACACGCATGTATGAAACCACCTATTTATGTAAATATACATATCTATACATATTCACTTATAAAGGTTTCGACAGAACTAAGACAATTTTATATTCCTTAATCTAACAGAAGGACCACCCATCCAAACAGGAATTCCCTGCATAGGCTCGCCTTTTCCACAATTTCCAGCAAAAGCAGCAGAATTATTTCCAACTGCATCAACAGAACTCCATAAAACTGGAGTAGTTATCTCCAACGCAGGAGATTTAACAGGTTTTGTCAACTCTCCATTCTCAATAAGATATGCTTCATTACCGACATATTTTTGGTGAAATCTCATATCATCAATATTCCACTCCATGAAATTTTTAATATAAACTCCTTTCTTAATATCTTTTATCATCTCATCTTCAGAATAATTTCCTGGCAACAATAAAGTATTTGACATTCTGATTATAGGTTCATAAGAAAACTTCTTTGCCCTGGCAGAACCATTACTTTCCAAATTCATTTTTGCAGCAGTTTCTCTATTGTGCATAAACTCAGTAATCACTCCATCTTTAACCATAAACTTTCTTCTAGATTTAACACCTTCATCATCATACTCATAAAAACCATAACTTCCTTTAACAGTTGGGTCATCAACTATGTTAACCTGTTCATTAGCAATCTTGTGGCCAACCATGCCTTTCTTAATAAAAGACTCTCCAGCCTGAGCAGCCTCTCTACCAAATATTCTATCTGCCTCATAAGGATGTCCCCCTGATTCATGAACTGCAATGCCAACAACTTCCGGGGCCAAAATAACATCAATTTTTTCGTCTGGAGCTTTAACACCTGATTTCATGTTTTCCCTAAGAGCTTTCAGCTCAGCATTAATCTCTTTCTCCAACTCCCACTTTTTAAACAATTCATAACCACCAACACCACCATGCTGTAAATATCTCTGAATAACATTCCCCTTTTCTTTCAATGTCAAAAAATAAAAGAAACTAATCCTAGGTAATTCAGAATAAATTTTAGAACCTTCGGTATTCACATAATATTTCTTTACATACCCATCGGATAAACTAAAATATTTATGATCACTTTCTAGATTCTTATTCAAATCATTAACCAATTTAAATTTATAACTTGGATCAACATCTCTAATATCTGTTCTTTGTATAATCTTAGTATTTCCTTTCAAGGCCTTAGATTCAGAAAACTTAATTTTCTCTGCAATCTTATGAGATTTTATAGTTAAGTTAAGTGATTTATCCAATAATTCCCTAATTTTATCCTTATCAAAATCATTTATTGCCACAAAACCAATATTATTCTTAACAGAAAATCTAACACCAATACCTGAAGAATCCCCAAAAGAAGAAACTTCTGGAATCCCATCTCTTAAAGTAAAACTAGAAAACTCACCACTTTCAGCTCTGGCCTCAGCATAGTCTACACCTTTTTTCTCCAAATAATCAATTGAAAAATCTGCTATCTCTTGAAACATAATCAACACAATTCAAAGCTAGCTTATATAATTTACTAAAGAAAAAAGAAGAAAAAGAAAAAAGATTTAGCTATCAAATTGAACTTCTACCATGACTTGAACATTAGAATATCTATACCTTCCAACGCCTGCAGTTTCAATTCCAAAAACTTCAACTTGGATTAAATCTCCAGCATTAAACTCACTAACTCCCCTTTCCTGAGTACCATGGTTAACAATATATCCATTACCATCAACGCTTTCGGACAACGTATAAGCAGTTTCACCATTAACCTTTACACGAACATCAAACGTTGTAGGTAAATTGACACCATTAATTTGAGCAACAACTGAGGCCCCAACTATGCTTCCATCTCTAATCATTGGAACACCCAAATCTTCACTACATTGTATGTCATTTCCTTCCATAAAAAGATAAGTTCTATCTCTTGCTACTCTCTTATGTCCAAACTGGAAATTCTGTCTAGAACCCAAAAGTTCTCCTTCAACATTCAAATCCCCATTAACTTCAACTAATTCCTCATTAGGATAAACACCGAATATGGGATCATTCAAACCAAGAATATCCCAAACAACAAAATTCCCATCTACTTCAACCAATTCTTCAAGAGCATTAACTCTAAAAACTTTCAAGTTTTCAGCACTCTTCCAAACAGTAAGAGCATTATCGGAATTACCTTCTATTAACAATCCCCTATTCATCAAAATTAGAGAATCTGTGATATCCATCACAGTCTCACTAAGAATTTTAAAGTTTATACCAGGAGTACCAGATTCAAGAGTCAATCCATTATCTCCTATGGAATAAATTGTATTTGTAGCACCAAGTATTGTTAATGCACCACTAACAAACTGTTCTGAAGTAACCCTTCCAGCATCCAAATCATAATTACCTAAATTTACATTATCTACAGCTCCTTCATAAGGAACATACTCATCAGGCCTATCTTCTGCATTGGACAAGCCAATAACACTAAAAAACAATAAAAGTATCAGAACTGATGTACCAAAAATTCTATTAATATTAGATTTCATTGTACGCCAAAAAACCCCAAGGAGCTTTTAAGTCTTTCCATTTAGAAAAAAAGAATAAAGAAATAATGATGAAGAGGTGTTTGCTTGAAATATACCCCATTCAGTCATTTATATACTTAATGAAGGCCCATGTCATCGTGTCAAGCAAATGAAAAAGCTTAAATAAATTATAAAAAAATAAGGTTATATGGCTTTAGATAATAGAATTCTGATAAAAGAAGCTAGAAAAAAAGAAGGAAAAACAGTACTTCTAGCCGGATGGGTAAAACAATTAAAATCAATGGGAAATTTAGCATTCATAACCCTCAGAGATTCAACTGGAAACATACAATTAATTGTCATTAAAAAAAATATCAAAAACTTCAACGAAATACAAAAACTAACAAGGGAATCTGCAATTCAAGTAAAAGGAACTATAAAGAAAAGTAAACTAAAATCAAAAGAAAATGAATTAGTTGTAGAAGAAATAGAAATTCTAAACAAAGCAAAAACACCATTACCAATAGATCTTGGAGCAGAAACAACAAACATAGACAAAAGACTTGATAATCGTTTTCTTGATACAAGAGAAGAAAAAACAAATGCAATTTTCAGAATTAGAAGCAAAATAATAAAAATAACAACAAACTTTTTTGATAAAGAAAATTTCATAAACATTAACAGTCCAAAATTAACTTGCATGGGTGCAGAATCAGGAGCCCAATTATTCAATGTACAATACTTTGCAAAAAAAGCATTTCTATCCCAAAGTCCACAAATATACAAACAAATGTTCGTTGCTGGCGGTTTTGAAAAAGTCTATGAAATAGCACCAGTATTCAGGGCAGAGAAAAGTCATACAACAAGACATTTGACTGAATTCACTGGAATAGACATGGAAATGGGATTCATTAAAGACGAACATGATATAATGGACGTTGTAGAAGAACTAATGAATGACATTGTAAAAAGATTAAGGAAAGAATGTAAAGAAGAATTAAAACTATTAAATGTAGAAATGAATCTACCAAAAAAAATTCCAAGAATAACTATGAAAGAAGCCAAAGACCTACTTAAGAAAAAAGGCAAAAATATTCCAAAAGACGATGACTTAGATCCAAAATCAGAAAAAATACTTGGAGAAATTGCACTTAAAAAATACAAATCAGATTTCATATTTATAACAAATTATCCTTGGAAGATAAGACCATTTTACCACATGAAAAAGGACAAAGACGGAACAAAAAGTTTTGATTTAATTCACAGTGGTTTAGAAAGTGCAACAGGAGCACAAAGAGAACATAGGTTAGATATTCTAGAATCGCAAGCAGAAGAAAAGAAAATCAGCCTAAAAGGAATGGAACCCTATCTTGCAATATTCAAGTATGGATGTCCACCACACGGAGGGGTTGGTTTAGGACTTGACAGAATAGTACAAGGTATCCTAAAAATAGACAACATAAGAGAATGTATACTGCTCCCAAGAGATCCAGAAAGAATAACACCTTAACTACTTAATAAAACAATTTCTTAATCTTTCTAATGAAAAATAAAATAACACAACCAGTAGTAAAGCAAATATAGGATAACCAACAAACTTCCAATTATTCAAAAAGTAATCAATATAATTATTAATGCCACCTTCACTAGAATAAACCAGACTATCTAAAACAACTTGTGGTGCAAAATAATTTGTTTTCACACTAATTTGATTTCTGGACAAGTGAACTAATTCAATTGATACATCTAATATACCATCATTATTTAAATCAACTTTAGTTGGAGAATATAAACCAACACTTATCTCCTTTGGATTGGTTGAAAATACTTCAACGATAGAATTCTTAGAGGTAGTATCTATATTCTTAATTACAACAACATGCGACTCAAGATTATAGCCATCAAGTATATCATCTGTAGAATAATCTTCACCAACAATTAGGTTACCATCAGAAACAATAAAATCAGTATTTCTTACATCAAAGAAATAAGTTTGAATTCTAAATGAAGATCCAACCTGTAAACCAGATTCGGTAAACTCAAAAATAACTTCCGAATCAGAATCTGTTTCATTGATTTCATCATAATATTCTGAAAGAATAGCTAACAACAATGCAGAAGGTTCGTAATCTAAAAACAATTCTAAAAGATCAGTATCAACTATATACCTAATATCTTCTGCAAGATCTACAAAATCTACATTGCCTCCAAAATCATCATCATCTTCAAAAATGCAATCTCCTCCATCAAAACCCCAATCTTCGCAATTAAACCTTGGTTGACAGTGATCGTCTCCAAACCAAGTTATATCTCCAAATATACAACCATCATAATATTCTTCCTCACCAGGATTCTGAACACCTGACACATCCTTTCCACCATTCCTATCCAAAACAACAGATCCAATAACAATAGGGGCTCCATTCATACCTTCAATATCTTCTTGATCAAAATAAATATCACCAATACAATCTTCATCAAAAAAATAACTCCCATCACAACCAAGATATCTACAAAGGCCATGTTTACAAGATGCACCAAGTCCAATACTATATTCACAATCAGAATCTAGAAAGCATCCACAATCAGCAGAATCATATCCAAACTCTTCACAAATCATATTATAAACAAACTCTTCACCCGTATCGCAAATTCCATCATCTTCCCACTCAAAGGAGTTTGGATCAAAACAAGTGCCATCACAATCTTCAATAAATCCAAAATCTTCACAGGAAATCTCGCAATCCCCCCCATCTAAATCATACTCAGAACATACTAAATTTATACCATAGGTTCCATCATCACAATAACCATCTCCAATCCCTTCAGAACATAAAACACCCCACGCATCTTCACATTCTCTATCATAAAAACAAACACCATCACAATCAATAAATGTACCCTCTGGTTCATTTAAACATTCAAGTATATCAGGAGGATAATTGCAACTACCATCATCTTCCGTGGCAGCTGGATTATAATTTGATGCAGTATGATCTGTACATCCATATACAGGTACTGGCACAAGTATAGGAGGCAATGGAATATGTCCTCCACAATTACCAATAGAATCTAACTCAAACTTACATTCTGAACTACAACCATCGCAGTCTACCCAATTACCATCATCACATTCTTCACCGTCTTCAATAACTCCATTACCACAAGTAAGTGTTGTTACTGGCTTTGGTAGAGTTTCTTCTTCTGTACATCTTGTGCTACAGCCATCTCCATTTCTCTCATTACCATCATCACATTCTTCACCGTCTTCAATAACTCCATTACCACAAATAGGAACTATTTCTTCTTCTATACAATTGGAATCACACCCATCACCATCCACCTCATTACCATCATCACATTCTTCACCGTCTTCAATAACTCCATTACCACAAATAGATCCTCCAAGTGGAGAACTAGGTGCCCCAATTGGAGCTTTCCCTGTAACATCTTTTAAAGAAGAATGTTGAATCTCGCAAGAACTAATAAAAAATAAACATACAACTAATAAGATTACAAATACGCCTCTTTTCATAATAAACTATTAAAAGCTAAACTATTTAAATCTTCATATTCAGAGAAAAAATTATCATTAAAATGACATTTATTCCAATACAAGAAGCAATAAACAAAAAGAAAGGAAAAATAGCAATTCATGGTTGGATTCACAGAATAAGAAAAATGAAGGACAAAATATTTATTGTTCTTAGAGATTCTTCAGAAATAATTCAATGTGTAATAAAAGACCCAAAATTAGTAAAACAAGCAGATTCATTATTAACAGAAAGTTCTTTAGAAATTGAAGGAAATATATATGCAGAAAAAAGAGCACCAACAAATTATGAAATTGAAGTAAAAAAACTAAAGCTAATTGGAGCTGCAGAAGATTTCCCAATTGGAAAAGACCAAAACCCAGAATTTCTATTAGACAACAGGCATTTATCAATCAGAAGTAGAAAATTAACATCAACTCTAAAAATAAGATCAACAATTATGGGTGCACTTCATGAAAAAATAAGAAGTTTAAAATTCATAGAAGCAGAAGCTCCAAGTTTTAGTGGAGAAACAAGCGAAGGTGGCTCAGATGTATTTGAGGTAAATTACTTCGGAAAAAAAGCATTTCTCACACAATCTTGGCAATTTTATGCTGAAAGTCTAATCTTCCCATTTGAAAAAGTATATGCAATGGCACCATCTTTTAGAGCAGAAAAATCTAAAACTGGAAGGCATCTAACAGAATTCTGGCACTTTGAAGTTGAAGCGGCTTGGTCAAATCTAAATGATGTTATAAAAATAGCAGAAGAATGCATAATATATTCAATAAAAAAAGTACTAAAAGACAATAAAAAAGATTTAGAAATTTTAGAAATAAAAGAAGATAAACTAAAAAAAATAAAATCACCATTCCCAAGAATAACTTACGATCAAGCAATTAAAGTTCTAAACAAAAAAGGATTCAAAACAAAATATGGTGAAGACCTAGGGACAAAAGAAGAAAAAGAATTAGTAAAACATTATGGTGAATTCGTAGTCGTAACAAATTACCCATTAAAAATATTAAAATTCTATCACGGAGAAGATCCAAAAAAAATGGGAACTGGAATGAACTTCAATTTACTAGCTTCAAATGTGGGTGAATTAGTTGACGGCTCACAAAGAGAACCAGATATTAAGAAAATAAAAGATAGGCTAAAAAAAGAAGGCGTGAACCTTGGTAAATCTGATTGGTACTTAGATTCAAGAAGATATGGTTCAGTACCTCATGCGGGATTTGGCCTAGGAACAGAAAGATTTGTTCAATGGTTATGCAACTTAGAAAGCATAAAAGATGCAATACCTTTTCCAAGAACTATGAAAAGACTTAGTCCTTGATAACACTTAAATATATAATAAATTCTATCAAAAATATGAAACCTTTGTTAAAAGGAGGAATAATTGGATTTGTCATTGGAGTAATTATATCTGGAATTTCTTTCTTTAGTGCAATCTCTTACTTCGGAGATTTCAATAGATTAAGTTCTTTTTACCAAACAAATCCTGCTTTACAAGCTATCTTTTATTTTATGTACGCCATCCCATTTCTTTGCCTAGGATTTGGTGCAATAATCGGATTTATAGTGGAAAAAGTAAAGTCTCAAAAGTAAAGTCTTCTAACATCCATAGACTTTCAACTAATTCAAATCACTTAGATCTTCTATTAACAAACTTCTTCTCAATTTCCAAAGCAAAAACTCCAGCTAAAGAAATCAAAATAATCTTTCCCCAATCAATCAATCCCAAACTAACCAAACTAAACATACCGGCAAGAGGAGTATATAACAAGATAAATTGCAAACCAATTGAAGCTAAAACAGCCCATACTAAGAATTTATTACTAAATATTCCTTCTGCAATTGCTCCACGAACATTCGACCTTGCACTAAATACTAAAAACAATTCAAACATAATCAAAGTCATAAATGCCAAAGTTCTAGCTTTATCTAAATTACCATCCAAATAACTAGGGAAGAACATAGCCAAAGTAATTACAGTTCCAATTAAACCAGACAAAAACAAGAATCCATAAGAACCATGCAAAACACCCTCTTTCATCTTTCTTGGTTTTCTATTCATTATTCCTTTTTCAGGAGGGTCAACACCAAGAGCCAAAGCAGGAATACCATCTGTAATCAAATTAATCCAAAGGATTTGTAATGGCAACAAAGGTAAAGGGAATCCTGCAAAAATAGCAGTAGCTATAACACCTATTTCTCCCAAATTAGCTGAAAATAAAAACCTAACAAACTTCTTTATATTATCAAATATAGCACGACCTTCTTTTATGGCCAAAACAATAGAATGAAACCCATCGTCCAATAAAATAATATCTGCTGACTCACGACTTACATCAGTCCCAGTCTTACCCATTGCAACACCAACATTTGCTCTCTTTAATGCAGGAGCATCATTAATACCATCTCCAGTCATTGCAACAATTTCATTATTAGCTTGAAAAGCTTTCAAAACCCTAACTTTGTGCTCAGGATTTACTCTTGCAAAAATATCAATCTGCTTTACCAAATGTTTTAACCGATCATCAGACAATTTTTCCAACTCTCTGCCAATCATCACTTCAGTACCCAAACCCAACTCCCTAGCAACGGCCTGGGCAGTATCTGAATTATCGCCAGTAATCATTACAACTTTTATTCCAGCCTTTTTACAAACATTAATAGCATTTCTAGCCTCTTTCCTTGGAGGATCTCTCATTCCAATTAAGCCCAAAAATGTCAAATTCTTTTTATTTCCATCTTCAGCATAAGCAAAACCAAGAACTCTCAAAGCATTTTTTGCCATCTTATGATTAGTATCGAGTATCTTCTCCTTCATTTTAGAAGTAAAATGTACTTTTCTTCCATTAACTAAAATAAAATTACATTTATCTAAAACAACTTCTGGAGCACCTTTCAAATGTAGAACTTTCTTATTTCCTTTCCTATCCAATGTAATCATATATTTTTTAGAAGAATCAAATGGAACTTCATCTACTCTTTCATAGCCTTCAACATCAATTCCCCCTTTCTTAGCAACAACTTTCAAAGCTAACTCAGTTGGATCACCAAACAAACCTTTCAACTTAGAATCATTACATAACCATGCACATTCCAACAAGCTATCAATTCTTTTTGGATCGAAACTCTTACCTGAAATCGTAAACTTGCCATCGGTAGAATAACCCTCACCAGTTACACCTACCATCATTCCATCAACATAAACATGTGTAACATCCATTACTCCAGCAGTTAATGTTCCAGTCTTATCGCTACAAACAACAGTGGTAGAACCAAGAGTTTCTATGGAAGATAATTTCCTAACCAATGCTCTACTTTTAACCATCCTTTGAGTACCCAAAGCTAATGTAATTGTAACAACAGCTGGTAACCCTTCTGGAATTGCAGCAACAGCTAAACTAACAGCAGTCATAAAATTCTGCACAAAATCAAGTTTCCTAAAAAATCCAATAATAAACAATAAAATAACAATGCCCAAAACTCCAATTCCAATTTTCTTACTAAAAGTTGCCAAATTCTTTTGCAATGGAGTTTCTTCATCTTTCATTTCAGATAAAGAACTCGCAATTTTTCCAAATTCTGTTTTCCCACCAGTTCCAGTAACAACAGCTAAACCGTGACCATAAGTAACAATCGTTCCACCATAAGCCATATTTATCCTTTCGGCTAAAACAAGGTCCCCTTTCAAAGCACCTATTTTTTTCTTCACTGGAGAAGATTCACCAGTCAAAACAGATTCGTTGATTTCTAATTTTCCAGATTTCAAAATTCTAGCATCAGCAGAAATTTTATCTCCAGTTTCTAAAACTAAAATATCTCCTGGAACAACTTCATCAGAATTGATTACTTTGGTAACACCATTCCTAATAACTTTAGCATGTGGAGCACCCATCTTTTTCAATAACTCTAACGATTTCTCTGCTTTATGTTCTTGATAAAAACCAAGCAAACTATTCAAAATAACTATGGCAAAAATAACCCAACCATCTACAAATCTCTGAATTAAAAAAGAAACAACAATTGCAGCTAATAAAATATATATAAGTGGATTTTTGAACTGCCTAATAAATATTGTAAGACTAGAAACCTTCTTTAAATGAATCAAAGAGTTTTTACCATACTTACTCAATCTTAATCTGGCATCTCTTTCCATTAAACCAGTTTTAGAATTAGTCTCTAAGAACTTTACAACTTGTTCCTCATTTTTAGAATAAGCATCTTTCATAAAAAAAATTCATAAAACAACTATTTAAAACTAATCATTTAGCAAAACTTAAATACTCAAAAAATAAGAAAAAACTATGACCAAAGTAATGAATGTAATCTTTGGAATTGGAATAGCAATAATTCTTTTCTCACTAACTTTGTTAGGTTTTCATGCATTCTATCCATCTCCAGAGTATGAAGATTTCTGTGAGAGAGATCAAGATGTATTAAGACTAGAACAAAATCTAACAAATGAAGAGATAGCAGAACAAGAAGAATGTAGAAATGAATTTGACGATGCAAGAGACAATTGGTCAAGAAATATATTCATAATAGCAATCATAACAGGAATAATTGTAGTATCAGCAAGTTTAGCCCTATTATCTATGATCAGCATAAGCGCAGGAACTGCAATGGCAGGAATAGGTACAATAATCTACGGATTCATAGTTGGGTTTGATGGAACAAGTGATATTCTAAGATTCATAATCGGAGTTGTAGTTACAGCAATAATAATCACCTACGCAGTAATAATACATAAAAAATCAAAATAATTCTAAATTGCTAACCTTAACTTGACACGTTGACATGGACCACAATATTGTTTATAAAAAGAAAATTAGATTTAATTCATATGATAAACATAACTCCAGAACTAGCAGAAGCTTGTGGAATACATGCTGGAGACGGATACTTAAGAAACGACGGAATACGCAGGGAACTAGATCTAAGCGGAAATGTTGAAGAACAAGATTATTACGACAATCATGTCGCCCCCCTATTCAACAACCTATTCGGTTCAGAAATAAAGAATAAATATTTTAAATCTAGAAATACATACGGATTTGTATTGAGAAACAAACACATAGATATAATAGAAACTTTCCATAAATTAGGATTTCCTTATGGAAAAAAGGGCAAGGTGGTCAAAATACCTAAACAGATCCTACTTAGCAAAAATAAACTTATTCACGCAAGATTCTTAAGAGGATTACTAGACACTGACGGGTGCTTATCATTCAGAAAAAGTTATGGAAAATACTGCAAATTTAAAACCTCAAAACACTGGTATCCAACTATCACATTAACTTCAATATCAAAAAAACTCTTAGAAGAAACTATGATTCTTTTAGATTCACTAAATATCAAGTATTACTATTACAACCAAATTCCAAAAAATCCAAAAGAAAACAAAAGATATTGTATAGATATAAACGGAGTAGAAAGATTGAACAAATGGATAAAAACAATCGGAATAAAAAATCCAGTTAAATACACTCGCTACCTAATCTGGAAAAAGTATGGATTTTGTCCAACAAACACGACATATGAACAAAGGAAAGATATATTAAACAAAAAAATTAGCCCAAATCAGGCCTCATAGGTTAATGGATAGACCTTCTGCCTTCGGAGCGGACAATCTGGGTTCGAATCCCAGTGAGGCCATATTGCAAATGAACAAGTTAATCTTAACTATAACACTAATAATTGTATCAGCACTATTCACATTGCTAATTACAAGAGCTACAAGTCCAAGAGAAATAGATGACATATCACCAGAAATTCCTTGCGAACAAGAACTAATGGAAAAAAGCGATATTCTATGGGTAATTCCAAAGTTCAACAATATTCCAATAACAGAAAATACAGAATGGTGCAACAAAATATTAAGTTTGAACAAAACACTAGGTCTGCACGGAGTAAGACACACATTTGAAGAATTCAAAATAAACAGAAACGAAGAATATCTTAATGAAGGAATCTCAATCTTCGAAGAATGTTTTGGAGAAAAACCAACAATGTTCAAACCACCACAACTAAAAATATCAAAAAACAATAAAGAACTAATAAGAAACAACAATCTAAAACTAAAGGTAATAACAAACCAAGTATTTCACAAAGTATACCATTGCCAAGACACAGGAAGATTTTCAAACAAATTTATAAATAGATTCTAAATCAACAAACTTAAATATAAATAAAATAAATTTCAAATAATGAAAGTAAACAATTATTTCTATGCAGGTCTAGATTTCATGTTTGACAAAAAAGGAAAACCTTGGTTCATAGAAGCAAACTTCTGGCCAGGATCAAACACATTCTATAATATTTTCAAAAATCATTCAGTCATGAATGAGCTAACAAAGTTAATGAAAAAAAATGGTGGAAACACAACAATAATTGGTTCAAAATACGATAAAGAAAATGAAATTGACACTGGAATTTGGCACTATAATATTTTCAAAGATAAAATACCCAATTTAAGATTCTGTTATTTTGAAGACAATAAAAACAGCAGATCACATCTAACAGACATAACTGGTAAAACATTCAAGCCAGATACAATATACAAATACAAATATCCACTAAGTTCTTCATTTGATAAAAAAGCATTGGTAATAAATCCAACAATTGTAGAACATGCAGTAACAGACAAAGTAAAGTGTTTGGACATAGCTGAAAAAACAGGAGTGAAATTCCCATTCACAGTAATAGTAAAAAACACAACAGATGTAAAAAGAATAATGAAAAAAAATCCAAATGTTTTCAAAACTGGCTATGTAATAAAACCAATAGACAAATGGGAAGGAATAGGTGTTCATGTTTTAAAAAAAGGACAAAAAATTCCAAGAATAAATGAAAAAGAACTTCTAGAACAAAGAATAATTCCAAGATTGCATCATAACTGTTACTGGGATGTGAGAATACTTGTAGTAAACGGAAAATATCTAGGTGGTTACGTAAGAGAAGATGAAAGTAAGGTAACGAATGTAAGTAGGGGTGCGCACACAGTAAGTCTTCCTAGCAAAACAAAATCAAAATTGAGAAAACCTTCTCTAAAAATAGTCAAAGCAATAGACCAATACGCAACTGAAAAACTAAGAAAGATTTAAAAACTTCTAAAATAAAAAACAATTATGGTAAGTTTCGAATCAATAATTTGGTATTTATTCCTGCTGGATGCACTTGGAGCAAATATATTTGTGTGGCTAGGATACGGAAAAGGTATCAAAAAGAAATTAAAAGGATTTTTCAAGCACTTTCCACTTACAAAAGGCTGGGCACTAATGTATTTGGTGTTGGTTCTATGGGTTGGATACGCACTATATAGACTTGGCATACTTTCTTAGGAACATTTAAAAAAGAAAAATAAGTCAAATTAAAGTGCGCGGGAGTGCCGGAGCGGTCAAACGGGATAGGCTCAAGACCTATTAGCTTAGTGCTTACGCAGGTTCGAGTCCTGTCTCCCGCATATATTTCTCAACACAATAAAGAATAATAAAGGAAACAACTTTGCAATTTTATGAAAATAGCACTAATCGGTACGCATTGTACTGGGAAAACAGGGCTGGTAGCACAAACCTACGGCTGGTTTATTAGAAATGGAAAAAGTGTCAATATAATTAAAGAAATGTCAGAAAATCCCCCAACCAGATTACCGATTAATGAAGAAACAACCCTTGCCGCGCAAAGAGCAATTTTATTCTTTCAGATGGGTTATGAATCAGCACTTTCAAATTACCATGATCATCTAATTAGTGATAGAGGAACCATAGATAATTGGATGTATTTACAACGAGTTAGAGAAAAAATTGTAAGAGAGGGAGTCCCAATATCATTTGCAGAAGAAAAAATATTAGGCCCCTTAGAAGATTTAAGTATAGCTTGGAGCTCAACCTATGACTACCAATTTGTTCTTAGTCCTGGAAGATATAAAATTGAGCAAAATAGAATAAGATCTATAGACCCTGTTTTCCAAGGAGAAATCAATGATAGTCTAACTAAATACATTGACGAACATACATTCCCTGGAGACATATATAGTTTATCTTCTGCAAGGGATTACTTTGACCAAGTAAAAGAAACAATAAGAAGAGATTATCCAGAAGAATTCAAAATAGACTAAACAAAAACACTTAAAAACACTAAATTCTAGCCCTAGACCATTAAAGAACACCGAATTCTTAATAATCTAGAGCTAATATAAAGCAATTTATACGCTTTAAAAAACTTTCGGAGAAAGAAAAATGAATAAAAAATACGTAACGGATACATCCGTAATAATAGAAAAAATAGCTTCAAAGCTAATAAAAAAGAAAGAACTAAGTGGAACTATCATAATTCCTAATGCAGTTGTAGCAGAACTAGAAGCTCAGGCAAATAGAAGAAAAGAAATTGGATTCTTAGGCCTAGATGAGCTAAAAGAGCTACAAAAGCTAAAGAAATCAAAGAAAATAGAGATAATTTTCCAAGGTGGAAGACCCACTGTAGATCAAATAAAATACGCAAAAGCCGGTGAAATTGACGCTTTAATCAGAGATATAGCTTACAAAGAAAAAGCTATATTAATCACAGCAGATAGAGTTCAATCAGAATCTGCAAAAGCTTACGGTTTAGAAGTCAAATTTATAGAACTAAAAACGCCAATAGAAAAAGCACAGATAGAGAAATTCTTTGATTCTAAATCTATGTCAGTTCACCTAAAAGAAGATACAATTCCAGTAGCAAAAAAAGGAGAACCCGGAAATTGGAACTTAGTAAAATTAGGAAAGAAAAAGATTTCAAGAAAAAGAATGGAAGAACTTGCAAAAGACATTGTCGAAAAAGCAAAAATGGATCCAAAATCATTCATAGAAATTTCAAAACCAGGTTCCAGTGTAATCCAATATAAAAACTACAGAATTGTTATTGTGAGAACTCCAGTTTCAGACGGATTAGAAATTACTGCAATAAGACCAATAAAAAAACTTTCATTAGAAGATTACAAAATACCAAACGAAATCTTAGAAAGAATAAAAACAAAAGCCAGAGGAATCTTAATCGCTGGTGAAACCGGTTCGGGTAAATCTACTTTTGCACAAGGAATTGCAGAGTTTTACAGCAAAGAGGGAAAGATAACAAAAACAGTAGAATCTCCAAGAGATTTACAACTAAAAGAAGACATAACACAGTATTCTAAAAGTTTTACATCTTCAGAAGAGATTCATGATATATTGTTCCTATCAAGACCAGACAACATAATCTTTGATGAAGTTAGGGACACGCCAGACTTTAAATTATTCACAGATTTGAGACTAGGTGGATCAAATTGTTTAGGAGTAATTCATTCTGCATCTGCAATTGATTCTGTACAAAGATTTATTGGAAGGTTAGATACTGGTATGATTCCATCTGTAATTGATACAATTATATTCATGGATTCTGGAAAAATTGCATCTGTACTAACCTTGCAAATAACTGTAAAGGTTCCATCAGGAATGACTGAATCAGACTTAGCAAGACCTGTTATAGAAGTATATGATTTCATTGAAAATAAACCCTCATATGAAATTTACTCTTATGGAGAACAAACTGTTGTTATTCCTGTATCAACTGAAAAATCTCCAACAATAGAACTTGCAGAAAAACAATTGATGAGAGAAATAAGAAAATACTCAAACAAAGCACAGATAGAGTTAATTTCTCAAACAAGAGCAAATCTATATGTTCCAAAAAGAGACATTCCAGCAATAATTGGAACTGCAGGTAAAAGAATTGACCAAATAGAAAAAAGTTTAGGAATAAAACTTTCGGTAAAAGAGCTTGAAGAAAAAAGAGAATCAACAAAGTATAATGTTTCTGAAACAAAGAAATATTTACTCTTTGAGTTCTCAAACCATCAAGCAAACGACAACGCAGAATTTGAACTTGAAGATAGTTTCCTTTTTGCTGCAATAATTTCAAACAAAGGACAAATTAGAGTACACAAACACTCAGAAATAGGAAGAAAATTACTTGATGCATTGGATACAAACAAGAAGCTAGAAATTAAGACATAGCTTCAACCACTGCATTAATATCTTTACCTAGAGAGTTGTCGTAGTGAACTATAAACAAATTAGATTCGTAAGCTCCTAAACTATAACCTTCATCAACCTCAATATCCTTAGAAGACCTAGTTACAACCCTATAATTAACATCAAATCCCTCTTCATTTTCAACTAATAAAACATAACAATAATTATTTTTAGTTTCTTCACAGTCATTATAAGTTTCTTCACTCCACTTAACATTAAAATCTACTAAACTAGGACTAAAATCAATATCATTAAAACTACTTTGAGTTAAGGTACTACTCCAAGAAAAAAAAGTAATAAACAAAACAAAAGTAAAACCTATTAAAATTACACTAATAATCAACGGAGATACTCCTCTTTTTTTCATAACAATAAAATAAATTAGAAGCTTAAAAAGTTATCTGCAAACCAACAAGATTAGGGTTCAAGACAATACCATCTATAATCGCCATTATCATTTCCACTACAGAAACATAAGGAGTCCATCTCATTGGGATCATTAGTTCTCTGCATAACTTGAATTCTTCCCCTATGATATTGAGATTCGCAATCCCCAGCATAATACATTTCTGGCACAACATCGTTACTTGCAGTATATTCCTCCCCAATATCAAATTGAACTCCATCTTGAAAGATTGCTGTACCTGTAACTGGTTTCACTAGCTCTATAGCATGGGCAGTAAGTTCAATATGTGGTCGAACACCCCAATTATAACTATTGTGATAATACGCACCAAAAGTATCATCTCCTCCCCTATAAGACCATTGCCATCTTTTACCTGTAGAAGGATTAGAAAAAGTTAAGGCTAAGTTTGGATTAGGACTAATAATTTCAAATCCATTTCCATCAATCACCTTAACCTCACCAGAATCATAATAAATATCACTGCCATCTTGACTCCAATAACTATCCCCTCCACCAGAACCACATAAACCATTTTCGGCAGTACAAATAGTTGTTGGGTCCATCAATTCATTTATGGATTGCCAAGGATGTCCGGGATTATTATTAAGTCCATCCGCAAAAACAATCAAACCACCAGCTAGAACTAAAAATAAACAAAAATACCCCAAATGCTTCTTTTCAATATTTATCTGCAATCTATCAACCTCTAATCAAAACGTTAAATTACACATATTTAAAGATTTCCAAACGCTCCGGAAGGGATTTGAACCCTCGACCCCTTCCTTAGGAGGGAAGTGCTCTATCCAAGCTGAGCTACCGGAGCAAAGAAATGCGCGGACCGGGATTTGAACCCGGGTCAGCAGGTTGGAAACCTGCGATTCTAACCACTGAACTATCCACGCATATCAAAAAAGAAAAAATCTTGTCTTATAAATCTTTTCGTTTCCTATTGTAAACATAATAAGAAGTTATCAAAACTAAAGCAAAAATCACTGAAAAATAATCAAAGAAGGGTACATCTTCATCAACATTCAAGAAACAATAACCATGATCAAAAAAGTAATCTTCACAGTTAGCATCCTCTTCTCCCTCTTCAGACTGAACACAATTCAAAAAACCAGTGGTGCCATCGCAGTCCAATCCCTCTGCATTGCCTTCTTCTTGATTAAGCTCATAGAAAAAATGCTCCTGCACAAAATACCCATCAGTAGAACCACATGCAATTGGGCTATTTGCATTACATAACAAACATTCTCCAGAATAAATATATTCTCCTGAACAAGGATCATTCGGAGCAGGATTATAATTCAAATCACAAGTACAACCTGGATATGAGGTACAATAATATCCCTGACCGTTATCATCTATACAATTTTGATTGCTCTCACATTCGTGTCCATCTGCTAAAGAACAATACTCTGCCGGATCTGGAGGCGGCGAGCAAACGTGACAAACCATATCTCCACAATCGGTAGCCGCTGGGTAAATGGTCTCAATATCATCAAAGGAACAACCAGGATCACCACAACTAGCACCTTCAACTATATCAGCACAAAACAAGTCTTCTTCAGGGGGTACATCACCATCTTCAAAACAAGCCAATACTACAGGATATAAACCACTACCATAATCACAACTCTCAACATGAGAATTTTCTACAGTGTGTAATCTAAGAACACAAAAGGTATTTCCAGGAATTCCATTATAGCTATAAAAACCACACTCATAATCACTATTAAAACTAAAAGCCCCAATATTCTTAAAATTCGAAACATGAGAATTTTCATTAGAATAAACTCCCAGGGGAACAATATCTGTGCCTTCCAATTGTGTATCACAACACAACTTATAACTATAATCACCTTGGAATTCAATCTTAGAAACATGAGCATTTGTTACATCAGAAAGCCAAAGAAATGTACTTTGGCCAGAAGGACAACTAGCAGCATTAGTAACAACACAATCACCCACCTCACCAGTATCACTACTAACAAATCCAGAAAACAATACAAAAATCACCAAAATCAAAAATAACCTTTTCATTTACAAAACAAAACCAATTTCCATCTATTTAAATATTTCTAAAGATATCATCTATCTGAGAAGTATTCCACCCTTTTCTAACCAAAGCATTTCTAATCTCAATCCTATTAAATCCTCTTCTCATAGCATGATGTATATAATTAGTCAAAATAACTTTGTCCTTATCAGTTACAAATAATTTCTTTCTAAATAACTTAAAAGTAATTTTATTTGACAAATTTTGTAAATTACCAGGTCCTTTATAGAGCCAAAAATACATAATACCAAACAACAGAACAATACCCAAAACAATAATCCAAATCCAAGGGAATTTTCCACCACAATCTTCAGGACAATAATAAGCACTGTTTTTATCACTCTCATCTATTCCCGAGTGCAAAATCTTAGTACATAATCCATCACCACAAACATAATCACCAGAAGTTTGAGAATCATCAAAATCAACATCAGAAAAAACAACGCTTTTTATTACTTCAACTTCATCTGATTTAACCAAATAATAAATATCTAAAGAACCCTGAACTGGCCAATACAAATTACTAAACCCAACATCTTCACTGGCATCAACAGAATAAACTTCATCCAAATTATGATTAGTTAAATATTCTACCAAAACATTGTTGTTCCCAGAAGTAACAGTAACATCTTTCTGAACCAGCACATAATTATCTTCCCCATCTATAAAATCAACATTGAACATTTCAAATTCAGAATCAATATTAACATTATCTTGATTAAACTCATAAATAGCATTCCTCTGAGGAGATGTCAAACTAGAAACACCAGAATAAGGACCAATATCGCCAGGTAGATTTATATTATAATTAATAACAGACGTTGTGTTCCTAAAGTACATTTCTTGAGGAGTACTTGTAGCTATATTTCCTAACTCAACAGCTATACTTGCATACTCAGAATTTCTATACACCTCATTTAAATTTTCATCATCTCTTAAGTTAGTAAAATTAGTTTCCAACCCATCAACAATAGAAGAAAGAAAACTAAAATCAACATCTAATAAATCCAAAACCTTCTGCTCACTACTACTCAAAACACCAAAATTAATACCTGCTTGATCTAACCCACTTCTAATTTCAATCAATCTGCCAGTAATATGTTCCTCAAAATCCACAACATAAATTGTAATTGCAGCTGTAGCTGTAACATTGTTTGAATCTTTAACAGTTAAACCCACTTCATATTCTCCTTGTTGAAGATATGCTTTTGTTGGACTAACAGAACTAGAATTTGTTCCATCACCAAACTCCCAAAAATAACTAACAATAGTTGCACCTTCTCCAGGTGTAGAATCTCCAGCATCAAAGATTACATTATTATTCTGCAAAACATAAACTGAATCAATATTTATAACTGCTTCAGGAGATTCTCTAATTTCAAAACTTTCAGTAGCTGATTGACCTCCGAATTGAACTTCCAAAGAACAATCATCAGTTATAACATCTGGAACTGTCAAATCAAAAACATCCAAAGGAATTTCCCAACCATTCAATACAACAGTATTACTACTCTCTTCAACTTCGTAAAAATTATGTCTCTGTGTTCCCCCTGAATCGACTAAATTCAAATTATCCATAACAAAACTAACGCTTGGGCTCAAAACAGGATTATCTTCATCATCAGGCAAAATTGTAGAATCACTATTAACTCTAAATGGAATTAAACAATTATCATCACAACTAGATGCATAACTGTTAACTGCATGTGTCAAAATATCGCTATTTATTGTAACCTCTTGAGCAGGCAAATCCTCTGAAAATACTTGCTGATTCAAAGTAATATAATAATAATCATCACCAGAACCCGTATATACTGGAATCAAAAAATTATTGCTCTGTGGAAAAGTCCTAACGCAAACTTCAACAGATATTTGATCACCTGAAAAACCTAATAAACTTTTTTCCAAAGTACACGTCAATGGAACCCAATCACTAGACACTCCATCCCAACCAGTACCATCCAAAACACAAAAATCATCACAATAATCAGTATTTCCAACACAGGCCCTCAAATTTTCACCATCAACAAATTCCTCTCTCTTCGCATATGCATTTACCCTAATTTCAATACTATCTAAAAAGTGACTCACTTCTAAATCAAACTCATTACATGATCCATACTCTGCCAACCGCTCATCAGGATTCCCAGATAATGTAATCTCCTCAAAACCAGGAGGGTAAAAATTAGACCCAAAACCCTCTGAAGCACCGACATACTGCCAGTCATCCACACCATCACTTCCAACATCAATAAAAAAGGGACCACCTTCACCAGCTAAATCAAACTCCAAACCGTCTTCAGGAATAAATCCATCAAAATAAAAACCATATAAATCTGTATCTTCTACTGAAGATTTTGAACTTCCCAAAACATACTGATACTCTGGACCATCAAACAAATTTGCATCATCTAAAACATTATACAAAGCATGATAAATTCCAGGACTATCACCATCATCACAATTAACTATCTGAGTTCTTATTTGTTCATGAACAGAAATCTCATCATTCACACCAGTACTAATAACTACTGCACCACCAAAATCCTGACCAGCACCATAAATCTCCTTATCCAAAGTTAAATCAATTCCAATAACTGTAGCAGTAACAAGACCAATACTAAATAGAACTAAAATCCAAACTAAATAACCACCTCTCATTAACTAAATAATTTAGAAATTTGTTATTTAAAACTTTCTAAAAGAGTTCCTCATAAATTCCCAAGTATCCTTTCAAAGCCAAAGTACCCATATCAGAAACAATCTCAACTTGGACATCACCAGCTTCAACTTTCTCGCTCATTTCTTCACCAAGGTTATCACTTTCAATTAATTCTGCAACATGTATTTGGTCTCCAGAAATTCTAATGTCATAATTATCGGGAATTTCATCAGTAACTTCAGAATCAGCATAATCTTGAATTAATGCCAATTCAGTATCAATATCTGCCATATAAAACACAATAACTGCATTTTCACCCCCACTATCATGTAATTTATAAGATCCTAATTCATTGGTAACATACGTTATATGTTCTCCAAAAATAACTTGCACCCCTGGATTAGCTAACAAATAATCAATATCAATTCCAGGTTTTGGAATATCTGGTTTATTAACAAATGCATTATTTATCTGTGTAAAATAAAAAATTAAACCACTAAGTATAATTAACAATAAAACTGCACCAATTGAAATCAATATCCATTTTGGCTTTTTATCCATAAATTAAAAACAAAAACAATCATATTTTAATCTTTCTGTTCAACCTTCTTTCCTTTCTTCTGCGGAACAACTTTCATCTTACCATTAAAGTCCTTCTCCAAAATCCCTTCACCGAAAAAGTTATACAAAACAATACCAAGGGCAGCAACTTCAGAATGTGGCTGCAAACCAACAGAAATATTATAATCTGCTAGTTCATAAATCTCAGCAGGAACTTTCTCCCCACCAACTATAATCAATAAATCTCCTTTTAACCCAACATCACTAAGAACTTCACCATAAACCGTTAAATGTGCTACCCTAAACCCTTCTTTTTTCTTCTTTTTAATAAAAGAACTGACACCCTTGATATGTTCAACTTCAAAATCTCCACCAAAATCTTCAACAACTTTCAAAATACTTCCTTCCAAAGAACCATCTTTCTGACCCGAATAATACAATTTAGAAGCTCCAAAAGCCCTAGAAACCAAACCAACGTGAGTACTTATCCTCTTGTCTCTAGCAATTCTATGTCCAAGTCTTAAAACTTCTATCATAAAATACTGAACAAAAACAAAACTATTTAAATACTATCAAAAATCAAGAATCTCATGCATTTAGAACAAATTTTAACTAAGAAATACAAAAAATTACTGTTAATACCAATAATTATTCTACTAGCTAGTCTATTTATTTTAGGATCCCAAAACGCAAAATATGGATATTTCATAGACAAAGATATTTCGCTAAAGGGTGGAGTTACATCAACAGTCTACTCAGAAAATATCGATATTTCGGACATCGAATCACAATTCCAAGAACAATTTCCAAACTCAGATATTTCAATTAGAGAATTAGCTAGCATAACAAACTCAGAAAAAACAGGAATTCTAATCGAAGCATCCGACTTAACTGCAGAGGAGATTAGACCTTTTCTACTAGATAATTTCAATTCAAATGAATTTTCACTAGAAGAAGTTGGACCAGCACTAGGACAGACCTTCTTCAGAGAACTTATGTTTGCATTAGCATTCGCCCTAGTATTAATGGGAATTGTAGTTTTCATAACATTCAGAAAGTTAATTCCTTCTTTGGCTGTTATTTTTTCAGCAATTTTAGACCTAGTAGCAACTCTAGCTATAATTAGTCTTTTAGGAATTAAAATCTCTTCAGCAGGTATTGCAGCATTTCTAATGGTTATAGGTTATTCAATTGACACAGATATACTGCTAACAACAAAAGTTCTAAGAAATAAATTTGGAACCCTCTATGAAAGAATAAAATCTGCTTTCAAAACAGGAATCACGATGACAACAACAACATTCATAGCACTGCTTATAGCATTTATATTCACAAACTCAGCAACACTAAAACAAATGTTCGGAATAATATTAATAGCATTAATTATTGATTTTGTTTCAACATGGATTATGAATACTAGCTTACTTGTTTGGTACGTAAAGAAAAATGAAAATAAAGAGTCTACTTAAGAAACCAAGAATAATAATTTTGATACTTTTCATACTGGGAAGTATATTGGTAATAAACCCACAGCTAAATGCTGAAGGTGTTGTTATAAAAAGTGTTATAGAAGATTCAGCTGCAGAACTAGCCGGAATAGAAAGTCCTTCAGAGAGTACAAGTCAGACACATTACGAAAAAATTCTAGAAATAAATGGAGAAAAGATAACAGACATTCAAAAGTATCAGGAAGAAACTTTAAACTTCCAAGAAAACTCTTCAATAAGAATTATAACAGAAAAAAATGAATACACTGTAATCAAAGAAGGAGGAGATATTGGTTTAATAGTACAAGAAGCCCCCGGAACAAATCTTAAACTGGGATTAGAACTACAAGGAGGAACAAGAGTCATCCTAAAACCAGAATTACAAATTACTGAACAACAAAGAGATGAATTAATACAAATTCTAGAATTCAGATTAAATACATATGGACTATCTGATATTGAAATAAGAAAAGCAGATGGACAATCTTCATTCCTAGGTGGACAAGAAGAAAAATATGTCATTGTAGAAATTGCAGGTGCAACCCAAAAAGAAGTTTCAGACCTAATTGCATCACAAGGATTATTTGAAGCAAAAATACAAAACGATACCGTATTTAGTGGTGGGGAACAAGATATAACATTTGTATGTAGAAATGATGGAACTTGCTCAGGAGTAAGTCAATGCTCAGAAATTCAAGAAGGATATTCATGTAGATTCGAATTCTTAATACATCTTAGCGATGTAGCAGCCCAAAGACATGCAGATGCAACAAGAAATTTAAACGTAATTGATAATTATCTTTCAGAACAAATAGAATTTTATTTAGATGGGGAACTAGTTGACAGCTTAAACATAGGAGCAGATCTACAAGGAGTAAAAGCAACACAAATACAAATATCTGGTCCAGGAGTTGGAAACACTGAACAAGAAGCACTTGAAGATGCATTAAGCGAAATGAACAAACTGCAAACAGTTCTTCTTACAGGATCTTTGCCTGTTGATTTAGAAATAGTAAAATTTGATACAATCTCTCCAGTTTTAGGAGAAGAATTTGTAAAAAACGCCATAATAGTCGGTATGCTTGCTATACTTGCAGTATCACTAGTAATCTTCGCAAGATATAGAAATCTGAAAATTTCAATTCCAGTTTTAATAGCATTAATGTCTGAAGTAGTAATTATACTAGGAATTTCAGCACTAACAAAGTACAATTTAGACCTGGCAGCAATAGCAGGTATCATAGCTGCAGTAGGAACGGGAGTAGATGATAATATAGTTATTATTGATGAAGTAACATCTAGGGCATCAAGTTATTCATATAAATGGAAAGATAAATTAAAGAAAGCATTTTTTATAATCTTAGCAGCTTACGCAACAACACTGGCTGCAATGTTCCCATTATTAAGAGCAGGAGCAGGACTCCTGAGAGGATTCGCACTTATAACAATAATTGGAGTAACTGTTGGTGTTCTTATAACAAGACCTGCATTTGCTATAATGATAGAAAAATTAACAGAAGAATAATTTATTTCTTCCAAATTTTATATAAAATAAAGAGTACAATCAAACCAACTAAAATCATTAAAAAAGTTGTAGTACTTTTAGCGGGTGCATATAAGGGTCCAGGATCCATCTAAATTACCTCCAAGCAAAAAGTAGAATAGCTGAATTAAAAACCTTTCTATAAAAGAATATCTAAGAATTAAGTTCCAGTTCCTTCTTTTCTATGGTCATGTATCCTATACGCAATCTCGCCATTTGGACCACTAACTTTTGTAAAAGAAACCCTAGCACAAGAACCAAAATCAGTATAACAAACACCACTGCGAGACGACTCAAGCACAGGTATTACTTCATCCACTTCCTCAATAGAAGAAATAACTCCTGCCCTGTATAATAATCTAGAAAGCTCCTCTGAAGACACTGTAATTTCAATACCACTTCTTCCAAGTGCTGCTTTTTTAAATCTCTTCACACCAGTAATTCGTCTCTGAGTAAGTCTCTCTTCATCAGTTAGAAATCCCCATTTACTCTCATCAGCATTTGATGCTTCAGCAAATAACTGATCAATCGAATTATCAGTAGTAACCATTTTAAAATGAAAATCCCAAAAAACTTATAAAACTTTTCATTTCCAAAATACTGCACGCCAGCGCCAGGACTTGAACCTGGATGCCCTAAGGCACGGGTTTTCGAGACCCGCGCGTCTACCAATTTCGCCACGCTGGCATACCCAAACCATTACAATAACCTTTATAACCTTAACCAAATTCTAGTTTTCATGGAAGAGGAATTCAATATTGATTACAGTTCTGAAAATATAAAAAAGAATTTAAAAAAATCAAAAGATTTTATAATAAAACATAGAGTAATCTTACTCTTAATAATTCCAATATTTTTTGCTATATTTTTTAGAGCGTATACTTATGATTTGCCATTTGGTGATGATTTAGCCGAAAGCTCAATGAGACAAAGCATAATCTCACAACTGGAATCTCAAGTTATTCAAGAAAATCCAAACATTGATTCAAATACGCTAAACACAATAGTACAGCAAAGATACAACCAATACATAGAGCAAAACAAAGAACAAATAGAACAACAAAAAATACTTCTCGGAAAGCAAATAAAAAGTTATTATAAAGACGATACTGGACAAACCTATCTTCTAGCAATTGATCCTTATTATTACTACAGACAAGCCCAAAATATCTTAGAAAACGGTCATGTTGGTGATGAATTAGTAGATGGAAAATCATTAGATGACCATATGTTAGCTCCAACTGGAAGATTTGTAACAGGTAGTTTACATCCAACATTAGGTGCAGCAACCCATACAATCAGTACTTGGTTTGGAAATGATTCGCTAATGAAATCTATGTTTATTTTACCATTAATTTTTGCAGCACTAGCAACAATACCTGCATTCTTCATTGGAAGAAAAATTGGTGGAAATCTCAGTGGAATGGTTGCTGCATTCATAGTTGCAATCCATCCAACCTTTTTAGGTAGAACTCCTGCAGGATTCTCTGACACAGATGCATATGGAATATTTTTCCCATTAGCAATAGTTTGGTTCTTTTTGGAAGCGTTTACAACAACAGATAAAAAGAAAAAATTAATTTATGGATCTCTGGCCGGATTATTTTCTGGTATTTTCGCATACGCATGGGTTGGATGGTGGTATATCTTTGATTTCATTTTAGCAAGCATGGTTCTTTATTTCATTTACTTATTAATAAAATACAAAGGACATATTTTCAAAAAAATAAAAACAAAGAACTTACTAAAAACAGCAACGTATTACATATTATCATCAGCAATCTTTGTAACAATCTTCAAGAGTTTTAGTAACTTCCTGGGCGCATTCAAAGATCCACTAAATATAGTATTCCTAAAGGAAGCTGCAAAGGAATCACTATGGCCAAATGTGTATACAACAGTGGCAGAGCTAAACACAGTTTCAATAACAAACGTAATATCACAAATGGGTGGAAAGTTTATGTTTACATTATCAATTGTTGGAATACTTTGGATATTCCTCAGAAAAAATATAAAACAGAGGGAAATAAAATACGGACTTTTAATGATAGTTTGGTTTATTGGAACTCTCTACACAACAACAAAAGGTATGAGATTTATCATGTTCTTAGTTCCAGTATTTGCAATAGGAATTGGAATATTTATCTCAAAATCATATAACTTAATAACAAATTGGTCATCAAAAGAATTAAATCTAAATAAAAAACTAGTCTCCCTACTACTAATCTTGGTAATAATCTTCAGTATGATTCCTATGCTAAAATCTGCAAATGCAGTAGCAAAGGGAGAAGCACCATCTATGAATGATGCATGGTACAATGCACTAATCAAAATAAGAGACGAAACTCAAGAAGACGCAATAATAACCTCTTGGTGGGATTTTGGACATTGGTTCAAAGCAATTGCAGATAGACCAGTAACATTTGATGGTGCATCACAAAACAGTCCTAAAGCTCATTGGGTTGGAAAATTATTCTTGACTGACAATGAAGAAGAAGCAATTGGAATTTTAAGGATGCTTGATTGTGGAAGTGAAACGGCTTACAATTTACTTTATGAAGAAACAAATGATAGACTACTAACAAAAGAAGTAATTGACAAAATAATTTTAGAAGATAGAAACACAGCAAGGAACACATTATCTCAGTATATAACTGACCCTGACAAAATACTTGAAAACACACACTGTGATCCTCCAGAAGCATTAATTATAACTTCGGAAGATATGGTTGGAAAAGCTCCAGTGTGGGCACACTTTGGATCTTGGAACTTTGAAAGAGCATTCATATTCAATACAATTAAGGCAAACAATAAGGAAAATTCAATAAAAATAATAACAGAAACATTAGATAAAACAGAGGAAGAAGCTGAAAGATATTATTCTGAGCTAAAAGGTATTGCAGAGGAAGAAGCCAATGCTTGGATAGCTCCTTATCCTGGGTATTCTGGAACTGGAGAATGTCAAGACCAAAATGGAACAATATACTGCACAAATGGAGTTATAATCGATCTAAATGAAAAAGCTGCATATATGCAAGTTGAAGGAGGAGCAGCTCCTGTAAAAGTATTTAAAGATGGATCAACTACCCACATAAACGAAGAAGGAGCTGAAATCGGAGTAGCATATATTCCTGAACAAAATATTTCAGTAATAATGGATCAAAAATTAGTAGATAGCATATTCACAGAATTGTATTACTATAGAGGTGGTAATTTAAACAACTTTGAACTCTTCGGACACAGAGAAGGTGTCGACGGATTCACAATCTACACTTGGAAAGTTAAATGGTAGAAACCTCGATAGTATTGCCTGTCTTCAATGAAGAAGGAAACCTTGAAATCTTATATAGAGAGATAAAAGAAGTTCTAGACAAATTAGGGAAAAAATATGAAATTATCTTCGTAGATGATGGTTCAAGAGATAAAACGCAATTAGTTCTCCAAAAATTAAAAAGTAAAGATAAAAACGTAAAAATAATTACATTCAGAACAAATTTTGGACAAACTGCAGCATTGGATGCAGGTATGAAAGCTGCAAAAGGAAAAGTAATAATCACAATGGATTCTGATTTGCAAAATGATCCAAATGATATACCAAAAATGCTACATGTTTTGGACAAAGGATTTGATATAGTTGCAGGTTGGAGAGCAAATAGAAAAGACACATTATCAAAAAGATTCATTTCAAAAGGAGCAAGATTATTAAGAAGAATTATTTTAAAAGATAGATTACAAGATTCAGGATGTACATTAAGAGCCTACAAAAAAGAATGTATTAACGGTTTAAACCTATATGGAGAAATGCACAGATTCATCCACATTTTGATGAAGCAGAAAGGATTTAGAACAGCCCAAATGAAAGTAAACCACAGAAAAAGAATTCATGGGGTAACAAAATATACATTCTCAAGAACACTAAAAAGTTTACTAGACATGGCTCTGCTAAAATTCTGGTTGCAATATTCAAAAAGGCCAATACATTTCTTTGGAGGAATTGGTTTCTTCACAGGAGCAATTGGATTCTTAATAGCACTTTACTTAACTTTTATCAGATTATTTATGCAACAACCAATAGCAAATAGACCAATGTTACTCTTATCTATTCTATTGATGGTTTTGGGAGCAATGTTCTTTATCTTCGGATTAATGGCAGATATCTTAGTAAAAGTTTATTACAAAAATGAAGAAAGTTATTCAATAAAATCTATTTCTTAACAGCCCAAGAAGGAGGCAAATTTCTTTCTATTTCAATATTACCAAACTCTTGACTTTCTCTAACACCATGATTCTTTGCCCATTCAGTCATTCTTTGAATACCTTCTGGTAAAGAAATCTTAGGAACGTGACCAAAGAACTCCTTACATTTTTCATGTGTAGAATGTGCATGCTTTACTTCTTCCCTAGCATCCAAATAAGTAATATCCCATTTATCATGTCCCATTGACTTAACAACTTCTTTCAGCATATCATTGACAGAATAAGGTTCATCAGCACCAACATTAAAAATATGATTATATGCTTTCTCATGCTCAACCGACCTTGCAATAACAGGAGCAACATCATCAATATGAGTAAATGCCCTAGTCTGTTTACCATCACCAAAAACGGTTATCGGATTTCCCTGCATTATCTGATTCATAAATATTCCAAGAACATTTCTGTATTTATCACCCAAATTCTGTCTTTCACCATAAACATTGTGTGGTCTAAAAATAACATAATTCAATCCAAACATTTCCTTACAAACTTTTAATTCCTGCTCAACTGCAAATTTAGCAATTCCATACGAATCTTCCGGATTTGGAACTGTATCTTCATGCATTGGCAATTGATTTGTTCCATAAACAGCAATAGAAGATGTAAATACAAAACATTTAACATCATGATTCACAGAAGCATTGATCAAGTTTATACTTCCAATCAAATTATTGTCATAATTAAACTTCTTAATAAAATGACTTAAACCTTCTGCAGCATAGGCAGCTAAATGATATACATAGTCAAATTTATGTTCATCAAATAACTTTTTAATCAATTCAACATCATTTATAGAACCCTCAACAAAAGTAGCACCTTCATGAACATTATCTCTAAATCCGCCACTTAAATCATCAAGAACTACCACCTCATGACCCATTTTTATCAGCTCGTCAATGAGATGAGAACCAATAAAACCAGCACCTCCAGTTACTAAAGACTTCATAACAGCCCAAAACAACTTCCATTTAAATAAATTACGTAAGTGAAATCAATTAGATAAGATTTAAAAGCTCTCAACAAATTCTTCAATAAGAAATGAAAATACTCATGATAGCACCCACACCTTTTTTTTCAGATAGGGGGTGCCACGTTAGGATATTCGAGGAAATCAAAGGTCTAAAAAGCCTTGGACATGATGTAACTATTTACACTTATCATTTAGGAAAAGATCCTGAAGGAGTCAACATAAAGAGAATAAAAAATGTTCCATCGTACACAAAAACTTCAGCAGGGCCATCTTACAAAAAAATATACTTAGACCTTCTATTGTTGTCTAAACTACTAAAAGACGTAAAAAAAGAAGATTACGATATAATTCATGCCCATTTACATGAGGGAGCAGGTATCGGAATGATTCTAAAATACTTCAAAAAAATACCAATGATTTTCGATTACCAAGGTTCATTAGTAAAAGAGATGCGGGACCACAAATACCTAAATAATAAACCACTGAAAAGCATCTTCAAAAAAATAGAGAAAAAAATAAACAACTCAAGTAAATATCTTCTAACAAGTTCAACAAAGTCAAAGGAATCTTTGGAAGAAGAAGGCTACAAAAATGTTATTTCTTTCTTAGATTGGGTAGACACTGAAAAATTCAATAAAAAAGATGCAACAAAATTAAAAGAAGAACTAAATCTTAAAGACAAGCAAGTTATAACTTTCCTAGGCGTTCTAAGCAAATACCAAGGCACAGATTTACTACTTAATACAATTCCATTAGTAATCAAAGAAATTCCAGATGCACATTTCTTAATTGCAGGTTATCCAAATGTAGAACTCTACAAAGAAAAAGCAAAAGAACTTGGAATATCAGAACATGTAACTTTTACTGGACAAATCGATTACAACTTAGCACCAGAATATATCTCAACGGGTGACATAACAATTTCACTTAAATTATCAAAAACAGAAGCAAACGGAAAATTATACAACTACATGGCTTGCGGAATTCCAACAATTGCAACTAACAATGAAATAAATAAAGAAATTCTTCAAGAAACAGGAATTTACGTTGAACCAAATATAAAAGATTGCTCAGAAAAAATAATAAGTCTTTTAAAAAATGAAAATTTAAGAAGAAAACTTGGTAACGATGCCAGAGAAAAAGTAGTAAACATCCATTCATGGAAAAATAGAGGACAAATATTAACAGAGGTCTACGAAAAATGCCTAAAATCTCATTAGTAGTTCTTAATTGGAACGGAAAACAACATTTAGAACCTTGTTTTAATTCAATAAATGAACAAACATACAAAGATTTTGAAACGCTCCTAGTCGATAACGGTTCAAACGATGGTTCTGTAGAATTAGTTAAAGAAAAATTTCCATGGGTAAAAATAATTTCACTTCCAAAAAATATTGGTTTTCCATGTGGTAACAACGAAGGAATAAAAAGAACTAACGGAGAATATGTCCTAACTCTAAATAATGATACAAAACTAGACAAAGATACTCTGAAAAATTTAATGGAAGTTGCTGAAAAAAACCCAAAAGTAGGAATGTTCTCCCTAAAGATGGTTTTCTTCTATGAACCAAACCTAATCAACAGCACAGGAACCTTAGTTTACAAAGATGGAAGTGCAATAAACAGAGGAATGAAAAAAGAAGATGAAGGTCAATTTGAACAAGTAGAAGAAATTCTTGGTCCATGTGCAGGGGCAGCACTATACAAAAAAGAAATGCTCGAAGATATAAAACACGGAGAAGATGAATATTTTGATAAACATTTCTGGATTTATTTAGAAGATACAGATCTATCTCTCAGAGCACAATTAAACGGTTGGAAAGCAATGTATGTTCCAAATTCAATAATACACCATGTTCACTCGGCGACTATGATTGCAAAATCACCAATGAAGTTATATTTAAGCGAAAGAAACAGAATCTGGTATACAATCAAAGCTTTTCCATTACCTTTGTTACTAAAAACACCATATCATACGGTAAAAAGATATTTGAAAATTGCTAAAAATCTAAAAAAATCAACAGAAGGAAAAAATAGCTACAAAAAAAGTGAATTCATAAAAGCACTAATTAAAGCCTGGGCAGTTGGATTAATTTTTATACCAAGAGCAATCAAAAAAAGAAGAATAGTTCAAAAAAACAAAAAAATAACAAACAAAGAATTCTATAATTTAATAGAAAAACACAGTGCAACCACTGAAGATATAATCAATTCTTAAATATTCTAAACATGGAGTTCAACTTTTCCTTTTATACGAGGATCACAACTTTCCAAATCGGCAAGTTTAGTTTGAACTAATTCCGTCAATGTAGGATTATCAACTGTCAATAAATCAACAATAACAGGAGCATCACTACCGTAATTACTCAAATACGCCCTCAAAACTTCTCCCTTAATTTTTGGAAAATCAGGAGTATATCCTGGATAGAAAAAGTTACCAACAATATAACCTAAAGGAAAATGACAAGAAGTTCCTTCTTTAATTAGATAAAATGGATGTGCTCCCCAACCATCGCCACACGTTTCCATATGCTTTCTTCTATGTACACTAAAAGTCCTATCTTGCTGCTCTTGTAAAAATCTCGACACTTCTAAGCAAAACCTTCCTAACTGGGGCATCACTACTTCTGTAAGTTCCCGCTCCCTATCTTTCAGAATAATTTGTGCCATAAATCTAGAACCACAGAAAAACTTATAAAACTAACTTTTTACAGCATAGCAAGTATATCCAAACGTACATTTCTTATTCTTATCCAAAAAATCCAAATGAAATACAATTAAACCTATCAAAAAATTAAAAATAAACAAACTAATCAAATAAGGAATAAACAAAATAGTCTTCAAAAAATTATCTTTGAAATACTGTGGGAAAATCAATCTAGAAATCAATCCAATCTCATAAGATAAGAAATGGAAGTATCCTCCCATCGGCCTAATAAATCTTACTTCAAATCCGGCATCCCTTAAAACCTTCCCTAAACCATGTTTAGTAAAATAAAAGAAGTTATACGGCTCTTCATGCATCTCTTGTTGTTGTGGAACTGATAAAAACAACTTTCCACCCTTCTTCAAAACTCTAAACAATTCTTTCAAATATTTTTCGGGATTTGGAACGTGCTCCAGAACCTGTGTAAGTAAAACAGTATCAACAGAATCATCAATCAAGGGTAAATTGTCCAAAGAAGAAATAAATGACATTTTCTTTTTATCATATTTTTTATCAACTTTCAAAAAATCAGTACCAACATAATTCGCATGTTTAAAATAATTATAATATGGAGAATCTCCGCAACCCGCATCCAAAAGAACTTCATCCTTTTTAACTAACTTAGAAGCATATCTAAGAAATTCATATATATGGAACATAGGGGGATTCATTCTAGAAACCAGACCTTTTGGCAACAATTTCTTAAAAAATTCAACAATCATTTTTCACAAATCAAAACCGGAATTCCCTCCTTAATTTCAAAATTCTTCTCACATTTTTCACAATAATAATTATTAGAAAATTTCTCCTTACAACAAGGACAAGCCAAAATATCTTTCAAATCAAACATAAACTCGAGAACTTGCCCCAACTTATAAAAATTGCGTCTTAGGCTTTCTATACATAATCAACCCTAAAAGACCAAAAATTATAGAAAAGAACAAAGACAAAATATGGTAACTAAAACTATACAAAATAACTGGATCTATCTGGAAACCCAAAACTACAAATGCAATAGTTAAGGCTCCTTCAGTAGTACCAAAACCAGCAATACCTTGAATAGGAATTAAAATCAACAAAAGAGCAATAGAACTACCAATAACAGATTGAAGAATAGTCAACTCCATCCCTAATGAACGTAATACGAAAAAAGCAAAATAATACATTAATCCCCACAAAATCAAAGATTGGAAGAAAACAAGAAAACTTCTTTTACCAAAACCAATAAACTTCACAGCATCGGCAACCCTTGCAGCATTCTTCTGTAAAAACAAAACAACTTTATTTTCTTCAATATTAAAAAACTTCCAAATCTTATTTGCAAATACTCCAAATCTATTCTTATGAATAACCAAGAGTATAACAGAAACAATCAAAACAAAAACAACTATAAAAAAAGTAAGTAAAAAACTACCAACTCTTGGAGATGGACTTTCAAAAAATAAAAATGCAATAAAAAATATGGAAAGTATAGAAAAAACATCAAAAAGTCTAGCAATTATTAATGTAGCAATTCCCTGTGAATAAGTAATCCCATCCTTATTCAAAAGATAAGCATAACCAACCTCTCCAGTTTTAAAGGGCAAGAACACATTAACCATATTATACAATCCTATTATAGAAAACAACCTAGAAAATTTAACATTCTTTAAATTTAAAGTATAATATCTCCAAGTTCTAAAAAAGTAAACTAAAAAGTATATAAAAAAAGCAACAACAAGAGCTTCAAAAGGCAATTTCTGTAACGTAGCCCAGATTTCGGCCCAAGAAACAAATCTAAGAAGTATAAACAACAAGATAACAGTAATAATAATTCCCCAAATAGATCTCTTCTTTATTTTCATTCCTTAGCTTCCTCTTTAGAAACTATAAATATTTTCCGATAAGAACTTCCCTTCCCATTGAAATGAGTAAATACTGGATAAAAAATCCAAGGAACAAACCACAAATAAGGATTGAATAATTCATTAGTAAACCAAATTTTCAAATTTGCATTAGAAATAACTTGAACATCTTCACCCAAATAAGATTTAATTTCCTCTTCAGACGGTAAACCGTTTTCAACATGCTCCTTCAACCATTTGTGCTCTTTACCAGTAATTTTCTTTCCCAAATTAAATAACTTGGTTTCCCATTTATGTGCTTTATCTCCACAAGGAAAACCAACAATAACTTTCTTTCTGGTAACCCTAACCAATTCTTTCATCACTTTTTCCCTATCTTCTGATTTGATATGCTCAACCATATCTGAAGAAATAATATAATCAAATGAATTATCATCAAAAGGTAAACTCCTAGCATCACCTTGAACATATTTTATCTTATCTGTATCTTCAACACCATCCAAACAAACATCACAGATAGTTAATTTTTCTTTGAAGAATTTAGAAATACCTTCAACGCCTCCACCAACTTCTAAAACGGTTTCTTCGCTACCTTTATCTCTTAAAATCTTAAGTGCAGGTAAATATCTTAATTTTGCGTCAACATTCATTTTACAAATCGATATACGTCAATGGAATCTGACCTCCATTGGTATATTCATAATTCCTAATCTTAATTTCTTTATCAGCTATCATGGTGTTCAATTCATCTTCATCAAAGGATCCGCCTTTCTCCAATAAAAAGTAAATTGGTGAAACTTGCTCACCTTGCTGTAAAAAGGCAACCTGTCTAAGTGAGTATGTACTCTTAACCCCTTCCCACAATTCAGGATTATTCATTATATTAAATCCCCACTGATAAACAAACAACCAATTAGCTCCATTTTGTTCTCCTTCCCTAAGCTTATCTATGCTATCTGGTAAACCATACCCTTGTCGATTAGCATGCCACAAAACACCATGACTTTGATGCGTTGAATGAAACATTTTATCAGTAACTTCTGAATTCTCTCTCACATAATCTCCTGCAACATCCAAACCAAAGAACTGTGTATTAAACTGTTTATCCTTTGCTTCCATTGAAGGAGACCATAACAAGAAAAACAAAAGTAAAATTAATAATATTCTCAAATGTTTAACTTTAATTTTCTTATTAGACAAGGCTGCAACAAACTTAGCAACTACATTAGAAACCATCAAAACTGCAAACCCAACTAAAATAGCAAACAAAGGTAACAAAGGATAATGATGATAACTATGTCCTTCAAGCTTACCTGCCATAAAAATTAACCAAATTATAATTCCAACAAGATATCCCAAGATAAACTTGTTAAACAATCTTCCTTTCTTATAAAAAACAAAGAATAAAACTAATCCTACAATTGCAAACAAAAATCCTATCCAAGTATAATTATCTGGAATGAACACTTTAAATATTTCCCAAATTTGTGGGAACGAAGAAAAATCAAATATTCTTGAAGCAACCGCCCCACTCTGTCCTAACTTTTTAGCCATATAAATATCAGAATAAAAGAACCATAAAGGAATAGATAACAAAGCCAAAGCAGAAATAAGGTAAGATTTAGATTTTTCTTTAACTTTTTTTAACCTCTTATACGGAAACATAAATAACATTGGAAATACAACCAAAAAGAAGCTGTACTTAGTAAGAATACATAGAGCTAACGAAACTGCTGTCAAAATCATGAGCTTACTTTTATCCGTTTTTATCCATTTAGTGTAAAAATAGAATGTTGCCAACATAAAAAACAACGCAGGATTGATTAATTGCACATTTCTCCCAAAAAATACACTTAAAGGAGTTATGGCCAAAGCAAACGCAGATGCAAAAGATAAATATTCATTCTTTGTGAGCTCCTTCATAAACAAATACAAAAACAGAACAGCACCAACACTAAACAAAATAGTTACAAATCTTGCCAATAATAAACTAGATCCGAATATGTTGAATAAAAATCCCAAAATTATCGAAAGGGTAGGCAACGAATCAGAATGTACTCCGTTCGGATCACCACCCAAAGTTAAAAAATCAACAAAAGGCATAAAAAATCCATATTGGAAAAATCCCTCTTCAGCAAAATTCCTTGATTCAGTTAAATAATGAGTTTCCTTCCAATCATGATAACCTACAACTGGATAGTCTACATGATAGAATCTTAGGTAAAATGTCAAGATCAAAATAGCTATAAGAAGCAAAATCTTCCAATGTTTAAGTATAAATGGAAATATCTCTTTTTCAGATTTAAGTTCCAGCTCACCAGCCATGAAAAGCAGAAACAAGAATAGTATTTAAACATTATCAAAAATCCTTCATAAACTATTTAAAACAAATTTCTTTTCCAGCAGCAATGAATATCTCGATAGTTGTCCCGGCTCTTAACGAAGAAAAAAACATAGGAAGAGTCATAGACAACCTAAAACAAGAAGGATACAAAAACATAATAGTGGTTGACGACGGTTCTAAAGACAGAACTTTCCAAATAGCAAAAGAAAAACAAATCCACGCTCTAAGACATGTAGTAAACAGAGGTCAAGGAGCAGCCCTACAAACAGGAATGAGTTACGCACTTCTAAACGGAGCAGAAATAATAGTTCACTTCGATTCAGATGGGCAACACAAAGCAGAAGAAATAGAAAGGATGATTCTCCCAATAATAAGAAACGAGGCAGAAGTAACTTTAGGATCAAGATTCCTAAGCAAACAAAAAATACCATTAAAAAGAAAAATCATGTTAAAGGGAGCAATACTAATAATACAAATCTTCTACGGAATAAAGCTCTCAGACGCACACAACGGATTCAGAGCATTCTCAAGAGATGCAGCCAAAAAAGTAAGAATAACTATGGATAAGATGGAACACGCCTCAGAAATAGTGGAAGAAATAAAGAAAAAGAAGATAAAGTACAAAGAAATCCCTGTAAATATAATTTACACAAAAGATACGTTAAAACAAGGAAGAAAAGGACAGGGACAATTAGACTCATTAAAAATAGTATCAAAAATGTTCATGAAAAAAATGGGAGTATAAAATGTTAACAATAATACAAGTAATATTCATAATCTTTAGTATTTTCGCATTCAGTAGAGTATTCATCAATATAAGAGACAAAAATCTAAAAGGTAGAGAAGCATTCTTTTGGCTAGTCTTCTGGGGGATAGCAATATTAGTTCTAATCTATCCTGGAATAACAACTTTCGCATCAAAGTTAATAGGAATAGACAGGGGAGCAGATTTAATCCTTTACTCATCACTAATACTCCTAGCATATATGATCTTCAGATTATACGCAAAACAAACTAGAATGGATAGAAACATAACAAAAATAGTTAGGACAATTGCAATTAGAAAATGAGAATAGTTTACATAACAGAATATTTTCCATATCATGGAGAAGGAGACATAACAGGAGGAGCAGAATCTAGATGCTTCAATATAGCAAAAAACCTATCAGAAAAACATGAAACAATAATTATAACTTCTTGGAAAAAAGGTCAAGAAAGAAAACACAATATTGGAAACATTAAAATCTACAGAGTTGGACAAAATCACGAATACTCAAACGAAGGAAATATTACTTCAAGACTAAAATTCTCAAGAGCGGCCTACAAAACAGCAAGAAAAATCAAAGCAGACATAACAGAAGGTTACAATTTCATTAGTTATCTACCTGCATATCACGCTTCCAAAAAAACAAAATCAAAAAGTATAGCAACATATCATGAAGTTTGGATTGGAGAGTGGATAAAAAACAAAGGATTTATCACTGGAATTCTTGGAGAAATCTGGGAAAGAGCAGCCTTATCAAAAAACTGGGATCAAATAATCTCAGTAAGTAACTTCACAGCAAAAAGAATAAAAAAAAGAACAAAAATAATACCAAACGGAATTGACATAGAGTCATACAATGAAAAAGAAACCAAATTCCAAGAACCAACAATTTGCTCAATTTCAAGATTAACACCAAAAAAAAGAGTTCAAGATTTGATAAAAGCAACTGCAATAGTAAAGAAAGAAATTCCAAATATAAAAACAATAATCATAGGAAAGGGAGACGAAATAAATAGTCTAAAACAACTAACAAAACAATTAAACCTAGAAAACAACGTAAAGTTCACAGGATTTGTAAAAGAACATAAAGACGTTATTAAAACATTAAAAAAATCACATATATTCTGTCTACCTAGCATCTTAGAAGGATTCGGTATTGTTTTATTAGAAGCAATGGCATCAAAGGTGCCATACGTTTGCTCAGACATAGAAGTTCTAAAAGAAGTAACTCAAAATGGAAAAGGTGGATTCATTTTCAAAAACCAAGAACCAAAAGACCTAGCAAATAAGTTACTCTTCTTACTAAAAAATAAAGACCTATACAAACAAAAAGTAGATGAAGGAACTAAATTAGTAAAAGACTATGACTGGAAAATAATTTCCCAAAACATAGAAAAAGAATACCAAGATTTAATAAATAACAAGGAACTCCCAAGACTAGAACTTAAATGAATCTGAACAGTAAAAAAATAGCAATAATTCTTGTAACAATAATTTTCCTAATTGCGTTTTTCATCAGAATTCAATTAAACGAGCCAATTGAAACACATCCGGGAAATATGCATTCGGCAAACGCACTCTATCATGCACTGGCGGCAGACAGCATAGCAAACGGTGATGATCCTTTCTCATATCCACCATATTTAGCAGATAACAAAGACAATATAATAAATATAGTATCTCAACATCAAGCATTCATAATAGCACCAATTCTAAAATTAACTGGAATTCCAGAGTGGAACTTATCAGCACTAATTGTCGCACTCCTTAGTGCACTAGCAATCCCATTAATGTACTTGCTAACAAAAAAAATATTCAAATCAGAAATAGCAGGAATTTTAAGTGCAACATTAATAGCAGTCCCATTAAACTTACAAAGCTGGATTTATTATACTTACATTGGTATCTGGTTACAATCTTCAGCAATGACTTTCATCTTAGCAACTTTTCTGCTAGCATTTATGTACTACGAAAAACCAAGGAACTGGAAACTATTGGCACTAAGCATCGTAAGTACGGCATTATTCTTGCTATTCCCAATAGCACTTCTAATAACAATTCCAATTTTAATTGCAGTTCTATTCAAAATCTACAAAGAAAAAGACAAATTATTACTTTATTCCTCATTCCCAATGGTTTCAGTGTTAATTGCACTCCCAATTTACTATATTGGATATTTCACAAGTGAAAGTTACACATCTTTCGGAATTAATTCAATAAAAGAAGTTTTCACATCTCATCCATTTATCGTAGGATTTTCAGGATTCCCAATCTTAATTTCAATTCTATTCGCACTAGGAGCAATACAGTTATTATTAAACTACAAAAGGTACAAACCCATTGTTCTCTATGCAATATACTTCTTCACACTTTTATTCCTAATCCCATACATAGCACCACATGGAATAAAAATTTATATTATGAGAATGTGGTCAACACTTCCATACGTTGTATTTCCAATAGCAGCTTACGGAACAGCAGCTCTAATTAAATTAGCATCAGAAAAAACAAAAATAAACAAACTTCTAATCCTGATTTTAATAATAATTCTTATAGGAATTTTCGCATTCCCCCAATATACAGCTACAAAAGACCTTGTAACATATGAAAACATAAATTTAGAGAAATATAATGGGTTAAAGTGGATACAAGATAATACTCCAGAAGACGCAATGGTAATAACAGTAGAAGGGGCATATCAGGGAGAATCATATTACACAAAAAGAATAACAAACACTATAGCAATAGAAGAGGTAGCTAACAAAATAAACAGTCTCGCATCAACAAATTTCCTAAATCTATCTTTTGCGCAGGGTTGGTCGAACACTGCAAGATGGAGCAAACACAGATACAAAACAGGATACTTAAGTTATGATACACATGAACCATTAGAAGCACCAGAAATGATTTACGACTACGACATAGTTTTCATGCAAAATATGGATCCAACAATAGCACAATACAACAGCATTTTAGCAGAAGAATTAATACAAAATCATAATTTTAAAAAAGTCCACGAAGAGGGAGGAATAATAATACTTCAAAATGAAGCTTAATAAAAAAGAATTCAAAAACCTGTTACTAATAGGACTTATCTCTAGTTTCATACTTGGTTTATTTTTAAAAGGATTTTCACCAGCAATAAAATTCAGTCTAGCATTCACATTATTATTTTACTTACCTTTAATACCTTGGATAATGCAAATAGAAAAGATAAAACTATTTCAAAAATCAATTTTCACAGCATTACTCGGACTTTCATTGATTCCAATAGGATATGCAATAATTGGATTCTTTACTCCTCTAAACACAATGTATTTCATACTTATTCCATTAATAGTATTCCTGGCAGGTTTCCACTTCTTGAACAAAGGCAATACTTTTTTAAACAAAGAATAATCTCGGAAACAAATGGAAGACGGTGAAGAAAAGAAAAAGTATAGTATTTCTGCATTTTTCCCAATGTACAATGATGATGGAACTGTAGAATTAATGGTCAAAAAACTAAAAGAAACTCTTCCAAAATTTACAGATGATTGGGAAATTATTATGGTTGATGATTGTTCGCCTGACAAATCTGGAGAAATAGCAGATCAACTAGCAAAAGATGATTCAAGACTAAAAGTAGTTCACCACGAAAAAAACAAAGGTTATGGCGGAGCTTTAAAGTCAGGTTTCAAAACTGCAACTAAAGATTTAATTTTCTACACTGACGGAGACGCACAATATGATATTTACGAATTAGAACGATTAATGCCACATATAAATGAATATGATGTAGTAAACGGATACAAAACAAACAGAGCAGATGGAATTCATAGAAAGATAGTTGGAGAAATATATAATTTCGGAATGCATTTAGCTTTCAACCTAAAAGTAAAAGATGTTGATTGTGATTTCAGATTAATGCACAAAAAAATATTCAATCAAATAGAACTAGAATCAGATTCAGGCATGATCTGTGTAGAGATGATGAAAAAAATAGGGGATGCGGGCTTAACAATAAAGGACGTCCCAGTAAACCATTATGATAGACAACACGGAAAGTCACAATTCTTTAATCCAAAAAGGGTCATAAAAACACTTGCAGGATTAGTAAAACTTTGGATAAACATAGTACTTCTAAGAAAAGGGGGAAAGAAGAAAAAATAATGTATATTCTCCATTATATACTTTATTTTTAAATTATCATGAACTCCACAAATAAGTATGGAAACATATGAAACCAAATTTGAAGATAAAAACGTCCTAATTACAGGTGGTTTAGGTTTTATAGGTAGTAATCTAGCACATGAATTAGTAAAACTAAAAGCAAAAGTAACAATAGTTGATTCTTTAATTCCAGAATATGGTGGAAATTTATTCAATATACAAGACATAAAAGATAATGTAGACTTACACATTTCAGATGTGAGAGATAAACATGCAATAAGAACACTAATTCAAGATAAAGATTTTATTTTCAACTTAGCAGGACAAGTAAGCCACATAGACAGCATGAAAGATCCCTTCACAGATTTAGATATAAATTGTACAAGCCAACTTTCATTACTAGAAGCTTGTAGAAATAGTAACAAAAATGTAAAAATAGTTTATGCAAGTACAAGACAAATTTACGGAAAGCCAGAATACCTTCCAATAGATGAAACGCACATTCTAAAACCAACAGACGTCAATGGAATAAATAAAATGGCTGGAGAATGGTACCACATACTTTACAACAACATTTACGGAATAAAAGCCTGTTCATTAAGATTAACAAATACATTTGGTCCAAGACAGCTAATGAAACACAGTAGACAGGGGTTCATACCCTGGTTCATAAGACAAATAATCGATGGAGAAGAAATTAAAGTATTTGGAACTGGCGAACAACTAAGAGATATAAATTACATTGACGATGTAACAAACGCATTCTTGGTAGCAGCATCAACAAACGAAAGCAACGGAAGAAGATTCAACTTAGGACACTTCAATCCAGTTTCATTAAAAGGTTTTGTAAAAGAATTAATAGAAGCAAATGGTTCAGGAAACTATTCTATGGTTCCATTCCCAGACGAAAAAAAGAAAATTGACGTAGGGAGCACGTATTGTAGCTATAGGAAGATAAACAAGATTCTGGGTTGGGAACCAAAAGTAGAAATAAAAGAGGGATTAAGAAAAACAATAGAGTTTTATAGACAACACAAAAGCCACTATTGGTAAAAATGAATATCCCCCTGCTAGATTTAAAGGCACAACATGAAGAAATAAAAGAAGAAATCAATGAAGCAGTACAAAGAGTTCTAAATTCGGGTTGGTTTGTTCTTGGAAAAGAGTGTGAAGCATTTGAACAAGAATTTGCAGAATACAATGGTTCAAAACATGCAATAGGCGTAGGTTCTGGAACAGAAGCATTACACTTAGCACTTCTAGCATTAAACGTTGGAAAGGGGGATGAGGTAATAACAGTTCCAAACACTGCAATTCCAACAATAAGTGCAATTTCTTTAACGGGAGCAACTCCAGTATTTGTAGACATAGATCCAGAATCATATACCATGGATCCACGAAACTTAGAAGAAAGAATAACAGCAAGAACAAAAGCAATAATACCAATACATCTCTTTGGACAAGCAGCAGATATGGATTCAATTTTAGAAATAGCAAGCAAACACCATATTCCAGTAATAGAAGACTGCGCACAAGCACATGGGGCAACTTACAGAGGCAAAAAAACTGGAAACTTTGGAGTAATGGGTTGTTTCAGTTTCTACCCAAGTAAAAATCTTGGAGCATACGGAGACGCAGGATTAATTACAACAAGCGATGAAAAATTAAAAGAAAAATTACTAATGTTAAGAAACTATGGACAAAAAGGCCGTTATATCCATGCAGAAAAAGGAACAAACTCAAGATTGGACGAAATACAAGCAACGATTCTAAGAGTAAAATTAAAACATTTAGATAGATGGAACGAAAGAAGAAGAGAATTAGCAAATATTTACACAAGAGAATTAAGAAATGTAGTAACTCCGAAAGAAATGGATTACGCAAACCACGTTTACCATCTTTACGTAATCAGAACACCAAACAGAGATCAATTAATGCATTATTTAAAAGAGCATGGCGTAGGAACTCAAATACATTATCCAATTCCTGCACATATGCAAGAAGCATATCAAGATTTAGAAATAAAAGAAGGAACTTTACCAATTTCAGAATCACATTCTAAACAAATAGTTTCCCTACCATTATATCCTGAATTAAAAGACGAAATGGTACTAACTATAACTAAACTTATAAACGAATTTTCACCACTTTAAGACATGAAAGGCGTAATTCTAGCTGGCGGAATGGGAACCAGATTGAATCCGTTAACATTAGTAACAAACAAACACCTCCTTCCAGTTTATGACAAACCAATGATATTCTATCCCATTAAAACCTTAATAGATGGAGGAATAAAAGAAATTATGATTGTGTGTGGACCAGAACATGCTGGTCATTTCATGAACCTTCTGAGATCTGGAAAAGATTTTGGAGTCAAATTTACATACGAAATTCAAGACACTGCAAGTGGAATAGCCGGAGCACTAGCTCTAACAGAAGATTTTGCAAGAGGAGATTCAATAACTGTAGTTTTGGGAGACAATATTTTTGAAGATAAATTTAATCTAACCGATTTCGAAAGTGGAGCAAGAATATTTCTAAAAGTTGTTTCAGACCCACAAAGATTTGGTGTTGCAGAAACTGATGGGAACAAAGTAGTAAACATAATAGAAAAACCAAAAGAACCAAAAAGCAATTATGCAGTAACAGGATTATATCAGTATGACAACACAGTATTCGACATGATAAGAAATCTAAGTCCTTCTGAAAGAGGTGAATTTGAAATAACAGACGTCAACAACGAATTCCTAAAAAAGAATGCATTAACATATTCACTAATACGAGGACTTTGGAGTGATGCTGGAACAATAGAATCTTTACATTATGCAAGTACAATGGTGAAAAAACTAACAATAAAATGAAAACAATTCTAGTAACAGGTGGAGCAGGATTCATTGGAAGTAATTTCATAAAATATATGTTAGAAAAATATCCAGATTACAAAATAATAAACATAGACTTGCTAACCTATTCTGGAAACTTAGAAAACTTAAGAGAAGTTGAAAACAATCCAAACTACACATTTGTAAAAGAAGACATTGTAAACCTTCAAAAAATAAAAGAAATATTTGAAAAACACAAACCAAACATTGTTGTAAACTTTGCAGCAGAATCACATAATGATAGGGGGGTTCTAGATCCAAGTATTTTCATTAAAACAAACATCTTGGGAACACAAAGCCTCCTAGAAGCATCAAGACAAACAGGTGTAGAAAGATTCCACCACATTTCAACGTGTGAAGTATTCGGAGATTTACCATTAGATTCAGAAGAAACATTCTCAGAAACATCCTCTTACAGACCAAAAACCCCTTACAATGCTTCAAAAGCAGGAGCAGACCATATTGTAAGAGCATATTTCAATACATTTGGAACACCAGTTACGATAAGCAACTGTGGAAATAACTACGGTCCAAACCAACATGTAGAAAAGCTTATCCCACTATTTGCAACAAACGCATTAGAAGATAAAGAACTTCCATTATTCAAGAGCTCTCAAAACAAAAGAGAATGGGTTCACGTTCTAGATCACTGCAAGGCAGTAGACTTAATAATTCATGATGGAGTTCCTGGAGAATCATATAACGTAGGAACTGCAATAGAAAAAAGTGTAGAACAAATAACTGACACAATTCTCAAAGTCCTAGGAAAGCCAGAAACACTAAAAAAATATATCCAAGATAGACAAGGACACGATAGGAGATATTTACTCGATTCCTCAAAAATAAGAAAGGATTTAAACTGGAAGCCACAAATTGATTTCGAAGAAGGTATGAAACAAACAATAGAATGGTATAAAAACAACAAACAATGGTGGCAAAGTGTAAAATCTGGTGAATTCAGAGAATACTACGAAAAATACTACAGCAAACTGAAAAATGAGAATCGAGGAGTATGAAAAGCTCTACACCCAAGAAGAAAATCATTGGTGGTTTAAGGGCACAAGAAGAATTCTATTCACTTTACTAAACAAATTTGAAAAGAGAAGAAACCTAAAAATCCTCGACGCTGGTTGCGGAACTGGAATGATAGTAAAAAACTTAGAAAAATATGGAGAACCGATTGGTGTAGACATCTCAGACGAAGCAATCAAATTCAGCAAAGAAAGAAACATAAACATAGAAAAGGGTTCAGTAGAAGCTCTTCCATTTGAAGACAACACTTTCGATTTAATAACTTCTATAGATGTAATATATCATAAATGGGTAAACTATGATAAAAAAGCATTACAAGAGATAAACAGAACGCTAAAACAAGATGGAAGACTACTAATCCAAGTAGCATCTTATAACTTCATGAAAAGCAATCATGATGAAGCAGTATTCACAGAAAGAAGATATACAAAAAAACGATTAAAAACATTGCTAGAACAAAATGGCTTTCAAATAGAAAAAATAACATACTCAAATACAATTTTATTTCCAATTGCATTAATAAAAAGACTAACAGAAAAGAAGAAACATGAATCAGAAATCAAACCAGTATCAAAAATAACAAACAAAATATTAACAAATATCCTAAACTTTGAGGCCAAACTTCTAAAAAGCGTGAATTTCCCATTCGGGCTTTCAATAGTAGCAATAGCTAAAAAACGTTAAGTTTAAATAAAAATCCCCAAAATTCCAATTATGAACGGAATTAAAATTGACAAAAAAACCATTTTCTCATTCTTGGTGGTCTTTGCAATCTTAATCTTCCTAATCTCAAAAGTAGATTTGTCTGAAATCAAAACTCACCTTCTAAACATAAACATTGGTTACTACATCTTAGGATTGGCCATATTCTACCTATCTTTCATTCCAAGAGGTCTAAGATGGAATTTACTCCTAAAAAATATAGATATAAAAAAGAAAACTAAAGACGTAACTGAAATATACTTTATTTCTTGGTTTGCAAATTTAATAGTTCCAGCAAAACTTGGAGATTTATATAGGAGTTATCTATTCAAGAAAAACTTCAATCATTCCAAATCAAAAATACTTGGAACAATTTTCATGGAGAGATTTGTAGATATAATCTTCCTAATACTATTCATGACTCTTTCCGGATTCATGATATTCAGAGATCAATTCTCAGAAACAATAGCAAATACACTAACATATGCATATATTCTCCTGATAGTAATCATAGTTTTATTCATACTTCTAAAAAAACTAAGATTAAAGCTAGCAAACTTGCTTCCAAAGAGATTTAGACACACAGTTCTAGATTTCGAAAAAAGTGCATCCTCGTGTGTAAAAAGGAGAAATATTCTAAGTTTAATTGTAATAACAATCATCTATTGGATTCTAGAATCTGGAACATTATACTTCGCAGCAAAAGCACTAAATGCAGACCTTTCATTCTATGTAATTATATTCGTTACTCTCTTCTCAGCAATAATCTCAACTATACCCTTAACACCTTCTGGAGCAGGAATAGCAGAAGTTGGAGTAACAGGGCTACTTTTCACATTAGGACTAGATTACAACTTGGCACTGGCAATAGCATTAGTACACAGAAGTATCGACTATTGGTCGGGATTAGTGGTAGGAAGCTTCGTATACGCTAAATCAAAGCTCAAATGATTTCTTCTTACAAACAAACACAGAATAAGTCCAAAAACCACTCTTAACTGGATATTTCTTTTCAATCTCAAAATGTTTCTCCAAAACAGAAATATAATCCTCCATTGGTCTTATATTAGCACCAACATCATACTTCTGCAATTTCTTAGTTACAAAAGAACTGCCAGGTGAATCTTCAATAAGTAACATCTTTCCACCTTCTTTCAACACCCTGCTAGTTTCAAGCAAAGATTTTTCAACTTCATCAAATCCCAAATGGTGAAAGAAACCACTAACAAGAGCACCATCAAAGTAACCCTCTCCAAATGGAAGTGCCATGGCATCTCCAACAACTAATTTCTTCCCATATTTCTTTTTCCCATATTCAACATAATTTTCATCCAGATCTACACCAACATAATTCTCTTTATCAAAAAATACAGAAAATTCGCCAACACCAGAAGGTAAATCCAAAACCAATCCAGAATTCTCACCAAATTCTTCAGAAATTATCTTCTTTTGAGTTCTAAAATTAAATTCTATCCCCTTCCTAAGTAGAGTATAAATTCCTGGATACTGGGACAACTTATCACTAACCTTTTTTAGCATAAATTGCATACCTTCAAAACATATTTAAGTTTTACTTCTTCACCAAGATTCATGAAAGTACTCCTAATTACTGAATATTTCCCCCCAATCATCCAGGGAGGTGGAGAATTAAGCGCAAGCCTCCTAGCAGAAGAATTAGCCAAAAACAAAGTAGAAACACATGTCTTAACATCACATTTTCCAGGATTACAAGAACAAGAAGAAATCAATGGAGTAATAATCCATAGGAATCTAAAAACTGGATTAAACCCTAAAAAAATAATTGACAACATAAAAAGAATAATGTTCCTTCAAAAATCAATAAAAGAACAGGCAAAAAAACTAGACAAAGAATACAACTTTGATGTAATTCACTTTTTAAACACAACATCAATAACAAAATTAAATATAAAAACAAAAAAAATAGCAACAATAAACAATTACACAAATTTTTGTCCAAAATCAAATCTTTATCATAAAAAAATAAAATGGAAACCGGGAGAAAAGAACTTCAAAAAATATCTAAAAATGATGTTAACTTCAGATTATGTAGGAAAACAAAAGCTAAAACCATACTTAAAATACAATCCAATATTTTTAATCTGGCTATATTTAAATTACCTAAAGAGAAGAAAACAAATAAAATACGTAGACACATTCATAGTACTAAATAACATAATAAAACTAAACAACTCAAAAAAGATTTACAACTTAGCAAATATTCCCACCAAAGTAGAAGAATACCCAATAAAACTAGAAAAAAATAAAGTAAAAATTCTCTACTCGGGATACTTAGAAACAATAAAAGGTGTTGATCTATTAATCAGATCTATTTCAAAGATAGAAAACATACAATTAATAGTATTAGGTTCAGGTTCAGAAGAAAACAACTTAAAAGATTTGGTAAAAAGACTAAACATAGAAAGCAAAGTAATATTCACAGGAAAGGTAGATTACAAATACATTCCATTCTTCTACAAAAACAGCGATATAGTTGTTTTACCAACAAGATGGCCAGAACCTTTCTCAAGAAACATCTTAGAAGCAACTTTTTTCGGAAAACCAATTGTAGCATCAAAGACTGGTGGAAACCCTGAAGGAATAACAAACAACGGGTTCTTGGTAAACAACACAAGAGAATTAACAGAAAAGCTACAAACACTAACAAAAGATAAAAAACTAAGAGAAAAAATGGGAAAAGCCTCAAAAAAACTCTACAAAGAAAAATTTGACCCAAAAAAATTAATAAAAGAAACAATAGAATTCTATAAAGAGTAATTATCCAAACAAAACAATAAGAACCACACCAAGCAACATAACTAAAGTTGCCCAAAATCTTTTCAACGTATCTTTCTCTTTAAACATGTATCTTCCATAAAGAACTGCAAATATTAAACTAACTCTTTTTATCGATACTACATATGGAACTATTTGCATGGTAAATGCAATATTCATACAAACAGCTATCAAAGACACAATAAATCCAAGTAAAAAGATCTGTTTAGATTTTCCACCAAAGAAACTTCCACTCCCCTTTCTAAATAAAGAAACTAACAAAAAATAAGAGCCAATAATAAGATACACTATTGACGAACCAAAAAATATATCCGAATTCAGAACAGTCATCTTTTCAAAGTTGACAGCAATACTGGCCAAAAATGCAACTATCAACATATAAAGTGTGGTTTTATTTTTGAAAATACTCTTAAACGGATCCAAATATTTCCCGGAAAAACTAAAATTCAAAAAGTAGGATCCGAATACGATAAAAAATATTCCGATAATTCCAAAAAGAGTTGATAACTCACCCAAAAAGAAAAAAGAAGTTGCTATCAAAAATATTGGTGTAAAGGACATCATCGGAACAGCTAAAGAAATATCTCCTATCTTCAAAGCCGTGTAATACAAATTTATCATAACAATATTTGTTATTGACATGCCAACAACAGCAAGAATAAAATTTGGACCCAACTTAGGAAAACCTTTAACTAAGGAAACAATAAACAAAACAAGAAACGCAGTTAGAAAAACTCCAGTTGCCAAGTTAGACTCTTTCACATTTTTAACAAGCTTCTTTGTAAACGCAAAATACGTAGCATCAAAGATTGCTGCCAAAAAAGCAAAAATAAACCATATCATAAAAAAAGAACATTGCTTAAACTTAAAAATATTTCTAATTAAATTTCTTATTCCAAACTAAAAAGTTATACAATCTCCACAAAAACAAATTGTCCCTCTTTCCATTTAACATTTTATTTATGGCACCTTGATCAAAAAACTGTCTCAAAACATCTTTATTTGAATCAATTACTCCATCAACTTTATTTTTATACATTGTATTAAACCACTTCTCGACAGGAACATCAAAACCATGCTTCTTCCTATTTAGAACTTCACGAGGCAATTCATTAACAAAAGCTTTTTTCAAAATATACTTACTATCTCTTCCGTTCAATTTAAATTTAGGATTCAAACTTGCACAAAACTCAACAAATTTATGATCTAAAAACGGAACTCTTGCCTCCAAACTGTTTGCCATAGTCATTTTATCAACTTTCATCAACAGATCATCAGGTAACCAAACTTTTGTATCCCAAGCCAGCATCTCATTCACAAAATTCTTAGAATTAAACCTACCAGAAACTAATTTATTTCTCAAAAAATGCTCGGAACCAGAAAACACATTAGAATTCAAAAATTCATTAAACCTACTATAAGCAAAAACTTTCTTATTAAACAAAAACTTCCTGCTCAAAATATTATTAGCCAATTTAAACTGTCTATAATAATCATAGCCACCAAAATTCTCATCACCCCCTTCACCAGTTAAAACAACCTTAACCTTGCGTCTAGCCAAATGAGATAAAAAATAAGTAGGAAGAGAAGCAAAATCAGACAAAGGTTCATCCAAATGATAAATAACCTTATCTAGCAAATCCATGTAAGAACTATCTAAAACAACATCTTCATGATCAGTTTCATATTTCTCAGAAACTAACTTAGCATATTTACTTTCATCAAATTCAGAATCTTCAAAACCAATTGAAAAAGTTTTAACACCTTCTCCTTTTAATTTATTCATCAAAGAAACAATAATACTAGAATCCACACCACCACTCAAAAAAGCACCAAGAGGAACATCTGAAACTAACCTCCTTTTTACTGAGGCTTCAAGTAATCTCCTCAATTCAACAATTGCACTCTCTTCATTATCATAACTAACAAAATAATCTAAGTCCCAATATTTTTCCTTTCTAATTCCTCCAGAATCAACAACCATATAATATCCGGGTTCCAATTTATAGATCCCTTCAAAAATAGTATGTGGTGCACTTACATATTGTCTAAATAAAAACTCATATAAAGAATTCTTGTAAATATTCCTTTTACTCTTTGGATATTTCAAAATAGATTTTATCTCAGATGAAAAAACGAAATTTCCATCAATGGAACAATAATAAATTGGTTTTATTCCCAATCTGTCTCTTGCAACAAATAATCTTTTCTCTTCAGTATCAAAAATGGCAAATCCAAACATTCCATTCAAATACCCCAAACATTTCTCTTTATGCTTAACAAACAGCTTCAAAACAACCTCAGTATCACTATTTGTGCTAAAACTAACACCACTTGCTTCCAAATCTTTTCTCAATTCCTTGAAATTATAAATCTCTCCATTGAAAACAATTACATAACGACCATCTTTGGTCATCATTGGTTGTCTTCCCTTATCTAAATCAATAATACTTAACCTCCTAAAACCTAAACCAATTCCAGAATCAAGAAAAAAACCTTCATCATCAGGACCACGATGTTCCAAAATCCTGGTCATATCTTGTAGAATTCTTTTATCAACTTCCCCAAAAACACCAGTTATTCCACACATTATCCAAGAGGGAATTTAATAAGTTTTATTAAGGTTTGGAAAGTTCCATAAAGAAATGCACGTAGAAACTCCAAATGAAATTGAAGAATATTATAAGGATAAAGATATTGTTAAAAAGTATATTTCAAAGAGATTTACATCTCCAATTTACCAACTAATCCATCAAAAACAAGTTAACGCTATAAACAAAGTAATTAGAGAGATAAACCCAAAAAAACTTTTAGAAATTGCACCGGGACCAGCAAGATTAACAGCAGAACTGGAATATGAAAACGGAATAAGTTTAGATTCTAGCGAAGAAATGTTAAACATTGCAAAAGAAAGAATGCAAGGAAAACCCTGGAAATTCATAAAGGGTGATGCATTTAATCTAAAATTCGAAAACGAATCTGATTTGATTCTTGCATTTAGATTCATATTTCATTTTAAAAAAGAAAAAAGGGACGAAATATATGCTTCAATAAATAAAGCGCTCAAAAAAAATGGATTCCTGATGTTTGATGCCATAAACCTAAAAAAAGCAAAAAAAATCAGAAAAATAGTTGGAAAGGATGGATATGAAGTATACGACAAATTATACACAAAAAAAGAACTAATTGAAGAATTAGAAAGAAATAATTTCAAAAATATAAGACTCCTTAAATCAATAAAAAGATTTTGGACACAAATGCTAATTTCAAAAATAAGTGAAAAAATAAAGATACAAAAAATAGGAATGAAAATAATCAAAAAA